>Ga0210057_1000039_pt1 | contig 298055 bp, 283 predicted proteins | sample CryGeyCG2114_010_2_FD_183968 | JGI IMG/M metagenome (GOLD analysis project Ga0210057, IMG submission 183968) | Groundwater microbial communities from aquifer - Crystal Geyser CG10_big_fil_rev_8/21/14_0.10 (SPAdes) (version 2) | ecosystem: Environmental > Aquatic > Deep subsurface > Groundwater...
CCACCAAATCTTACGGGTCCGACCCGGAGACATGGGTGACAGTTTGTACCTAAGACATAGGTAACACTTTTGGTCCGAACGGGTTTGCTAAAGGTTCGAACCGACAACTATCGGTATCAAAATATCCTAAATCGTAATCCATAAAGGTCACAAGCCAAGTTCCATCGCCGACCTCCTTAAGTCCAAGTTTTTGGCCCATAAACACCTTACTTAAATTGATTTTCATTTTCCCGATGCAAATTCGTCCGCAGCTCGTAACCTCGATCTCTCGGTCATGCAGAGGATATTCGATCGGCTGTAGTCCCTGGTAACTTCGATCAGACCGGGTATAAATTTCGCTTGGATATTTCATGCCCAAGGCTTCATGAGGACGATCCGTATTAAATTCTTCTAAAAAATCATCGAATTTTGCCTGCTGCTGCAAAAAATTTTGTCCTGCTGGTTTTGTAGCTTCTTTCTTTAAAGTTAAATGCATTCTTTCATGCCGGCCATTCTGCTGCGGACACCCCGGTTGGATTCTCTCGATCTGGATTCCAAGTCGTAACCACCAAACGGATAGCTTGCTTAAATTAAATAACGAGTTCGCTGACGCAAAGGGCACACCATTATCTGTCCTAATAGATTTTGGTAAGCCGTATTCTTTAAAAGTCTTTTCAAAAACTGTGAACGCGTAAATTTCTTTCGTCGTGCTGAGCCCCTCGCATCGAAGTAGATAGCGGCTTGCTTGATCCGTGATCGTTAAAGGGTAGCAATACTCCTTCGAGCCTAGCATAAACTCACCCTTGTAATCGGCACACCACAACTCATTGGGGTAACTTGCCTGGGATAACACTGTACCTTCTGCACGCCTTCTGATGCGGCCTCTTGGGATCACCAAACCATTGCGATCAAGAGCTGCATGGATCGTACTTTTTGCAGGAGTTCGGACATCAGGAAATTTTCTAATTAACTTTTCACGGATCTTTCTCGCACCCCAACTTGGATACTCTTTCTTCATATTTAAAATAAACTTTTCAACCTGAAGAGGGAGTTGATTCGCCAGACGAATGGGTCTTCGGCTACGATCCGTAAACGCACCAGTGCCGATATCCTGATAGCGCTCTACAATCTTATAGCCAGTCTTTCTTGATATTCCGAACTCTCGGCAAAGGCTCGTCATAGATTCACCATCTAAAAGCCTTGCGACAAACTTAACGCGCTCATCCATAACACTACGCTCCTTCCATGGCATAACCGCTTTCCCCCTTTTTGGGGAAAAGTGTAACCTATGTGTCCGGTACGTTTTGTTACCTATGTCTCGGGTCGCTCAATTGAACCTACATACACGTCCTCAATTTGTAATATCAATAACTTAGGGCTCTGAAGCGAGTCACTAGGCTGGGCTCAAGCAAGTTTCTTGAACCCAACTAGATTTAGGCCAGTTCTATCTAACATTTTTTCTTCAAAACCGAATCGCCAGAAACTTTGCCAGCACCATTTGTAATAAGGAACGAAAAAACAAGAATATAGACAAACTCATAGATCTTAAAAATATCAGAGAAGACATTGATGTCATCTTTGTGGGCCGTAAGAATCGCAACGGCCATCGTGCTAGCGAGCAAGAAAGAAAAGACCCTTGTTCCAAGGCCTAATATAAGTGCAAGACCACCCACAAGTTCTAAGACTGCAATGAACGGCGCTTGCACTGAAGCAAAAGGAATTCCTAAAGATTCAAAGAAGCCCGTTACTTGGGCAAGGTTTCCTAGTTTTCCATAGCCGGCCCATAAGAAGACCCATCCTATGGCGAGCCTCGACAAAAGTGGTGGTAGCCACCCAAAACCATCAAGTACACCATACAACCACTTAACCTTTATTTTCATTTGTTCCATTTTTAGACCTCCCGTTTCTTTTAGTTAAGTGCTTGAGTTGAAAGAAAGATTACTTTTTTGTGTAATAAACTTATTTCTGGCTCCACTAAACTAGCAAAGGGATACAAATTAATCAAACCCTTAAAGGACGGTATTAAAATGAAACACGCATCATCAACTAAAAAGAATCTCGTATTGGCAGCGGCCCTAGCTAGTCTAGTTGGGACTGTCGCCTTGAATCCAAAAGTATCTTTTGCAGGCGACCACGATAAAAACGCTAAGATGGAAAAAAAGGGCGATGCCAAATGTGCAGATGGTAGTTGTGGAGATAAAAAAGATAAGAAGAAGAAAAAAGCCGACGCTAAATGTGCCGATGGAAGCTGCGGTGATAAGAAGGATAAGAAAAAGAAAAAAGGTGATGCGAAGTGCGCTGATGGAAGCTGCGGCGACAAGAGTGAATAATGCCCGAGTCTGAAAGAAAAACTAAGTATCCCCAGCTCGGTTACGGGCTGGGACTTAGACCAGACCATTTCGATGAAGTTCTTGATGGCAAATCTGAAATGGATTGGTTTGAAGTTTTAGCTGAAAACTACATGGGTATTCCGGGGCACGGACAAAGTCCTTTGCTAAAAAAGCTTCTCCGTTTGCGAGAAAAATACTCATTGGTTCTTCATTGCGTTTCTATAAACATAGGCGCAACCAGCCCACTTGATTTCCAATTTCTTAAAGATCTTAAAGAGCTAAAAAATTTAATTGAACCCTCTTGGTTATCAGATCACCTATGCTGGACAGGGATAGACGGTAAAAACACTCACGAGCTTTTACCTCTTCCGTATACAATAGAGGCCGTTCAACATGTCTCTGAAAGAATTCTGCAAGTTCAAGATTTTTTCGGAGAACGTTTTATGATTGAAAATACCTCAAGTTATATCACGTACAAGTCATCCGAAATGACTGAGTGGGAATTTATCTCAGAAATAGTTAAAAAAACCGACTGCGGTATACTACTAGATGTAAACAATGTGTTTGTTTCATCTCAAAATCACAGTTTTTCGCCAAAAAAGTTCTTAGATAGTGTCCCGTTTGCAAATGTGGGACAGATCCATATTGCAGGGCATGATCGAAGATCAAATGGGCTTATTGTAGACACTCATGACTCAGCGGTTTGCGATGAAGTATATGATCTCATTTCTTACCTAAGCCTGAATAAAGAGTTGCCCTCTATCATGGTTGAGTGGGATGACAATATTCCGGATTTAAAAACCTACGAGGCACAAGTATTAAAGGTCAAAGAATCGCTAACGAGCCCAAAGGTGAAGGCATGGACTTAAAATCAATTCAAAAAGAGATCTTTCAAATAGTAAGAACAACCGGAAATAGCGATAGTGATTTGGTTGTTTCAGATGAAAAATTAAAAGCAAGTGAACGTTTGCACACCTATAAAAGAAGCTCATATTTAAAGCCTCACTCCTGCTTAAGCGATGACTTTCAAGTAACTAAGAGTCTTCTTGGAGAAGAGCGATTTGATAAATTGGTTGAGTCCTATTTAACTCTATATCCAGCTGACACTCATTTTATAAATGAGTGCGGAAAGTACTTCCCTGATTTTTTGGCAGCTTCTAATGAAGCTAGTAGCTATCCATTCATAAAAGATCTCTCCCATCTTGAATGGTTGCGGGTTGAGAGTTTTTATGATTTTTTTAATTACAAAGATGAAAATAAAAATTTAGGTAAAGTCGTCGTTAATCCTTCGATAAAAACTCTCTTAAGTGATTGGCCTTTGCACCTCATTTGGGATGAAGAGAAGGCGCATGGAAAAAAACTGACCAAAGTCTTTGTTTGGACGACTGAGGATCGAAGCGTTCATGTTCAAGCGTGGAGCGATGATGAAACAAAAATTTTAACCGAAATGCTTAGAAGCTCCTCTTTAGACTCTGCTGTAGAAATTTTGCTGTTGGATTTTGAATCGGAAAAACTCACTGAGATTTTAACTAAAAATCTATCTGCTTGGATAAATGCGGGCCTATTTGAAATAAAAGCCGAGACCTAATCTTTAGGGTTTTGATTTTTCTCTATGATTTTCTTTTCAAGAGAGCGAATTTTTGAGTCTTCAACCTGGCCTAGCTTTCTAAACAAGTTTTTAAACCCTGACTTCATGAGTTCGAGGTGCTTAACGTAATTAGAGCAGTGTTTACACATCATAAGGTGCATGCGAAGCTCTGCACGCTTAAAAAACGGCAGATCCTCCTCTGAATTCACATTTTTAACCAGTTCTTTACACGACATCATGACAAGATCTTCCTTTAAGACTTAGATTCAATACACTCTCTGAGCCTGTTTCTTGCTCGATAAAGCAGGACTCCTAAGTTAGTGACGGAAACCTCAAGAATCTTACAGATATCACTGCTCCCATGATCATCAATTTCTTTTAAGCAAAATGCCATGCGCTGACTGAGCGGAAGTCGATCTATACATTTTTGAATAAGCGCCATCATCTGAGTGCTCGCCATAAATTTTTCTGGGTCAGTAGGAGGATTAGCCCAGTGGCCGTCTTCTGCAAATCGCGACTCCATGACCTCTTCAATAGGGTCATTGGCGCTATATTTTTTTTCTTCTCGTCGAAGTTCAGAGGCCTTGTTGTACATGATGCCAAAGATAAAGGTTCTGATATGGGATCTACCCTCAAAGGAGGCCACTACATCAAAAAAAGTGGACCAAACTCGCTGGACAAGCTCTTCTGAATTAGGTTCATCAAATCCAAGTCCAAGTGCTGCCTTGTATAGATGCTCAGTGTAGGCTGTGACAAGTTTTGAGACAGCAGCGGAATCCCTGTTTTTCAAAAGCAAAAGAAAATCTGGATGACTAAAGTGTGTGTCTTTTTTTGCTCCCATATGGTCCCTCTAAGTGATTAAAAATACTACCAAAGTCTTAAAGCGATGTCTCCCATAAATTTGAATTTCTTAAATCTGTAAGAAATCGGGCCCTGACTTCACTTAGTTACGTAAAACCAATCAAAACGGAGGGTACGGATATGGGAAAAATCGGTTTGAAATCAGGGGACGATGTGTCAGGAGAAGTTAAAGAGATTCTTTCAGCAGTTGAGAAGAAATTTGGATTCGCACCCAATCTCATGAAAGTGTTTGCTTCTTCAGCACAGACATTAAAGGCATACCTTGCACTTGGTGACTTAGTGGCCGCTACAAGCTTTAGCCCTGAAGAACAGCAACTTATACTGCTCACCGTGAGCAGAGAAAATGAATGTGGGTACTGTCTGGCCGCGCACACCATGATTGCAACAAATCTCGCAAATGTGGATTCAGAGAAAGTAAGTGCCTTAAAGGCAGGAAAAAATCTTCAACCAGATAGACACGATCGGCTTGTGGAGTTTACATCTCAAGTTGTAAAAAAACGGGGCTTTGTCACTGAAGAGGACGTTTCTAAATTTAAAGCTGCGGGATTCGGTGATCAGCAAATTCTTGAAGTGATTTTGGCCGTTTCAATGAAAACTCTCAGTAACTACGCCAATCATATTGCCGACACACCAATTGACCCGCAGTTTTCAAATCAAGAATAATGGTTAAATTCATATCAAGGAGATTCATAATGAAGAATAAATTTTTAATGATTTTGGCAATAGGCTTATTTTCAAGTCTAGCTTCTTTTGCCTTCGATGCGCCAAGCTTTAATGAGAAAAGTTTTAAAGAAAATCAAGCTAAAGGCGAAGCCATTTTGGTTGATGTCTATGCCAAGTGGTGTCCCACTTGCAAGAAGCAGCACGCTGAGCTTGTAGAAATCTTTAACGATGAAAAATATAAAGGGATAAAATCCTACAAACTTGATTATGATGACAAGGATCTTGTTAAGAAGTTTTCAAATCTCATCGGAAAGCCTATCCCGAGACAATCTACGATCGTGGTATTAAAAGGAAAAGAAATTGTTGCTTTCTCAATTGCCGAAACGGGTGAGAAACTAAAGTCTTCAATTGATAAGGCCCTTTAATGATTGGGCAGATGACCCTTGCCGTACTCGCTGGAGCGGTTACTACGCTCTCGCCTTGTGTGATTCCAGTCATACCGCTGGTTGTGGGCGGCGCTTCGCACTCGGCAAGGTTTGGCCCACTTTATCTGCTCTTAGGACTTGTGACTTCATTTACTCTCACAGGGACATTTGCGGCGGCCCTTTTATTTAAACTAGGACTTCCGCCAGATATGTTAACCCAAGGGGCAGCAGTCCTTTTAATTCTGGTCGGTGCTTTTTTATTTTTTTCCTTTCTTGATAATCTGTTTAAGTCTTCAACTGATGGTTTGTCTCAGTGGGCAAATAACTTTATCAGTACACATAAGCTCTCTGGCCCTTTAGGGCAGTTTACCATTGGTGCACTTATTGGGCTTATTTGGGCGCCTTGTACGGGCCCAACACTCGGCGCGGCAATTTCCTTGGCTTCGCAAGGTGAAAATCTCTTTGAATCATTTGTTGTGATGCTTTCCTTCTCGCTTGGCGCTTGCTTGCCATTAGGAGTCTATGGCTCTGTTGCAAACCTGTGGGTCAAACGAAAGGGGCAAATTATTAAATTCGGCCAGGGTTTAAGAAAGGCCGTGGCGTTATTGTTTATTTTCGTGGGCGTTTCAATTTTACTTGGGTGGCATAAAGCGCTTGAAACTTGGCTGCTCGGGCATCTTCCTGAATGGTGGGTGAACTTGATCACTCGATTCTAATAGATTAGCAGATATTTGAGTCTACAACTCGATCATGAATTCTCCTCACGGTTGAGTGATACCAGAGAGTCTGGCCTGCGGGGGTTTCGATCCCGCGATTTGACAGCCAATCGGAAATTTTCTGATAAGACCAGCCTGCCTTTCTTTTGCATAAAATGCTTTCGATAACCATACGTTCCCGAACATGTGGTACACGTTTACCGTTCTCCATTTTCGTACCGTAAGTGAGCCAACCCGAGGGCTGCTTTTTCTTCTTAATGTCAAATCGATCAAGGGCCGCGTTTATACACGAATGACCGCACCCAATGAGGACAGCAATCTGCCTAGCAGTGAGCCCTTCAACAGTGTATTTTTGATTGAGGAAGGCTTTGTTTCTAAAAAGTGGCGTTGTTGAAACCGTTGATTTTATTGTAAGATGCTTTGAGGACAGGTTCAGAAAATCAGTCTGGAAGCTGTCCACCATTTACTTTTGGGTATATTCCGGACACATGGGTAACAGATTATTCTTGATACATAGGTTACACTTTTGAGGCAAAGGGATTTGGCCCTGGCTCAAATCTTTTGCTCTTTTCATCAAAATATCCCATTTCATAATCCATAAAACTAACTTGCCAGAGGCAGTCATCGATTTCTTTGATACCAACATCTTGCCCGCGAAAGACCTTGCTAAAGCTAATCTTATACTGCTCCCCGATAACTCGTTGACAGTAGCATCCGGAGACATCCTTTACACTTCTGTTGATTTCAAATATTCCCTCAATCTTTGAAGGCCATTCCTCCGCTATAGCCTATGGGCATCAGTCAGGTCATATCTTTCAAGAATGAGACTCGAGGTCGCATGAGGTTTCATCAATCACCAGTCTTTTTCTGATTTTTCTAAATGGTCGCAAAGAGCCTTGAAGGCCTCACTAAAGGTTCCCACATTTGGAATTGAAGACACAGCACTTTCCCAGCCTCGCTCAAGCCTTGATGTGTTCAGTTGCCTTACTCCTTCAATAAAACTTTTTGGCACCTCTGTGTTTCGGAATTCAAAACAATTCTTAATCGCTTTTTTCAAAGTTCTGGGATCAGCCCTTGGGAGAAATACTGCCAAATCGTAAACATCTTTTGACCTTGAATTTTGATCGCCATGAGAGATGAAGGCATGGAGCTTTTCCGCACATATGGTTTCAATGGGATAGACGGACCAACTTATGGATTCTTGGCTTATCAAAGTATTCAGTTCAACCTTGTGAGGGCCTGGAGTAATTGGGTCACCGATTCCAAGGTCAAAATTGATGATCTGGGCTTTTTTGATATTTTTGAGGATTTCGCCTATTCCTGCACGATAAACATGGCGAATGCCGCCATATTCACCTTGGGTCGCTAGGTCTACTTGGCTTTCAAAGCGAAACCAAACTCCATCATCCAAGTCATACTCTGCCTGTTTCTTTACTTGTTCGAGTGTGTGCTCAATATTTGATTTTACCAAGGGTGCATCTAAGTCCACTGTGTAGCGAGGGGATTCATAAACCATTAGGCCAACAAAGCCGCCTTTAAATACAAGCCGGTCAGCGAGCTTTTTGTCGGCAATAAGCCTTGCGACAAGTCTTTCAATCAAAAAGACAGTTTCAATGTCTCTGTATTTGGATTCTAGCTTTTTGGATAGTGTGGTGAGTTTTTGGCGGACAGATTCGCCCTTAGCTTTAGTGGTCATCCTTCAATAGCTCCTATAATAGCCTCGAAGTATTTGGTGAGATACGAATCAAGACCTAGTTCCTTTGCCATAACCCCGATTTTTTTGAGTGTCGTCTGCTTTTGTTGAATCCCAATTCGTGCAGCCTTGATGGCGGTTCTTTCTCCAATTTTACTGGCAAGCTTAAAACCTTCTGCGATGGCTCTTTCAATCGAGACAATCCGAAATCTATCCCCCTCGATCACTCCAATATTGAGAGGGGTCTTTGTTCGAATCAGCCGATAGCCCATACTGCTTGTTCTTTGTTCTGGCGGCACCAGCAGCCATGTTTGCTGAGGAACCTGATTGGCAAGATTATAGTACGAAAGAGCCGTGAGACCACCGACCACTGCTTGTGGCCCAAATTTAGTGCAGGCGATTTGAAAATCAATTTCTCTAGGGACTTTTGCCTTTGGATGGAGGTAAATGCCCCTCTCCATTCTGTGAATTTTCTCTTCTTTTACGAGTCTTGATAGCTCCTGATGACTAATGCCAATCGCTTCCGCCTGATCCAGGGTAAAAGGGCCAAGTTTTTTAAGTTTTGCTTCTTGTGATGGGGTCATTGTTCTATTGTCGGCATATTTTGACATTTTTCAATAACAATGTCATTTTTAGCCAGGGGTTGATTTAGGGGGAGATTCTTTAGAAATGTGGGAGCTAACTGAAACTTAGGCTGGCAGAAAGTGACATTTTCTCTACAAAATGTCACATTTGTCCGAAGCCTTGGATGGAGTGGCCAAACTTCACATTTCTTCGCAGAAATGTGATATTTCACCCAAAGCCATTTCCAGGATTTAATATCTATGTGAAGCCCAGTGTGAGGCAAATCAACGGTGATCAATGAGAAAAGAATCGGTTTCCGTTTTCATAAAAGCAGGCGAGAATGTAGCGATAAGGAGCCTACCTATGAATCGTCTACTGTCTTATTTTTTTAGTGGTGTTCTCATTGTGCTGCCGCTTGCGGCTACCGTCTATCTGCTGTCTCTGATCATTAGGAACATAGATGGCTGGATTCCAGTATCCATCCCAGGCTTGGGTTTTATCATTGTGATTGTCGCTCTTACCTTGATTGGCTATATGGGTAGCGGCTTTCTTGCGCGACCTATCTTAGGCTTCATCGATACGATATTAGCTCGCACCCCTGTTGTGAGCGTCATCTATTCTTCACTAAAAGATTTGATCGAAGCCTTTGTAGGCGACAAAAAAAAGTTCGAAGCCCCGGTTCTTGTAGATATCAGCGGCAATGAAACTTTCCGTGTAGGGTTTATAACTCAAAAAGACGGCACTGGCCTCACCCTGCCTGATCACGTCGGGGTTTATATTCCTCACTCCTATAACTTTTCCGGAAACTTTTATTTGGTTCCAAAAAACAGAATCAAGCAGCTGAATATTCCCGCAGGACAAATCATGCGCTTTGCAGTTTCTGGTGGCGTTGTGAATCTGGAGTAAAACAAAGTGTTTTTTTCTAAACGCAACCGTGGAAGTAACTCAGGCGGGTACTAAACGCCCGCAGGGTAGGCCGCCACCTAGATATGAGGGGAAAATGAAAAAGTTGACTTTACTTTTGATGATGTCTCTAGTGACAACCACTGGGCCTGCCAACGAAATAGCATTTACGTTTGACGATGCCCCTCGTGGTGATGGGCATATTTACACGGGCAAAGAGCGAACGCAGAAGATCATTGATGAGCTTGCTAAAGAAAATATTCAAGCCGCATTTTTCGTAAACCCAGAACGATTTAATAGATATGGGGGACTTGCCCGCATTAAAGCCTATGCGAATGCCGGCCATTTAATCGCTAATCATACCCATTCACATCCAAGTATAAAAAAGACTTCACTGAAGGCATATATTGAAGACATCGACCGGGCTGACAAACTTATTCAGCAGTTTTCTACTTACACAAAATGGTTTCGATACCCGTTTCTCCACGAAGGCGACTCCATTGAGGTTCGTGATGGAGTTAGGAATTTTCTAGCGAAGGCCGGTTATAAAAATGGATATGTTACCGTTGATAACTACGACTACTTTATTGATGACTTGGTCCAACAAGCCCTAGAAAAAAATGAAAAAGTTAACTTAGACAAAGCATGCGACATGCTTGTAGATCTTCTGTGGGATGGCCTTCAGTTCTACGACTCCGTAGCCAACAAATACATCGGCAACGTACGTCACGTATTACTTATGCATGAGAATGATATTGAGGCTTTGTGTTTAAGTAAGTTAGTTCGACACCTTCGAGCGAAAGATTGGAAGGTAGTTTCGCCTACCCTCGCCTTTTCTGATCCGCTTCTAAAGGATGAGCCAGACACACTTTACCTGAATCAAGGTCGTGTGGCAGCCATCGCCCATGTTCGATCAGGTAAAAAGTATGTTTCTAAATGGGAGTCGACCGCTGCCTTAACGACAGAATTTGAAAGAAGACGAATTGCTACGAAGAACTAGCCTTCGAAGGTACGGAGTCACTTGTGGGACTGCTCGCGTTAACTTTATATTTCATATTGCCATCGCGGCGACTAAACATCCTGACCAGTTCCTTCGACCATTTTTTGTTCACGAATGTGTTATCATCAGCAAGTTCGACGAATGGGCGATCCCAGATTTTGAATATCGCATCCAGTTCAAGTTCGACCTGCGCAATGGGCTTCAGTTTATAGGCGCTAATAGTACGAGAGGCAGCGCAGAAGGTGCAGTGATGAGGACAGCCGCGAGAGGTTTGTAGCGTCAGGCGATTATATTTTGTTATGTCTAACAGCTCGTACCTTGGGGGCGGCTAGCGTGAGCAACGAAAAGCTGGGCAAGCTTGCAATGACACGACTTCGATCTACGAATCCCGGAAGGGTCATCCCTAACTTGAGGAGCTCTTGATCTTTGACCCTCACCCCACTCATTGCGATCAGGGCGACGTGATAGTCTCTCATTGAAGAGACCCTACAAGTTCAGCCATAGAGACAACCTCTTTGCATAGAGTGATCTGGTGAGTGATCGGGTGACTGATCTTGAAGTCCTCACCTTTTGATTTTGATGTCATGATTTGATCCTATAATGCCCTCAAAATACTTGGCAATGTAGGAATCAAGACGGATTACTCTGGCAGTGCTTCCGATCTTCTTTTGTGTTCAACGCCGTACGGCTTCGATATTGCAGTTCCCATCTGAAGGATCTCAGTCCCACAGGAAGAGACCCTGTGTACTCCAATTTTCCTCATTGGGGAGAAATGGGACAACAGGTCGAATATTTTTAAGAAAAGGATAAAGAGTTATTATGGGGACACACTGGATTCGGGTATTCAGAAAACTAAGTCAGAACCTATCTGTTCGCGCGGGTGCGTATTGTCTCGTGGCCATCAGTGTTGCCCTTCTTGCCGTTGTCATCGCGCCCTACGTTCCTGATGAGATGGCCGACATTCTGGGCAGTGACGCTGTTGACCACATTCTCACCATCGTTGCTTCTAGTATGCTAGTTGTCGTGACCTTTTCCCTTTCGACACTGATTGCATCATATAGCGTTGCCGGATCTTCCGCCCCATCCCGCGCGACGTCACTGATCTTGCAGGATCGGACAGCACAAAATGCCCTCTCTACATTTCTCGGAGCTTTTATCTTTAGCATTGTCGCATTGGTGGCCCTTTCGACGAGTTACTATGGGCCAAAAGGCCGAGTTATACTTTTCGTAACTACCGTCATTATGCTTATTGCGGTGATTTGGACAATTATAAAATGGATTGGTCGCCTCTCAGGTATAGGAAAGCTTGCGAATGTGATCGAAGAGATCGAGACAACTACTAAAAAATCTATCCGCAGCCACCCAGGCTTCTTCTTAAAGCAAGAAAACACTGAAGATCAAACGTCAGATAAATCTCTTGTAATTGAAAGCAATAAGGCCGGCTTTATTCAAACAATCGACATCAAAAATCTTTCTGAGCTTGTGGATGCGGGTCGATTAAACATTTGTATTGATGTGCACACCGGGGAGTTCGTGTACCCAAAGATGCCTTTGGCGCAAGTCACTGGGGCGCAGCTCCCTCTTAAAAAAACCCTCGACAAGATTCAAAATTGCTTTGTTATCGACAAAAGTCGCACATTTGAGGATGATCCACGATTTGGTTTTATCGTACTTTCTGAAATTGCCTCTCATGCATTGTCTCCTGGAGTTAATGATTTGGGTACTGCAATAGAAATCCTCGGAAGCCAAGTGCGACTCATTTCTGAAATAAGTCGCATATATTCAGAGGGCCAGGACCAATGGTGGTCTAAGGCACTAACCCTTCGGCAGATTCGACCGGATGAAGTTGTCGATGACGCTTTTCATGCCATTTCACGCGATGGTGCTGCCTTTGCGGAGGTTGGCATATTTCTACAGAAAAGCTTGCGCGGCATTCATAGTTATCCTGAATTTTTAAGGCCGGCTATTGAAGCGGCTCGAAAGAATCTTTATCATTGCCAGCAAGCGATGAAAGACCCTACAGATTTTGACCGAGTGGAGCGCGCTTCTCGATGGATTGATGCTGCTTCGGCCTATCTTACTTCCAGAAATTGACGCCTCTAAAAATATCGGGTTATTAAATGACGAAGTTTTGAGGAAATCCTCAAATGCAATTCTCTTAGACCGTTTTGAATTCGAGAGGGGCGTTGCACTTTTGGCGTATCGAAAGAAAGGGGAGTTATGTCGGTGATATTGGTAGTGGGTTCGACCGGAGCCGGTAAAACCACATATTCCAAAAAATTGGCTCCCGAAATTTCAGCTGTCACATATTCAATTGATGACTGGATGAAAGCTCTTTATTGGCAGGATATGCCCAGTAATCCCGACAATAGTTGGTTTGTCGAAAATGGCCCGTGGTATTCAAGTAGAATCAATCGCTGTGAAGGCTTAATACTGCAAAACACTTTAGATCGAGCCCAGTTTGATCAAAACACGATTTTAGACTTGGGGTTTTCAACTAAAGAGCATCGCGCAAAATTCGTCCGTGAATTAAAAATTAGAGAAGTCAAAGTTGAGATTCATTACTTGAACACTTCTGCAGACATCCGATGGCAACGAGTGCAAAAAAGAAATTCCGATAAAGGTGATACCTTTGTTATGACAGTAGACCGAAGCATGTTTGATTATATTGAGTCTATTTTCGAGGAGCCCACCGATAAAGAGGGCGTCAGAATCTTGCTTGTGCCTTCATCTTAAGCCCGCTGATTCCCATCTGCTGTCGCCCAGGCTGGGTTGATCTAGAAAAACTGACCCTTTGGCTAATTTTGAAATACCTTTTTCACTAGAAATGACCCTTTTAGCGATTCGATTGTTAGAGAAGTAATGAACGAAAGTCCCGACGACGCATTAGAGAAAAGTTTTGTCGAAAGTCCGAAAACTCACTTTCGCCATGTATACGACCGCTATTCTGGTCCACTTTACCGCTATCTTTATCGCTTTACGGGCAACAATCAGGCCTCGGAGGAAATCCTTCATGACATTTTTGTTGAGCTTTTTGGCGGCCGCTTCAAAACAGTTCCCGGCGGCACACTAAAATCGTGGCTCTTCACAGTTGCCCGGAATCGCGGCCTCAATTATCAAAAAAAACAGTCTAAAGTCATTGATACTGATACCCGAGATTTACGATGCCTAACAAATCTCGAAGAACAGACAATCTCGCTAGATCTGCATCGTCGTCTGAGTGAAGCTGAGGATATGCTACCCGTTGACATCCGCGAAACTTGGACGCTGAGAAAGAGCGGTCTCGACAACAAACAAATTGCTGCCATTCTTGCGATCCCACTTGGGACTGTAAAATCTCGCTTTTCAAGACTAGTTGAGTATTTAAGAAAGGAGTTTGAAACATGAACTTTAAGCTCAAAAAACTTATGCTGCCCTTTTACTTTGGCTCAGTAACCGAAGCAGAACGGCTTCTTGTTGAACGCGAAATTCTTGGCGACCCCGAAGTTTTGATCGACTATCTCGATCTAAAAAGGAAGGTCGAAGGTGCAGATTGTGTTGCTGCGCAGCCCTCACCTTCTTTGTGGAAAAGGCTCGCCCCAACGACGTCCAAACAAAAAAAGGCGTGGCTACTTCTATCTCTTGGTACTGCGGCTGCGGCTTGTTTGACATTTTTGTTCGTATCTCGACCAGTGCCCGAAACCACCGAATTCGTGCAGCCTTCGGCAAATCGAGCATTGTTCGACTCGAGTTCTGAACTTTCAGCAAGCTCGAATGTTCTATAATCAGGAGGATTAAATTATGAAAAACATCTTTACAGCACTTGCCATCGCTTCAATCTCTGCATCAAACGCGGTTTCATTTGAGAACTTTGGTGCCTCGAAAAGCCGTCCGGATGAGCGATTTGCCGATGGAGAGGCTAACTTTAAGTTGGCTATGGAAAAACTGCTTCAAGAGTATATGGACCAAGGCATTTCTAAAGAGGAGCTCTATCGTGGCGCCACGGCGGGCATGCTAGCGACATTGAATGCCGGAGATAATTCTTGGAACACGCTATTGACCCCTAGAGACGTGAAAGAGATTCAGTCAGATTTATCTGGCCAGGTGAGCGGGATCGGAGTGGCACTGAAGTTCGACGAAACGACAGGGCACGCTCAAATTATAAATGTCATACCTAACTCACCGTCGGAAAAATCCGGTCTCAAGCAAGACGATCAGATTCTGAGCGTTGACGGCAAACGCTATAAGGGCAAACAGTTTCGCGACATTGTCGGCGCGATACGCGGGAAAGTAGGCGAATCGATCTCTTTGAAAGTGTTACGCGAAGACAAAGTCATCTCTATGAGAGTTAAAAGGCAAGCGATCCCATGGACTCCCGTGGAGTTGTCCAAAATCGACCGCTCGACACAGCTTTTGACTATCGGATATTTTACCAACGAAACCCCGAGACTGGTCGAAAGGAATATGGCGGCCATAAATAGTGACGAGACTAAGAATCTCATAATTGATCTAAGGGACAACTCTGGGGGCGACTTTGAAAAAGCCGTTCAGACAGCAGAGTTGTTTGTTCCAAAGGGTAAGGTGATAGTAGGAACAAAAGGTCGACAGGGGAAAGTTCAAACAATTTCATCAAAGAGGGGACTTCTAAAACCAGGTGTGAATATCGTTTTGTTAACAGATTACGGCACGTCATCAGGGGCTGAGCTTTTTGCAGGCGCTCTAAGAGAGGGCCTGAGCGCGAAGATCGTAGGGCAAGGAACTTTTGGAAAGTGGAATGTTCAAACAATTCAAACGCTGTCAAATGGCTTTGCAATTAAATACTCAGTGATGAGCTTTCAGACTCCTGATGGAAAAACCTATCAAGATACCGGACTGAAGCCCGACGTTGAAGTAGCGATGCCCGCGGGTACAGAGGCAAAGCAGCTGCAATCAAAATATGATATTCCAAAGCGCCTTGAACTTGATCCTCAGCTGAAAGCGGCGACTGAACTTGTCAGAGCTATGTGAGAATGATTCTCCAGCTTCAAAATAGAAGAGTGTCGTTTGCACCGGGCTGAAGTATGGGCTATGAAGTAGCCCATCTTCAGCTTTATCCAAGGGGTGCTATGGACAAGGTTTCAACGTTTCTTTTCGGATTTATTGCTATTGCCCTCATTGGCTGCGACAAGGTCGATAGCTGTTTGAACTCCGGCGGATGTTGGGACAAGGTTGATAGCGTATGTCGCAAACCCGAACCAAATGCCCAAGAGCTTTGCGATCGCAAGACTTCCTTTCCACCGAAACCTTGGCGCGAAGACTATTTAGCACTACGCGATCACATCAGCAAAAGCTACGCAAACCTCGAATATATCCTTCAGTATTACAAAATTGATCCCTATGAACTGAACAAAAAAACGATTAACACGATTAATGCTGCCAAGACCGAAGATGAAGCACGCGAAGCATTAAATCAGTTTGTAAAGACATTCAGAGATGGTCACTTCCAACTACGAAAACCAGAAGCCAAGAAAAATGAAGATTCAAACTCATCAACCCAGCTAGAGAACACTACAAAAGGCAAGGACGCTTGCACAGCCATGGGATTTTCATCTGACAAAAAGTTTTCTTTTCGGTTTCCTGTTGAAGGTGTGAAGGTGCTCGAAAAAGCTGATGGGGAGTTTCCGTACCTGGTTGTCGATAGAGGCGGAGCGAGAGTCGGGATAATTCGAATCGCTGATTTTCGAGACGAAGTTTACCTTCTGACCTGCATCGAGACTTGGAACAAATACGCCAAATCTTTGAAGGCTACGTGCGATAAGTCGTGTCGCGATGACTTCAGGTACGAGGCCTTGCGAGGTGTTCTCGTCGACAAGTTCTATGCAGCTTTAACTAGCGTGCGTAAGGCAAAGGTTAAGGCCTTGGTCATTGATCTTACTAGCAATGGTGGCGGAAATGATTGGGTAGAGAATATCACGGCGCTACTGACTGATAAAAAATTGGTATGCGGCCGGAGCGAATTTATCAAGCATCCTCACCACGTCAATAACTTCTCCGAGTTATTGATTGATCTAAAGGCTGAAAAGAAGCCAGATTTAGACAGAATTAAGAGTATCGCACAACAACTAAAGCTTGCGGCGGAAACCTGTGATCGCACTTCTATTTGGACAAAAAAAGGCTTCACACTGAGTTGCAGTGCGGTCGGTTATAGCACTGGCGAGAGATGCAAGTACGAGAGCAAAAAATTTCATGGTAAAGTCAGATACTCAGGGAAGTTATTCTTTCTCGTCGACGACTATACAGCTTCAGCGGCGGAGGATATCGTCGCCCGCCACTTAGACAGCAACACTGCAACAATTATTGGTGGTCACACTCATGGTTCGGGGTGTGGGTACATAAACGGCGGTATCAAGTTTTCTTTGCCCAACTCGGGGCTGGATGTTTGGATTCCTGACTGTGTCCGCGAACGCGCTGATGGAACCAACGAGGTCGTAGGCATCGAGCCACATATCAAGATGGATATGAGCAAAATTAAAAGCCCGTCTTTTTTGGGCGAACTTGTAGATGAAATAGCTAAGCAGTTGTAGGTTTCATTAAGCGTAATGATTTCTTAATATCTCGCCAGGATGAGACGGCTTTCTAGTGAGTCTCTTTTTTGGATGCTTAGCCATCAATGGCTCCCAAAGCTTTCGTGTGATTTTATCACTATCTAAACCTCTGAAAACTCCCACTTTCACTCGTTCTTGCACACTTAGCCCTCTAAAGAAGGGGAAGTGAAACATGCTACAGTCAGTCTCCGCACTACGGAAATCAAGCCTCGTGGGTTCGATTATTGGATTTCTTACATTTGGCTGCGCATCTGGCCCTGTGACAACGCAAATTGATAAAAGCAAAAATCTTGTCGTAACTGAGCCAACCCAGTTTCAGAACCCCAATCTAGCTATCGACCGCCTAATTAGTTTCAATACCGGGTCATCAAAAGATTCGCATATTCAACAAATCAAAAAGACAATGATAAAGACATTGCTCAATCACAAAACAGCAGTAGCACATGAGCTTAAAGAAACTGGTAAGCTTTTACTAAAGTCAGGCATTTCGTATTCGTTTAATCTTGAAGCATTTTGCGTACACGCGGGCGAAGAAAGGCCTTTAAAGGGCGATGGACTTTTCTTAGGCAAGATTCAAGGAGCAGCAAAATCGTGGCTCCCAGTGATTCTGCGGGACTATAAAAAAAAGGGGATTTCGCAAGAGGATGCGCAGATTTTAATTTGGTCTTTACTTTCTGAAGTCCGCTTTGACCAGCTTAACTCGCGAAATCAAAATCACCTTTTAAAGCTTTTTCCCGACGCACCCGTGCGGTTTGGTCTTTCAGTTGTTGAAGACCATGCGAGAAACTTTTTGCTTTCACAACTTCCAATAGAACTACTTAGCGCCAAAGAACAATTAGATAAATATAGAGGGATTTTACAAGACACTCGGTCAAAGTTTTCTGAGATTGAAAAGTTACTCTCGCCAGTGCCATTAAGATCAAGCCCACTGGAAGTGGGCTGGTTGAAGCACGAGGATGGGTATTTTATCAATCTACAAGCCGATGGTTATCAAAGCGTAAATGTGAAAATCTACGCACCTGAAGGTCTCAAACCCGGCACCTATTTTGAACCCACTGAGCACGTTGCTCTCCCCGGCGAAGGCCAAAGACTTGCCCTGTCTGCAAGTGTTATTGACGGATACAAAGACCACTTTAGCCAGTATATTAAAACCACAATTGGGATTTCTACGAAAGAAGCTCTTTTTATTTTGAAGCATCCACTGGATGCCGTAAAAATATACCAAGCTGCACAGCGAGCCCTTCAAGCGACTTGGAACACCTTCTCTATCAGTTTTGAAGATAACGAAGCCGATGCCTTTAGACATTTCGTATGGTCCGGAATTATTGCCTTAGAAATAGGTGCAGCAAAGGCCAAAGAATTTTTGGACGCGCACGAAGACTTTCCTGAAAACAAATCAGATTCCAAAAATATGGATTTGTTTAACAATAGGCTAGGCATTGAGTATGCAGGTAAATATCACGGTAAAAACTTCGAGCAGGATTTAAAGAAAGCTGGCCTTGATAAAATTCGAAGCGGGGAGCTAAAGTGGATAGAACGAAAACAAATAAACTGAGTTTAAAAATTGGCCTTTGGGCGACAGGTGTCGGGGTTTTTCTCTACATTCTAATTGTTTCTTTTTTATTTTTTTCACCAAAATTGAAATCGTATAAAAGCCAAACGGCTTTTGAATCTACTAAGTGGAAGCTTCATTTAAGTGATGGCGATTTTGCTAAGCAAACGATGGTCGATGATCTTCTTTCTAGATATCAACTCGTTGGCATGACTCGAGCTAATATCGAAGAGTTATTAGGAACGCCCCAATCAACAAATTATTTTAAAGACTATGACTATGTTTATTGGTTAGGGCCAGAGCGCAGTGTCTTTGCCATCGACTCAGAGTGGTTGGGCATTAAATTCAACGACGACATGGTTGTTAAAGCCGAGATTATTATAGATTGATTCTTTAAGATAGTGATCGTCAGTTCATGTAGCTGAAAAGACAGTGGTGCGCCTCTTCTAAGCGTGAGAATTGTTTTGGGTGGTGTTGAGGATTTTGATTTTTTGTCTTAGTTTGAAATACCCCTGCCAAGGGTCTCGCTTTTGCGCTGCCAATCGCTTTAACGTCTTTTGCCCCCCGGAGGATCCAACTCCCCGCTCCTAAACTCCTTTGTCTACAAATACGCTTTTCATGATTACTTAGTATGTAGTCTTTGGATTGGTTTCTTGGTAACTTGATTTGCCGATTTAGGGGGGGCAAACAATGACAACTCTAACGACAATTGGATTACTTTTGGCTTCCAATATCTTTATGACTTTCGCGTGGTACGGGCACTTAAAGAACCTTCAAAGTAAACCCCTCGCCGTGGCAATCGTTGTTAGTTGGGGTATTGCGTTTTTTGAGTATTGCTTCCAGGTGCCCGCAAACAGAATTGGGTACACTGTGTTTTCCCTCCCCCAACTAAAGATTATTCAAGAAGTGATCACTTTAATTGTCTTTGTTGGGTTTGCAGTACTTTTTATGGGGGTAAAACCCACTTGGAATTTCTTTTGGGCCGGTCTTTGCCTCGTCGGAGCCGTTTTCTTTATATTCAGAGATAACTTGTAACGGAGGCGACTTACCCTCCATGTCGAGTTTTCTAGCTTTCACCTATATGGCCCTGAAATCATTACCAAATCAGACCGTACAGAGGTAAGCTTTTTGTTTGAGTAGCGGTGACAAAATCTTACCCACTTACGCCTTCGCATTTGAGGAGTACAAGAAATGGTGAAAACTATTTTTGGATTTGTTTTATTATTCATGTCTCATCAAGGAGTCGCTATGGATTTAAATGAATACAAGGGCAAAGTTGTCTTGGTTGCAAACATTGCCACGCGCTGTGGATACACGGGACAACTTGATGGTTTAGAAAAAATCTACCAAAAATTTAAAGATAAAGGTCTTGTAGTTCTTGGAGTGCCTAGTAATGACTTTGGATCGCAAACCCCCGAGAACAACGACGAAGTAAAAAAGTTTTGCAAACTCAAATACGGCGTGAGCTTTCCTTTAACTCCTAAAATGATTGTCAAAGGACCTCAGAAAGACCCATTGTTTAAGTTTCTCACGAATACTGAAAGTGGCGAAAAAGAAATTGGCTGGAATTTTGAGAAATTCTTAGTGGATCGCTCAGGAAAGCTCGTTAATAGATTTTCTTCAAAGGTAGAACCCGAAGATGATCAGTTGATAGCAGCTTTGAACGCAGCTCTTTCAAATTAAGCCACAGGAGATTGACTGGAAATGACCTGCCCAAGTTGTAAATCAGAGAATACTTACGAAGACGGTAACATTTGGATTTGCGCTGAGTGTTCGCATGAGTGGTCGGAAGCTGATCTAGCGAATGTACTTGAAGACGAAAATTTGGACCATTCAGTAAAAGATGCAAATGGGAATACCCTTTCTGACGGAGACTCTGTCATATTGATTAAAGATCTTAAAATCAAAGGTTCCTCCAGCACTCTCAAGGGCGGCACGAAGGTTCGTAATATTCGGCTCAGTAATGCCGGTGATGGCCACGATATCGCCTGCAAGATTGAGGGGCTTGGATCAATCAACTTGAAGTCGGAATTTGTTAGAAAGGCTTAACCTGAAACTGTAGTCTCCCGTTATGCCGCCAGACCGACTTATTCTGAGACAGTTTATACAGTTGATATATGTTTCTCGTAGAGGTATTATAAAGGTATGAAATCTAATGCCAAGTCTAGCATCACTCTACCTCCCAACGAACTAAAGCTTGTTGAGGGTTTGAGAAAGAAACTTAAGCTAAAGAGTAAGGTTGAGGTTATACGACAGGGTCTCTACCTATTAAAGGCTCGATCAGATCGTGCCTCCCTTCGAGCTGCATATGCCCATGCTGCTCGCCAGACAAAAGAAGTGACAATTGCCGAGTTGTTAGAGCTCGATCACTTGTCTGACGAAGGTTTATAGCTCCAATGAAGATTCGTCATGGTTGGCTTTATATCGCCGATTTAAACCCACGTTACGGCAGTGAGCCGGGTAAGATGCGGCCAGCACTTGTAATTCAAACAAATTTGCTCAATGAAACAAACCATCCTTCAACATGGGTTCTACCATGCACAACAAGACTTACCGGAGAAAATCTTCTTCGAGTCCCTTTACCAAAGGGCATTGCAGGGAACAAAGAAGAGTGCGAAATCATGATTGACCAAAGCCGCGCCGTTGACAATCGACGCTTAACCAAGGAACTGAAGGAGCTTCCGAGGCCGATTCTTAAAGAGGTTAAAGAAAAACTAAGGCTTTTGGCGGAGCTCTGATCAGCCGGCTTGCACAAAACCCCTTCGAAACTGAAAACTATCACTGAAGTCAGTGATAACCTTCAAAAAAGAGTGTCGCCGACGCGTCTGATCGAAATGCATTTTTAGGGAGAACCTAATGAGTCTTAATTTTGAAGAAATTGATTTTCAAAGAACGCCGATCGGTCCGGTGTCGCTCCGGCGCCGGCGCCTGCCGCACTTCGCGAACCAAGACATCTACGAAATCAAACTGGGCGACGAATTCTTAATGACCAGCATCTTTCATGAGTCTGAAACTCAGCTGGCAAAATTAGCACTCAAAAGGGTCAACCGTGATAATCTCGACGTAGTAGTGGGAGGCCTAGGCCTTGGTTACACAGCCGCAGCTGCGCTTGAAGACTCCCGGGTTAGCTCCCTCACAGTTGTGGAGTATTTGGAGCCAGTAATCAACTGGCACAAAACCAAAGCTGTACCGCTTGGAGGTTTATTAACCAGTGATCCGCGTTGCAAGTTCATTCACGCTGATTTCTTTTTGATGGCTCGTGATTTTGCTGCGGGTTTTAACACCACGACATTCAAGAAAAAAGATTTGATTCTACTTGATATTGATCACACGCCTAACCATGTTCTTCATGTTTCTAATAAGCGATTTTACACAAAAGAAGGTTTAGAAGAACTACGAACGCATCTTAAGTCAGACGGTATTTTTGGGCTGTGGGCTGATGGGGCCTCAGACATTGGCTTTACCAATCACTTGAAAGAAGTGTTTGATTCTGCTGAAGCTCATGAAATCGAATTTCTAAATCCAATCACTACTGGCTCTTCCAGGTGCACAGTTGACTTGGCCACAACGGCATCCTAAGTTTATATGGGGGCTCAACAAGATGAGTGAATCACTGTTTAAACCCGTTGTACTTGTAACAGGCTGCGGATCTGGTATCGGTTTGGCGTTAGCCGAGCTTCTCTATAAACACGCTCAGTATCGTGTTGTTATTACAGCGAGAGCTAAGTCACTGCCCCATTTGCAAGAGCGCTTCCCAGATACCGAGAGATTTTGGGTAAGACCCCTTGATGTTATGATTGCCAGCGAAAGAGCGCGCTTGATCGAAGAAATCGCAACGAAGTGGAATGGAGTCAACATTCTCGTCAATAATGCCGGGGTTAGCTACCGTTCCGTCGTTGAACATATGAGTGCAAAAGAGGAGCAGCACCAGTTTGACACAAACTATTTTGGTCCCGTTGCTCTAATACGTGCCGTTTTACCTCACATGCGAAAAATAGGCCGTGGAAAAATTATCAATGTTTCGTCGGTAAGTGGCATGTTGGCAATGCCGACAATGGGATCCTATAGCGCTTCTAAATATGCTCTCGAAGGTATTAGCGAAGCCCTTTGGTATGAAGTCCGGCCGCTAGGAATAAACGTAAGCCTAATTCAACCAGGCTTTGTGCGATCCAAGTCTTTCTTAAAAGTACAGTATTCCGCTTTGTCGGATCCTGAACACGGCACCGAGGGACTTTACGCAGATTATTACGAGCACATGACTCCATTTATCGAAAGACTCATGGGCCTGAGCCTCACCACACCAGCAGCGGTTGCAAAAAAAATTCTGCGGACGATACGAAAGAGAAATCCCGCACTTTGGATTCCAGCAACAATGGATGCAACAATCTTCTATTATCTTCGGCGGTTCGTTCCAAGACGAATTCTTTTGGAGCTTCTCTTTGCCACGCTCCCGCGCGTTCGACACTGGGCCAAGCAGTACACGAATAGGCGAAAGAAGAAAAAACCTAGACAGTAAACTTGTGATATCAGATGAATTCATAGGAATTGTAGTCACCACCTTTAGACTCTTCTCTGACTTAACTCCGCCCATTTTTTTGCGCGAATCGCTCGGCTACTAATAAGTCAGCACCAACGCGTGAGGTCGCAGAATGGCCGGGCGTACTTTTTGCTGGAAATTTACGCCTGTGAAGGATGAAATATCCCTTCAACCCTAAATACAAATTTGAGGAGATCAGTATGAAATTTGCCTTACTATTAGCAATGACAATCACTAGTTCATTTGCTGTTGCCGATGTTTACAAAATTGACACTGAAGCGAGCAAAGTATTGTGGAAAGCCGGTAAAAAAGTTGGCTCCTTTCACAATGGCGAAATCAAATTAAAAAGTGGAACGGCAGAGACTGCGAAAGACGGAAAGATCAAAAATATTAAAGTTGTTGTTGATATGAAAAGTATTTCTAACGAAGATTTGAAGGACACTCCAGACTATCAGAAAAAATTGGTTGGCCACCTTTCAAACGAAGACTTCTTTCACGTTGAGAAATATCCCGAATCAACCTTTGACCTTGAAAGCATAACTCCGAAGAAGGGCTCCAAAGACGAGTATACTGTCAAGGGAAAGCTTACAATGATTGGCAACACTCAAACTGTGGAGTTTCCTGCGAAGATTAGCACCGACAAAGACACACTCAAAGGCACAGCTAACATTGAAATCGAGAGATTAAAATGGAACTTAAAGTACGGCTCTGGTAGTATTTTTAAAGAGTTGACGGCGGATAAAATCATTAACGACAAATTTGATCTCACGTTAAATCTCGTTGCCAAGAAACAGTAAGTCACCACTGTTATAGAGGTTTTTAGGAGCGGCGCCCAGTGTATGATTCGCTCCTAAATTCCCCACACGAATTAGAGCAAGAGCCTTCTTATAGAACTCTCGTGTGAACGCAAGAAACTGGGGCTGTCGTGCGTTTGAAGGAAACCATTAAATTTTATCTTTTGAATACCTGCACTTTGATTGCGGTTGTGGCGATGACACTCTATTTTTTTTCGCAGGTTTCCGACTACGCATTCGGAATAAGCTCGAGCAATCACCCCATAATCATTAATCTCGCGCTTAGTCTTGATCAGCCATTTCGTTTTTTTGGGCTAACTTTACTCGCTTCTAGTCTTGTTCACGAATCATCCACCCACCTGTTAACGAATTGCCTTCTTTTGTTTTGGTTGGGAGCCATTCTCCATACGAAGTTTTCGAATACACGCATTTTGGTTTTGTATTGCATATTAGCTCTAGTAAACAATCTGGCTGTCGTAGTGGCATCACATGCGCTTAACCAAAGTGGATTTGTATTGGGAGCAAGCGCGTGTCTTATATCTTTAAGCACTCTGGCAATTTTACTTCAGATTAGTGGCTCGAAAGGACTCATCATCCCGTTGCTACTTGTCGTATGGCTTCAGCCAGAGAGCGCAAGCTCACTCACAACAGCCGGGCACCTCAGCGGAACACTCACTGGTATTATCGCTTACTTACTTTTGAAGAAACGGATGATGTTGCTCGGATAATACGAATACTCTGATCAATATCAGTCACTATCCAGCCCACCTTCGAAATTGCAACGGGCGCAAGAGTGCTGCTCCATTCGTCTCCGTCAGGAACCCACATCGCAACTATAGCCCCATCTCGTGGATTTAGAACATAAAGGCCGCCCTTTCGCGACGGATAGACAAGTACATTTAGATTTGTATCATAAGTTGCATTCGCAAAGCTCTTGTTCGCCTCCGACGTCATCTTGCACCACCTCACTCTGCCGTTCTCCGAGGAAATGCGGCAAACATTACCGACAAAATCTGAAATTATAATGTCTTTTTCAATGACTATGGGCACTGCCACAACAGGATGAGGATGCATATAACCCATGCGACTTTCGCCAGTCTTTTTGTCGTAGCAAGATACTCCCCCGACATTGCTCTTAAAATAAACTTCCCCAAACACAAAACAAACGTCGTTATCAACTTCTGTCGGCTCCATCCAACTACTTGCGGGCAGTTCGCGTTGCCATACCTTTATGCCGGTTCCAAACTCATACGCGGTAGCGTAAGAACGCCAGGAATTGGCATCATTTTTCTCTCGCCCCGTGCCGCTAAACACTAAGCCTTCGCTTACATGAACAGAAGAATCCGTGTGCCCATCTACTTGGTGCCAAACCTCCGTCATGGTTGCGGGGTCAATCGCGTAGATTCCGTCACTGCCTGCGGCGGCGAACAAAAGCGCCTGGCCTTCGTGCAAACCCACAACTGCAGATGCCTCCGTGTGTCCTCGCGTAGAAAACGCTCCCTCATACCGGCCGGATCTTAAATCAAACTTGTAAATTCTTGCGTGGTGGGTTTCGTGTCTGCCCTCTCCCACGTAAAGCTTCTCGTTATAGATGATAGGAGCTGGCGAGACATCTGTGCCTACATAAAACTTTCGAAAGGGAGCCGAACCACCATACTCGAATTCGAGTACATAACCTGCATCTGTACTCACAAAATAAGTGTCACCCGCCAAAATAGCACCACGGAAACTTCCTTTTTCGATTTGAATTTTTGATGTCTGTTCAATAGTTAAGTCGAGCGTTGGGTCTGAAATCTTTGAAACAACCGCAGGCTTTGGCTCGAGCACATCAGGATAGCTGTAGTTCGAAACCTTTTCATTTTTCTTTTGCTCTCTTTTGATTACAAACTCAAATGATGGAAGGTTCTTGTAGTAATTGTAACTTTTGATCCCCCCAAAAATAAAAACATTGAAAAGAAGTGCGCTGATGAGAATCCTTGGCTTCAGCAAAACTTCGAAGAGCTTTTTTGGCCCTTCAGCTTTCAGACGTATGCCAAACAAGGCTGCAATGAAAGTAGCGAGTGCTGAAATCGCTACCCCTACCGCTGTTAGCGGAATCAAAACTGTTGGTATAATTTGTGGGTGAATCTCAATTGGTATCATGAGCAATCCTGCCGTGGTTACCGTCGACCCAGAGTTTGTCTCCGTCTTTAAACTTTTTTGTCGCCTCAAAGATTCCGCTCACGGCTGGAATGCCCATTTCTCTGGCTACGATGGCACAATGAGAAAGCACACCGCCCTTTTCAACAACAATTGCTTTAGATTTAACAAAGAGAGGCGTCCACGATGGATCGGTAGACTCTGCTACGAGAATTGTATTCTCTGGCCACGATTGGGTGTCGATGTTGACTGGATCTAAAACCAAACGAACCTCTCCTCTAATTATTCCCGGCGATAGGGCCTCACCGTCAAAGGATGGTTTCTTTTGAATGTTTTTGCCGCTGACGATATCTTCTACTTCTTCACGCGACGTCATTTCTGGGAACGAATATTTTCTAAAAACAGCAAATCGCTCTTTTCGATCTTCGATTCTTTTTTTCAGCCCTGCTAGCTGCAGTTCATTCTGTTGGAGCGCCTGTAGCTCGCTCAACCGCAACCAATGAATGTCTGCATTTAGCGAAAGCCTCTCTGCCAATGCATTCAAAGCATATCTGATAGAAGCATAGGGCTTAAGAATCTCCATCTTCCAGTTCTCCCTAAGCTCGAGCATCTCTTTTAAAAGACGCCATTCCTCCAAAACGATTTCCCGCTTAAAACTCTCAAGCGCCAAGATCTCTTTTTCTACTTCAGAGTGATGGTCAACAACACTAAAGCCCACTTGGCTTGTCTTGAAAGCTGAATCTCCTAGTTCATTCCACCTAGGGTACATTAAATCTAGCTCTCGCGGACCTCTGTGCCCATATTTTAACAAAAACCGATCTCGCTTATCGGGGTCATTACAAGCTTCAATGTATTCTTTTTGCATATCAAACGTTTGTGTATGTAGACCTCTACCAAGCCATTCTCTAATTTTTCTCTGAGCATTCTCCTCGCCGAGAATTCCCGACAAAAGCAATAGCAGTCGCTGAATGGTGGACTCCGTTAGTACAATCAAAATAAATGGCCAATAAAGAACTTCCTTTGCAAATCCATCGGCCTCGGTAAATACGAGGTCGAATAGTTCACTTGATGATTTCCGATTGAGCTCCGCTACGCCCAGGTTCGGACTCTTCTTTCTGAAACGATGAAGCTCTTTTGAACAATTATCCAGCCAATGGCGGCGATTCGTCGAAATGTTCCAAGAAACCTTAAGCATGCTCATAACTGCCGACGGCGCGTAGGAAATCATTTTTAAGCTAACTTTTTTGAATTTAAATTTCAGATGTGGGCGCGGGCGGGCGATAGTCACGTAGGGAATTGGCCCATAATAAAGTTCGGTCAGTCTATCCAGATTAATATAAGCGCGCCCAAAGACTCTTTCGAGCAAGGAGTCTTTTGAATGAAAACTGCTTTGATCAAAGCTTTTGTATCCCAAAGTTTTAAGCGCGCTGCCAAAGGCGAAATGCGGGGAGAAAGCTCTCTTCCAGATTGAAAAAGTAAAATAGCTCGGAAATCCAGACCACTCAGCAAATGTTTGACCATCCCAAGTTGCCCCACGTGGATAAGAAGTTCGTAAACGCTCAAGTTCATAGGCAATAACTTGATCGTCGGAACGAACGGTAGTTATTGGGCGGGCCTGCAAAATTTGAATCACGCCAGCTGGATCAATCGCCCATTCCATGTCTACGCTATAGCCAAGGGATTTTGCCACCTGAATGCCAACCTGAGCAACTTGAAGAGCTTTTTCAACTGTGAATCCATGAGGTAGATTGGAAAAATGTTTTTCTTCGTTGACCATGCCAGGTGTAACTCTTCCGGAGACAAGACTCTCGCCAAATCCCGGCACGACTTCAAGATACCAACCGGTGCCTTTATTTCGTGGATCGTGACTGAAGAATACGCCAGAAAAAAGTGGATTGATCATTTCTTGAAGCACAACGTTCATCTCAGATTGTTGCTCACCTTGTTCCGAAGCGGAATTTTCGTCTTTAAAGAAATCTCTATATGCCTGAACAGAATCCTGATGAATGCTGCCAAAGCACTCACGAATGCCTCGCTTTAAATCATCTTGGTTTTGTATGTTTAAAAATGTTTTATTCTGACCGGCAAAGGAAGTTCTTGCTCCATCTTCTGCAGCAGCACTGCTTCGCACTGCTAAGGCCGGGGCTCCAAGCTGGTCCCACCAGTCGACGAGGGCTTGCCAGTCGCTCGGTTCAAGCTTTTCATGTATAATTAAACCTCTTGGAACAGTGAACCCTTTTTGGGTCAGGTTTGCCAGGCCACTAGCTTTACCGCCAAATCTTCTATCGCTTGCCTTAGAGTTTTCAAAAGGAATCAATGCCACTTTCGCCCCCCAGCATCAAGTACCACTCGCAATAGCCTTAACTTAATGAGTGACAGGATACAACCAGCGACACTCAAATAACGTAAGTTGTCCCTTGTGATTTGAAAGCCACAAGTGATAACAAGACTTATGACGTTTTTAGCCCTCTCACCAATCCTGCTTTTTATCATGTTGCTGTTTGTAGTACGCTGGCCGCTATTTAAAGCTGCACCTATCGTATTTCTCTACACAACTATAGTTGCGATAACAATCTGGAAGTCTCCTCTGTCGGAGCTGTTCTCTGCGGTTGGCAAAGGTGGCCTTCTCAGCCTCGACATCATATTCATAATACTGGGCGCTGTTGTGTTTTTGAGGTTTCTCGAGGGGACCGGGCAAATTGTCAAAATGCAAGAGAACCTCAAAGCTTTGTCGCCAGATCCCCGTCTACAAGCAGTCTTTCTGGCTTGGTTTTTTGGAAGCTTCATCGAAGGAATTTCGGGCTTTGGTACACCCGCCGTAATCGTAGCGCCCCTTCTGGTTGGAATTGGGTTTTCTAAGCTTACTGCGATCAGTATTGCGCTTCTTGCCAATAGCACTGCTGTGACCTTTGGTGCAGTGGGCACTCCCGTTCGAATTGGCTTCGCGGATCTTCATGCAAACGGGCTTAACATCTTAGCCGCGAAACTCAGCATCTTACCCGGGATACTTGTCCCGGTTATGATATTGGGATTCTATGTTCAGTTTGAACTGAACGCTCCCAATAGATGGCGCCACTTTAGATAGGCTTTGCCAATAGCCGCACTTTCGGGACTTGCATTTGTGATACCCTTTTTAGCTACGGCATATACGGGGCCAGAGTTCCCTTCTATTGTCGCTAGCATTATTGGATTTGTTTTTGTCTTAGTAACGATCAGAACTTTCCAACTCGGCCCTCCCCCGCTTTTACCAGTAGCCAGAAATGCGCTGCCGGGTAGTTTATTGCCATTTGCAAAAAGCTTTTCCCCATACATAGTTTTGTTAGCCCTCTTAGCACTTGGAAAATTTTTATTCAGGCCCTTCTCCTATCACGTCGAAATCGGCGAAAAGTTAAGTCACAACATCCACCTTTTTAATCCGGGCTTCGCGTTTTTTAGCGCCCTTGTCGTATTAGCTCTTTGGAATAACATGAGACTAAAAACTCTTACGGAAATCGTTAAGACGTCCCTCGCGGTCTCTTTCCGAACTGGTGTAACGATTTTTTTTATAAGCTCTGTGGTTTATATTCTTATTGTTTCAGGATCGCTCGAACAAACTGCTCGTCAGCTTTTAACAGATGATCTGCCGTACTATGCCGCTTTTATGGGAGCCTTTGGTTCGTTTCTGGCAGGAAGCGCGACGGTATCAAACTTGCTGTTTGCACCGCTGCAGTATGCCGCCTCTGAAGATTTGGGTATTTCAACTACTTTAATCTTGTCGCTTCAGCTCGTGGGAGCCGCCGCTGGAAATATGATAGCACTTCCAAATATCCTAGCCGTTCAGGCGTCAGTGCAGCTGGAAGGAAGGGAATCCTTGTTTATTGCCCGCTTAATAGGACCTTGCTTAATCTACCTAACGTTAGCGACTGTATCGGCCCTGCTTTTTATATGAATTTAATCATCTATTTTTTGAGTTTTAGTTCGGTTAAGGTTTTGATTAGGAGGCTCGATAATGACCTTAAATCCCCTTAAACTGACCGGCATAAGCTTTGTTGAGTTCAGCGATTCAAACCCTGAATCACTTCACAAACTCTTTATAGATTTTGGATTTTCGAAAATCGCAAAGCACGCTACTAAGAGCATCGATCTTTATAACCAGGGGCAAATTACATTTTTGCTCAACTACGAACCTGACTCTTTTGGCTTAAGGTTTTCCTCGGTCCATGGCCCATCAATTTCTGCAATGGGTTGGAATTTCGAAAATGCCGAACAAGCTTACTCTGACGCGATAAAGAGAGGTGCTGCTGGCTCTTCGGAAGGCGATTACAATGATTTGGATGGCAATGCGATATCTGCGATTAAGGGCATAGGCGACAGCCTCATTTACTTTGTCGATAAGAACACCGATCTGGGATTTGTTCCTCTGCAAGACCCCGTGCGAACGGTAGAGAAGGGCTTTTATCTTATAGATCACTTAACAAACAACGTTTTTAAAGGAACAATGAACCAATGGGCCGAATTCTATAAGAATATATTCGGATTTGAAGAGGTCAGATACTTCGACATTAAAGGAAAGAAGACGGGTCTCACATCTTACGCTTTGCGATCACCGTGTGGCAGCTTCTGCATTCCCATTAATGAGGCCACCGAAGCCAAATCCCAGATTAATGAGTATCTCGAAGAGTATAACGGACCCGGGGTGCAACACTTGGCCTTTTTAACCGAAGATCTACTGAACTCTCTTGAAAAGCTTAAAGACACGGGAATAAAAACCTTAGACATCAACTCGGAATATTACCTCAAGGTATTCGATCGAGTTCCTGGAGTTAAAGAAGACCGAGAATCCATTCGAAAGTTTAATGTTTTGGTTGATGGAGACGCCGATGGTTATCTTCTTCAGATTTTTACAAAGAACCTCGTCGGTCCTATTTTTATTGAGATGATCCAAAGAGAGAATCACCTTTCGTTTGGCGAGGGCAACTTTCAGGCACTGTTTGAATCAATAGAGCGCGACCAAGTAAAACGCGGAGTACTTTAACTCTACGGAGCTACTGACCGTACTCGCGCATGCATTAATCGCGGAAAATTTTGTGCATTGAAGAAACTAGTTTTTTAACTTGTTGGCTTTCAATATCGTATATAACATTTTGATTCTTTCTTTGGCCCCGCACAAGCCCATCTTGTTTCATCCGAGTTAGAAACTGAGATACCGCCGACTGCGAAGCGCCGCTTAACTCTTCAAGCTCAGATACAGACTTAGGCGCCTCACATAGGTGACACAATATTAAAAGTCTTTGAGGATGAGCCATATTCTTAAGAATTTGAGACACGAATTCACACTGCTCTAGACTGGGCACATTCGACTTTTTGAACTTCTGTTTAGTTGCAGCCATACCAAAAACCCTCTACCTTTCTTCTCGCGGCTATCCGCATAGCACCGACTTTTATAGTTAGCAGAGAAGTCACCAAAATATATTACAATATTATAATGTTTTAATCAAGTGAGCACTACTGAACCTCAGGCTTTTTAATCGAGACTAATTTCGGGGTTATTGGCGAGACCAAAGAGGGACCAATATTGGCTGACGAGCCCGTAGGCTAACACCATGACAAACGACGTGCCCCGCGAAAACAACAAATAACGCTTGACATATTATAAAATTATAATATATTAATATGAGGAGCTGAAAATGGCTTTAGGTCAATTTAAACTGAAACTAATGTGATGTGAGTAGTTACGGAGGAGGAGCAAATGAAAGAGGTTATCATCGACGTTAGAGAGCAAGATGAATACAAGGCGGAGCGGATCGAGAATTCAATCAACCTCCCCTTGTCCCATTTTGCGACGGTTGCGCCAGGAGCACTTTCAAACTTTATGGATTCAAAAGTGATTATCATGTGCCGAAGCGGCAAACGGGCCGAGCTAGCCATGGGTCAAGCACGGCAGTTAGGTTTTGAACCTGCCGGTGGATTCGAGGTTTACTCCGGCGGCATACTTAAGTGGAAACAGCAGCTGAGGCCAGTGATCTCGGGGGTGAAGCATCATCTGCCAATTTTGCGTCAAACTCACTTGGCGGCCGGCTTGATTGCCTTATTCGGTGCTATCTTAGGATTTACGGTGCACCCAGGTTTCTTTTTGATGTCGGGTTTCGTAGGCCTAGGGCTCACAGTTGCCGGCGCAACTGGACTTTGCTTGATGAGCGAAATTTTAGCTAAAATGCCATGGAACAAAAACATTCCAGACATAAAACGAGAGGTTTGCGCAGCCACTAAAGGGGATAGCTCATGTCAAACAATCTAAAATCGGAGGAAAAAGTGGTAAGGCAACAAATTTTCAGACAACTCTTCGACGAAGCAACTTGGACTTATACCTACCTGATTGCAGATCCAGATTCTCTAGAGGGAATCCTGATAGATCCAGTTGATGAAAAAGCAGAGCGCGATCTGAGTCTTATTAAAGAACTTGGCATTAAACTTAAATACACTATGGAAACTCATACCCACGCCGACCACATCACTGGTGCTAGCTTAATTTCTCAGCAAACGGGCGCGAAAAAAGTTGTCGGCAAGCGCTCGGGGGCAGAGTGTGCCGATGTCTTTGTAGATGACGGCGACATTTTGGAGTTTGGCAGATACAAGGTAAAAGCTCTATCTACTCCCGGACACACGGATGGTTGCACAAGTTACGTCGTAGAAGACAAAGCTTTCACTGGCGATGCACTGTTTGTTCGCGGAACCGGTCGAACTGACTTTCAACAAGGATCGGCAGAGGTGCTATATGACAGCATCTACAACAAGTTGTTCAGTCTACCAGAGGATACCTTTGTTTACCCTGGGCATGACTACAAAGGCGCAACCGTATCTACCATACGAGAGGAGAAGCTGTTTAACCCAAGAGTAAAAGTGGGAATAACGAAGCAGCAGTTTGCGGAAACTATGAAGAATCTCAAACTAGCAAACCCCAAGAAGATCCACGAAGCCGTTCCGGCCAATTTAAAGTGCGGTCAAAAAGACCTCACAAGTGTTCAACAGTGACCCACTAAAATGGGATACCTTGGCGCACTTGTAATGGGAATTGTGCTTGGGCTAACCGGCGGCGGTGGCTCAATACTAACTGTTCCTATACTTGTTTACCTCTTTGGCCTGTCAGCGTCTGTGGCGACGGGCTATTCTCTGTTCATAGTGGGGGTTTCGGCAAGTGTTGGTGCGTGGGGGTACGCTAACAAAGGGCAGGTTGCATTTAAAGAAGGATTTCAGTTCGCCCTGCCCGCACTCATCGGAGTATTCGTAGCAAGACGCTTTATTGTTCCCGCCCTGCCCGATGTCATTTTTCAAATTAATGACCTTGTTTTAACAAAAGATCGACTCATTCTAACGGCGTTTGGAATAGTTACCCTGTTGGCTTCTTTCACAATGATTCGCGGACAAGGAGCAAAGTCGCCCGCAAAAAGTTCTTTCCTAAGAGTTGCGGCACAGGGGCTAGTAATTGGAGTCATAACAGGTTTCGTTGGAGCAGGAGGAGGGTTTTTGATCGTACCCGCTCTTGTTCTTATGCTTGGTCTTGACATGAAAAGAGCCGTGGGAACATCGCTGGCAATAATTGCCTTTAATTCTACTTTGGGTTTTACAGCTGATCTACAAAGTTATCCACAAGTCGACTGGAATTTACTGGGCGCAGTCAGCGCTTTGTCGATCTTCGGAGTAGTCATCGGAACCTATTTATCGCGGTTCATACCTGCCGTGACACTCAAAAAGGCATTTGGATATTTTGTGTTAGCGATGTCTCTTGTAATTATTATTAGCCCCTAGTCTTAAACACCCGGCGATTGGTTCCATGGCAAAAAGACTTTATTTTCGGGCTATTGGCAAGCCTTCCTCATTCCACTTCAACATGCCGCCTGACATATTGGCCACTTTTTCAAATCCCCCCTGTTGACTTTCGAGGGTGGCCTGTCCAGACCGCCCACCACTTCGGCATATGAAAACAATCTCACTCTCTTTATCCGCAGTTTGTAGAAACCGGCTTAACTCCGGACCTAACGTAACAAGCGTTGCTCCCGCAATATGGCCGAGCTCCCCATTGAACTCCTCAGGTCTTCTAACGTCGATGAGCATAAGTTTGTCTTTATTTTGATTAACTGCAGATGGCAAAACTTCTGGGATCCCATTGTTTATGACCGGATGAAGAGTTCTTTCGCTATTTTTTTGCACTTTGCCTCCTGAAAAGCCGATGCCAAGGCTATTTGTTTCTATTTTACGACGCTTTATGCTCCACCATACTTTACCAAAGAGCGAGCCGTCGAGCATATGATACTTCCCTTGCATAGGTGCGCCAACCTTCGTATAGATACTAAGTGACAACCAACAAAGAAAAAATTTTAATTTATAACGATCGTAAAAAGTGCATCGAAGAGGAAGTCGTATTTGGTGACGCCTTTGTACGTTTTCTCTACCAGAATCCTATCGGAGCACTGGTAACTCCGTTGATCGCGGGTAATCATTTAATAAGCAAGGCATACGGACTTTTGAAGGCCTCGGCATCTTCGACTCGCCAGATAGATCCTTTTTGTAAAAAGTTTGGCCTTAATATGGACGAATTTGAAAAGGTAACTTACGAAAACTTTAATGATTTTTTCATAAGAAGATTTAAAGATGGCGCCCGTCCCTTTAATCAAGATGCCAAAATCTTGCCTGCACCTTGTGAGGCTCGTTACACCTTTTATTCAAAATCCCATAAGAAACTACGCCTTTTCGTAAAAGGAGCTTCTCTTTGCCCCCGCGAAGTACTCGGAGACGAAGTGTCTCAAGCGTTCGAAGGCGGCCCAGTAGCGGTCGCGCGACTCGCACCAGTCGATTATCACCGTTTCCACTTTCCAGATGATGGCACCGTTGAGAAGCAGTATCCTATTCATGGCAAGCTAAACTCCGTGAATCCGCTTGCATCTTTTAGAATGCGAAACATTTTTTGTGAGAACGAAAGAAGAGTTAGCATTCTTGATACGCGGAATTTTGGAAAAATAGCTTACGTAGAAGTTGGCGCACTCTGCGTTGGGCGAATCGTGCAAACCCACACTTCGAAGAACTTCACGCGCGGCGACGAAAAAGGCTACTTTCTCTTCGGAGGCTCAACTGTGATTTTATTTGGAACCCCCGGTTCGTGGTCATGGAGAAAAGAGTTTTTGAGCCAGAACGCCGAAGGCCGAGAAGTATTGATTCAGCTGGGTCGGCCTCTCTCTGAGTAAATTTTTAGGATTGGTAAATCGAACTAACCAGCATATTCTTTGTACAGATGAATCACGATAATGGCATCAACGGCAGTCCCACAGTTGAAGAGGAACTTATTAATGTTCCCATTGAAAGGCGAATTGTCAGCACTTACTTGTCCCGGCGTCCGAAAGAGCTTGGCTATTTTGCGTCTTTAGGCAGCACCCTGTTTGTGGCAGCGTTCTCGTTTGCCAACTGGAGCAACGCTTTTCACCTGAGCAACGGACTTTACGCAAATCGCTCACTTGTTTTCACCCAATCAGAGTATTGGCGTCTTTTTACGGCAACGTTTTGCCACGCAGACGCAGAGCATTTGGTCTCAAATTCATTCTTGCTCTTTATCTTAGGGATTTTGGTTGTCGGACACTTTGGGTTTGGAATTTATTTTTTCTTGGCAACTTTTGTGGCCGCCGCTACCAATGCGCTAGCCATTCTCACTTACTCTGCTGATGTCAGACTCATTGGTGCATCAGGATTGGTTTATGTTTTGGGAGGCTTTTGGTTGACTCTATTCTGGTTAATTCAGCGACAATACAAACCTATCAATAAAAGTCTTCGCGTCATCGCGGTGGGTTTGCTTTTATTTTTTCCGACGTCTTTTTTACCGACTACAAGCTATCGCACCCACGCACTCGGATTCTTTCTCGGAATTTTATCTGCCTTGCTGTTTTATTTTTTTAAAAATGAAGAGTTTAAACGATCTGAGAAGTATGAGTATTTTTGACACTGCGACAAGGAGAGAATGATTGTACATAAGACGAGCAGAGCAGAACGATCTAGATGAAATCTTAGCGATTAACGACCGCTTTGTGCCAAAAGTGAGTAAGGTTGATAAGTTGTGGCTCCAAAAGTATTTAGCTGAAGCCACAGTATTTGATATTGTCGAATCTGAAGGTAAACCAGTTGCTTACATAATTGCGATGACACCCGATGCTGACTACCAAAGCGAAAATTTTTTGTGGTTTAAAAAAAGATACGCTGACTTTTTATATATCGACCGAGTAGCAGTAAAGCTTGGTTTTCACTCTATAGGTATTGGAAAAAGCCTCTACAATTACCTTTTTAACACCTATAAAGACGTCTCCCAAAAAATCACTTGTGAAGTAAATATTGATCCGCCGAATCCTCAGTCACTGGGTTTTCATTCCGCTTTAGGGTTCAAGGAAGTCGGTCAACAGGATACGAAAGGCAACACAATACGTGTGGCAATGCTTTTAAAGGAGCTTTAGTTTTTTGTCTGAATTAGTTTTTAGCTAAAAAAATATTGAATATGATGGGTAGCTTCGAATTTGGCAATGGGCTAAAGAGCTTCATTGTAAAAACTTGACACTCTATGTCCCACAAAAAGTATTCTTTATTCTTTCGTTTTCTTTAGGTGGCTCTTGGAATTTACTAAATCTTGAGTCGTCACTATAAGGATTCTTTAGAGCCTCGTAGAATTCATTCACTAAACCAAAATCTCCAGAATCAGCAAGCTCAAGAGCTTTTTGTAATATATGATTTCTCGGTATATTAATTGGATTGCTCTTGTTCAGCCGCTGCACAATTAATTCTGGACTGTCTCCTTCGGCTTCTAGCAACGATTGCCATTTTTCAAAGAATTCGCCTAACTCTGTAGGATAAAATTTATTGGTAGAGAGTTGATTCTCGAAGGGATTATCGACCACACTATTGAGGCCACGAAAGCCGAGTGTAAAATCAAGCGCATGGGTTTGAAGGGCATCAAGCCACTCTAACACAAGATTCTTTGCCTCAGAACTCGCCACCAAAAACCCCAACTTTTGGCAAAACTTGAGATCAATTTGCTCTTGGCATTTTACCAAAAAACTCTCAAGGATTTCTTGATACTCCTTTACAATTTTGGGATCGCTATCTATCACAAGTAAACATTCAGCGAGGCGAGCCAGGTTCCACTGTGCAATTTTTGGCTGGTTATTAAAGGCGTATCGACCATTTCTATCTATGAAGCTGTAAACTTGATCCTTCTGAAAGTTGTCCATAAAGGCACAAGGGCCATAGTCAAGTGTCTCGCCAATCACGGACGTGTTGTCGGTGTTCATCACTCCATGTATAAAACCGACGGACATCCAATCCGCCAAGAGCTCGACCTGCCGATTCACAGCACATTTAAAAAACTGAACTCTGTCTTGAGGTTCTATTTCTTCGTCGTAAAAACCTCTTTTGATTGAAAATTCTACAAGCTGTTTTAGGCCCTCTATGTTATTTTGAGAGGCCAGGTATTCAAACGTACCGACTCTAATATGGCCGCGTGATACCCTCGAAAGTATGGCCATAGGAAACGATTGCTCTCTTTGTACGGAATCTGATGATTTTACAACTGCCAGGGAGCGTGTCGTTGTTATACCGACAGCACTCATGAACTCACTTACGAGGAATTCTCTAAGAGCTGGGCCCAAGGCGGAGCGACCATCGCCTCTTCGTGAAAACACTGTAGGACCAGAACCCTTGAGCTGAAGTTCAAAAACTTCCCGAGTGTTTTTCTTAAAAGTGCCAAGAATCAACGCACGACCATCACCTAAAACGGGTACGAAATGACCAAACTGATGGCCAGCATAAGCTAAGGCGAAAGGGTTTGAGTTTTTTGCCAACTCATTACCAGAAAGAACGCGGGACAGTTCATCTTTGGATAAGAACGTCGGAACACCTAATTGCTCCGCCAAGCCCGTGTTATAAATAACGAGATCAGGGGAGGCTACCGACGAAGGCGAGGTTTTTTGTACCAGGTCCGCCGGCCAATCTGTATCGTATTCGGAAAAACCAAAATTGATCACTGCATTAGGGTGCTACACTATTGAAGTCGCGATGTCTAATCCATCGTTTGACCTGTTTCATGAGTTCTTTGTTTACGCTGTTTACGACTTGCATCGGCTCTAGACCAGATGCCCGGGCCTCGAAACGGCTCGAAAGTGATACAACACTTAGTATTCCCGTCACTGCAGAGCCGGCTAACTCCTTGGGTCCTCTCACGAGTCGCAGACAAAGGCTGCTATCCGATGGTACACTGTTTTTTGTTACAGCAACGAGTTTTTCGATCGAGCGTCTAACCTCTTTTGGAACCCGCACTCCGACGAATTTTATTTTGCAATCTGGAAGGTACATAAACACTCCTTTTGATGAAATTTAGATATTTAACTTACCAATAAATTCTAAACCACCAACCTCCGTGGGGCCGCGCAATTATGCATAAGGCGAGGCTACTTATCACCTTCGCCAGGGCAATAGCATTTTTGTAAAAGTCGAAACCATGAGTGTGCACCCCTCTTAAAGTGGCCAAATAACCATAGGCACGGATAATTTTTATAGCCTGCATCTTGCAATGCACCGTAACGCTACCTGGTTTCCTAAGCCTATTATTTGATCAAAACTTGGAATTTCTTAGGCAAAAGTAGAACTAGAGCAGCGACCTCTACTAAATAGTACGTCGGCCTTGTAAGCAACTTGATCACTATTCTTGGCAATTGACAAACAGGGCTTAGCTTAGCGAGCCTTATTAGGCTCTTGCGATTGTTTCTTAAATCCACATCTAGGGAGCCGCAGTGTCCATCACCAAGGAGGCAGTCATGATGGCAAAAAGAACCCACTTTGCATTTTTGTTTTTGTTTTTGGGCTTGATAAGTTTTCAGCCCCTTCATTCATCTTCTTCTTACTTAGCCCCATCACATATCGATCCAAATGCCGAAGCCAACTCCCGCTCGAACGAAGATCTTCTGAGCAGATTCAATATAAAGGAGCTTTTTGAGCAAAAATTTGCACCGCTAAGGCCTGTCGAAGAAACAGCAAAGTTCAAGTATCTCCTTATGAGCGGCTATCACTACAACAATGATTTCACAATGAAACGGCTCATTGTGGAAAACTTACCAAAAGATATCATCTTAGTCCTTCTTATGACACCGGAGGACGAAGAGGCCGTAGTGAAAAAATTTGGTGAGTGGATACCTGCAAAAAGAATTATCACCGTCAAACACGCCGACGCTAAAAAAGGCTTTTGGGCCCGGGATGCTTACCCGTTTCCCGTCTACCTAAAAAACGGAAGGGACATTGGTTTAGTATCGGCTCGCTACTTCAGACAATTTGAAGCTTATGGTTCTCTTGCTGACGCCGTTCAAGCTCCGGTCGTACGCAGCAGATTGTACCTTGTTGGCGGCAACGTACTCGCCGATGAAAAGGGCAGATGCTTTTCGGTTGGGAGCGCTCGTCTTTACAACTTAAATGGGGCGCAGCTAAAAGAACTCTACGGATGCAAAACCACTACAATTCTTCCGTGGATTACAGGTATAGGCGATGTAGACGAAGTCTTAAAGCCTTTGCCTAATAACGTCATGTTGACTACTGAGAAGCAGTACGTCCACACCTTAGAATCGCTAGGCTATAACGTCACTATGCTTCCTAAATCGACGGGATACAGAACCTACGCCAATTCGTTAATTATAGGAAAGACAGTTTTTATGCCTAGCTACTCAAGCGAACAGGACGCCGCAGCTGTCGCCGTCTACGAAGGCCTTGGATACAAGGTTGTACCTGTTGAATCGACCGGAATCTCTGATAACTGGACCGGGTCAATTCACTGCTTTACGATGGCGTACCCAGATATATCGCTAGATAAGTTAGTAAAAGCAATAACCCAGAACTGAAAGAAACAAACGAATAGCTATTTGCTTAGTGATCCAGCTCCTGGCCACTTTGACATTTGGGTACCAAGCTCTACAAGAATGGATACCCAGTTTTAGGTTATTGGGGTAAACAACTTGGATGGCATAGGAGGCCCGATCTGCCGAACTCTAAGCAGCCGTCAATCGAAACGATTGTTCAAACACCACGTCTAGAAGTTCAACGTCTAGGCTTTGCGCCCAGTTCGCGGTACGAAGTTTTAGGTCCTGCTTTTGCTTACTTAGATTTATTTGTAACTGAAGGAAGGCTTAGGGCCTCCATTGATTTTGGTTTTAAAACAGAGGTTTGTGAGCTCGAGTTAGGTAGTCAAATGAGATTGTACCCTAACTCTCACTTGTGTATTGAACCAATAAGCAACACCGCTCAAATGTTCGTAGCGCGTGTTGCTGAATTTGAAACTCGCACCGAATTAAACCCTTCGAGATTTTATCAAGATTTAAATACTGACTGGAGTCTTATTAGTAGCCCTGCCACCATGAACTTGAGTGCGCTATCTGACCTAGCTTCAAGCGTGATTGCGAACTCCATTGACTCACTGTCACCAAAATTTATGAATCAGCTATATTCGGGTGTGATTCCGCACGCAATCATTGCCGACAACATTCGATCGCAAACAAAAACGACTCTTGCAATCCAAGAAGCAAGTCCGGTATTTAGCCAAATTGAAGTTGCCCTTACTGAGGCCATCTGCCAACTCATTGGTTGGAGCTGCGGCACAAGCGATGGAATATCTGTTCCTGGAGGAACCTTCGGCAATTTTATGGCACTTCATTGCGCGCGTATTCGCAAATGGCCAGAAGGAAAAAGCAAAGGCTTCTTTGGTAAGCCTGCTAGAATATATGTTTCGTCTGAGGCGCACTATTCGTTTAAAAAGGGAGCTCTTGCACTGGGTTTTGGCATCGACAACATAGTTGAAATTGCTACCGACGAGCACGGAAAAATGATTGTCTCTCAGCTTGCAGCAACTATTGCGAACGACAAAAGAAGCGGATTTGTTCCGCTGCTGGTCGGTGCGACTGCTGGGACCACTGTTCAGGGCGCTTTCGACCCCTTAGAAGAAATTGCGAGGTTGTGCCAATCAGAGGGAATATGGTTTCACGTCGATGCGGCGTGGGGATGCCCAGCGCTTTTTTCAAAGAAGTTAAAACATTTGGTAGTGGGCATAGAGGCCGCGGACTCTGTAACTTTTGACGCCCACAAATTTTTTGCAAGCTCCTTGACCGCCACTCTCTTTTTAACAAAACACAAAAGTCTTTTACTTGAAGCCAATGATGTAGCCGGCGGAGACTATCTTTTTCACAATAACACGCCAGAAAGCGACAGGGGCCGACTAACTTGGCAATGCGGACGAGGCCCCGATCTTCTTGCTTTTTGGCTTCTTTGGAAGCATCTAGGACTTCAAGGATTAAGTGAAGTCGTAGATCATTTTTTAGTTATTCAACAAGAATGCGTAAAGTGGATTCAGACTCAACAGCGTTTAAAGCTCATGCATCAACCGGAATACTTGAATTTGTGCGTCGAGGTGCTTCATCCTCAAATGAAGACAGACAACGAATGGTCAGCTAAAGTGCGTCGAGTACTAAAGGCTAAAAATCAGGCGTTCGTCAATTACTCTACCAACTCTGAAGGCGTGACTTTTCTTAGGCTTATACTTGTCCACCCCCACATCTCAGTTCAAAACATTCTAGATATTTTGAACGATGCGCTCTCGGTAACTGTTGACGACGTCAATAAGAACTCTCTAGCGGCAACGTAAGTTCACAAATTCAAGCTAGGTCGAAGAGAAGAAATTCAGAGTCTTCAAGTGGTTCAATCTGCAAATCGCTCTCTTCGACAACTCTTGCGCCGTCACCAACCTCTAGTGTCTGAGCATTTACGCTCAGACTTCCTTTAATGACTTGAAGCCAAATCGCTCTGCCAATTCTAATTTGAAAATGAAAATTTGTGCCTTTTTGGGAGCGAGCCCAATACATATCGCAGTCTTGTTTTATATCTATGGAGCCGTTGCGACCATTCTCTGAGACAACTAAAACGAGGTTTCCGGTTCGTAGCTCTTGCTCAAAAGATTTTTGACCATATGAAGGAACCCCACCCTGGGTTTTTGGGATGATCCATATTTGCAGAAAGTGAGCCACTTGGTCGGAAAAATTATTGTGTTCTGAATGAACTACTCCTGTACCGGCACTCATTTTTTGAATCTCACCCGGTTTAATCACTGCCTCGTTGCCCATGGAGTCTTTGTGTTTGAGAGCGCCTTCGACCGCTACGGAGATGATCTCCATATTCTTGTGGGGGTGCGAACCAAACCCTGTACCTCCTTCGATTTGATCTTCATTTATGACTCTCAGGCTTCGAAACCCCATAAAATCAGGATCTTTATAGTCGGCGAATGAAAACGTGTGGCGTGTTTTCAACCAACCGTGATCAAAGTAGCCTCTCTCTTTGGATTTTCTTAGCTCGATCATGTCAACTCTTCCTTTTCTGTAATTTTAGGCTTCTTGACCTCAAGGGTTTTAAACCGAAAGTTACAACCCTTTCGTGTCGCTACTCTAGGCCTCATTTTGCCTTACTCGACATTGCCAAGCCTATCCTTTTTTGCAAGTATTGAAATCCATTTCGAAATACTACGGAGGAATCATGGCCCGCCCCCCCTTTCTCAATTTTAAAGTCGACCACATGACGCTGTTGGTACAGCCTCAAATGTACAATGTCGCCTATGTCGTATTTCGTACGATTTTTGGTTGCAGCCCCGAAAACATGCTCTATGAAAAGCGCAAGGAATGGGTCGCCGGACAGGGCGAAAAATCTCTCACCTTTGCCATGCAGGTCGGAGAAGGCCCCGATGCTAATGAAAAGCTTAGCAATACGATGATTGCCGTGGTGCAACCTACGGAGCCGATGAGTCAGTCTTCTCATGTGCGAGAAATGCTTGATGGCCATAAAGCCGCCGCGCACTGGCAGCACATAGCCCTAAGAACTCCGGATCTTCTGTCTTTTCACAAGCACGCCGAAGATAGAGGCGTCAATTTTATCACTCCCATACTTCGCGATGAATCAGAAGACGTAATTCAGGTATTCACAGGAGAATGGTACTACCCCGGCGCAACGCCAAGCGGAATGTTTTTTGAGTATTTACAAAGAAATCCCAGTGACGAGCTCATAAAAAAACTCGAGTCACGCAATCGAGAGTCTTGGTTTAATGACAAAACTTTTCTAGGCCTCTACGGGGAAAAGGAAACGGAATACCAAAAAGGGCAAGTTACTCCCTTCTTAGATTTCGAACTCTTCGATGAAATCACTAAAGTCGTAAAAGAAAAGAATGTTTGGGAGATTGACGACAACCTCATTCAAAAATGTGAAAGCATTATGTTACGCTACGGATCTTCACGAGCTTCTCATTCAAAGGGCAACGGTATCAGCCCTTAGCGAAATTTAATTTCGTGGCCCCTACTCTTAGCCAGTGATGCGGAGGGGACTTGGAGCTAATGATTTGTTGTATTCGCACTTGGCAGAAATTGTAACCTGAGGTCGACGTGCTATTACGTCGACCTTCAGAATAAGCCCTCTGTCAGTTTCTCAAAGCTGCGAAGACATCTGCAATCGCACCTGTAACAGACAGTGACCAAAATCTCACCAACAACTTGTCAGAAGGACGAATCACCATTTCTTGTGATCTGTCCTTAGCCGAACGAAGAATCAAAGACTTAAGTGCAGCTGCATTGAGATCGCGCCTTTGACTCAGAATAAGTGCTGCAACTCCGGCTACGGCTGGTGACGCCATACTTGTACCCGAAAAGGTAGCGTATTGATTCTTATCTGGAACAGACGAAGTGATCTGATGACCCGGCGCAAATATGTCAACGGCCTCTTGCCCGAAGTTCGAAAACGAGGCCGGTAAGTTTTCACCGTTTTTTGAAGTCGAAGCCCCTACTTCTAGCCAACCGTTAATGACTCTTTGACTTACTGTATTGCGATTCGGAAAGTTGTTTGCTACGTCGATGTTTAGTGAACTATTGCCAGCTGCGTGTACCAGCAGTACGCCTTTGGATGCAGCGTAGAGAAAAGCTTCATCTACCTCTTTTTTCATAGGGGAGTAGGCTTTACCAAAACTCATATTAATAATTTTTGCCCCGTTATCTACAGCGTATCTAACAGCGAGGGCTACATCTTTATCGTATTCGTCGCCATTGGGAACCGCCCTTAAAGACATAATACGAACGTTATCGGCGATACCGCGAATGCCCAATTGATTGTCTCGTCGCGCTGCGATGATCCCGGCTACGTGAGTTCCGTGTGATGCATCCGGCCCTTTGACATCGTTGTTCCCGTATTTGACGTCACTCATATCGTAAGGGTTATCTTTTACTATTTCTTTTCGAGGATCAAAATTTTCATTGTAATAGTAATCAACCTGACTGCGATTGTAGTCGAGAAATCGCGTGATCCTGGCGACTGTGTAGGGAGCATTGGGCAAGATCGAGCGAAACTTCGCGATTATCTCTCTTTTCGTCTTTACTACATCAGGATTGTCTTCGGATAACTTTTCAACAGCTACCACATCTAACTTTTCGAATTCGGGCAAAAGATCTTTTACTTTTTCATAAAGCTCTCGAAGTTCTTTCACGCCTGCTTCGAGCCCTTCGATAGTAGTAGTTGCCAAACCTCGCGCTTCGCTAACCTCTTTAGAAACCTGTTCCAACAAAGTTTTTTCGCTAACAGTAAGCTCCCTCTCCTGCTGTAGTTTTTTGAGGCGAACAAGCTCTCTAGTAACCTCAAGAGTTGCATTTTCGAGGTTCACAAGGTTACCCTTTTCATCGTAACCGCCCAAAAAGTTCCACCCATAAACATCGTCGATGTAACCGTTGCCGTCGTCGTCAATGTTGTTTGTAGATTTGTCGTTGCCATCGGCATCTAAGCCTGTCTCTTTGGAGTTTATCCAAACTCTCCCATCAAGATCTTCATGACCGATATCCACTCCGCTATCGACGACTGCTACAATAACCGGATCACCGTCTGATCGTAGGCCAAGATCTTTGTATGCGCGATCTGCTCCGACGCCTTCGACACCGTCAAGCTCCGAAGATTTGGTAAACCAGTTTATCTCGGCATTTTCTTCTGCCACTGTGGTTCCATCCGGAGTTACCGGCGGATCGATTGGTTTTTCAATAATGGGTCGCTGATTCTTTGCCGTATCAGGAGCGCAGGCCGTCAGTGCAGTGATGGCTCCGAAAAATCCTGCGGTGATGAACATTCGAAAGATTAAATTATTTAATGATAGTGTGTGCTGCATTGTCCCCCCAGACGAGGAGATCCTAATACAGGTTTGCAGAAAATATCATCTGTAAAAATCGCGTCGAGGATGAGTATTTATTATGAGTGAAATAAGAGACTCTTATTGCTTTTGACTCGCTTCATCTTGTTGGCGCATCCACATTTCGTAGTAGTGTCGCTTCGCGCCCAGCAACTCTAGATGAGTGCCCCTTTCAATGATCATACCGTCCTTTAAAACGAGAATTTGATCTGAATTCACAATTGTCGATAGGCGATGGGCAATGACAAGCGTTGTTCGATCTTTTGAAACTTCGTCGAGTGAAATCTGAATTTCTTTTTCGGTGTGTGAGTCTAAAGCCGAAGTCGCTTCGTCAAAAATTAGGATCTTCGGAGACTTAAGCACCGTTCGAGCAATCGCTACTCTTTGCTTTTCTCCGCCAGAAAGCTTTAGTCCTCTCTCTCCCACTTCGGTGTCGTACATCTTAGGTAGGGATTCAATAAAATCACCAATCCTCGCGGCCTTCGCAGCACGCCCAATCTCTTCGGCGGTGGCACCTGGTTTGCCGTACTCGATGTTGTAACCAATCGTATCATTAAACAAAACAGTATCCTGCGGCACTACACCGATTTGGCGCCTTAAGTCTGACTGACGGATATCTTTAATGTCGAGACCGTCGACTTTGATGGCTCCTTCATTGACATCGTAAAATCGAAACAAGAGTCTTGCGAGGGTAGACTTTCCGGAACCACTTGGACCAACCACCGCCACCGTCTGCCCGGGCTTGATCGAAAAACTCACTCCCCGAAGTATCTTGCGATCGGGATTGTAAGAAAATTCAACGTCCTTAAACTCGATGTGCCCTTCAGTCTTTATTAGGTCCCTGACGTGATCGCTGTCTTGAATCGTAGGGGCAACTGTCTTTAGCTCAAACATTTTGTCCATGTCGACAAGGCTTTGTTTGATCTCACGATAGACAAATCCTAGAAAGTTTAACGGAAGATACAGCTGTATAAGGTAGGTGTTAACAAGCACGAAGTCGCCAATCGTTTTTTCACCGTTCACCACACCCTGAGCTGCTAGCAACATTATCGCTATTAAGCCAACTCCGATGATAGCACTTTGTAGTATGTTGAGCGCCGAAAGACTTTTTTGACTGCGAATTGCCGCAGACTCATAACTTGCTAGGTTTTGATCATATCTTCTGTACTCGTGCTCTTCATTGCCAAAGTATTTAACCGTTTCAAAATTTAAAAGACTGTCGATAGCTTTTGTATTGGCTTTTGTCTCTTCGGCATTCATTTCTTTTCGAAACTTCAGGCGCCATTCAGTGACGCTCAGTGTGAGATAAATATAAAGCGATATTGTACCGAAGATAATAAAGCCAAATATCCAGCCAAAGTTGTAAATAACAATCCCCGTTACTAATGCTATCTCGAACAATGTCGGCACAACGTTAAACGTCATGAAGTTGAGCACAAACTGTATCCCGCGTGTGCCTCTTTCGATAACTCGAGAGAGGCCCCCAGTTTGGCGACTCAAGTGAAAATCTAAAGATAGGGCATGCAAATGTTTAAAAGTTGTAAGGGCTATTTCTCTTTGAGAGTTTTGCGCTACATTCGCAAAAACCAAATCTCGAAATTCTCCGAAGACCTGAACAAGTATTCTACTCAAGCCGTAGGCTAAGATTATTCCAACAGGTGCCACAACCAATACGCTGGTGACCGACGAAAGAGAGTCGATCGCCTCTTTCATTAAAAACGGCACATAAACGTTAACTACTTTAGCCAATACCAAGAAAAGCATGGCGAGGGCGGCTCGTACGCGGAGCGTGGGACGACCTTGGGGCCAAAGGTAGCTGCCCAAAGTCTTTAGCGTTTGCCAATGCGAATGCGCTGGTGAACTTTCTGAATCTGTGAGTGATTTTTGGCCCGTTGCCTGCGAGGACTGTTGGTTGGCGTGTAAGGATTTTAGGGAATCTTTGCCCGAAGGACTTTGCATCGACTCTGCTCCAAGCAAAGAGTCGCTTTATTTAATCAAAGACTCAATAAATTTTTCAGTTGAGAGAAGCTGTTATGCTTTTTTGCACTTGCTCGGGCTGTGTCTGTGTCAATTTAGCTGTCTCCGAAAAAATAGAGTAAGGTATCGCTAAAACTGCCAAGATTGCTAGAATCTTAAATGCTTTGATTGCTATTCTTTCAAGCTGGGTTTCATTTACATAGAGATATTCTGCTGCGTTCATTTCAAACTCCCCGTTTATTGTTGATACTAGGTAGAAGTGCAAGCGCCATGCTCAGCGGGGAAAGTCTCCAGGCTCATTTAAAGCACTCCACACCCATCCTAGGACTTGTTTTAGACTGTTATAGTTTATCTACGTTGGGATTATCATTTTCGATCGACTAATTTTTAGACAATTATAAACATTTGGCATTTTTCGTTGTCTAATAATGAGACAAATACGCTTTGATCTTTCATTCAGCGCTCTGAATAGTATCGATAATAAGTGGTCGAGCGTCTAAATCACTCCAGGATGTTAGTGCCATGAAAGAAACGTAATTGGTGACGATTCTGCCATCGAAACTTCTGTTAAAAAGGCGAAAGTAGGATGTTCTATCAATGTATTTCTCGGCTATACCGTCATTCTTCAAAATCCTCGTGTATTCAAAAATAGGCTCCCCGTCGGGGCCGACTAATAGATATGCGCTTTGAATGCCCGGCGATTCCTTAGAGATCTCGATTAATCTGTAGTCGTCAGACACTGTTTGACAGCTTCCGAGTTGAAATTGTGCGCGCAAAAGCTCTGGAATCTCCTTTAGTCCATCTTCTGACTGAGCACCCTGGTCTTGTTCAATCGGCATTTTCATCGGAATCTTTTTTATCCATAGAAAGATTCGCACTCCATCCCATAGTAGTTTTGCGAGCGCACCCTCAGAAAGCTTCGTATCGATTTCGTATTTTACTTTGTACCCAGGAGACTTTCTGAATTCCTCTTCGTTATTCGTTCTCGGCGTGATTGTTCTTTTGCCAGTTCCTACAGCCTCTCCTTGTATCGGTCGTCCAACAGCCCAGAGGGTCTTTAGTTCAGTGGGCAACAAGGTCATTCGCTCTTCGTGATTAGCTCGCACTAGCTGAGTAGCGAGCAAAGGCAACCTACTTGAAAAATCCATGTCTAATTGCTGTAGATATTTTTGCTTGGCTAACTGTCTGTCGACATCATCGTTCTGAAGGTCATAAGCACGTCCAACTATCTGGAATCGATTTTTCTGCACCAAGAACGGAAGTGCTCCGTAGTCTCTTGAAGACAGTAGTTTAGATTTAGCCATTTCAAAAAGCTGTTGATCTCTTTCGTCGCAGAGGTTGCCCTCTGAAGAGGAGTTACTATCCCAGCTAAAGGGCATCCACATAGGCCATAGGCCCCTGCTGCTACCTATTTTGGCTTGAACCGGTGTAAACGCAAACACGAAAAACAGGACCACCAAAAACTGTGCGAAGTCTGATCTGCACCTATCCAAAGCGCCCCTCCCTTGTTGTAAATACATCGCCCCGTTCGAAAACCTATCTTGCCGTGAATTGAGCGCGGGCTCCTCAATCGGCTGTGAGGCCTCAAGGGTAAACCTCTTTCTACATTATACACAACTATGCTTAGAGGCTTAACTAAGAAGCTGGACGGGAAGCGGCAACTAGGTAGGAGGCCTTGAGTGAATCGTTCTATTTATAACGCAGTGTAAAATCACCCGTGGCTTTAGCGAATAACTGGATTTCCACTGATTTATTGATTAGATGAGAGCCTTATATAAATCGCCTTTGGGTAAGCTAGCAGGTTGGCTTGTTGAAATTTAGCTCGAGCCCTATCGCGAATCCAATCTACGGAGGGGTGGCAGAGCGGTTGAATGCACCGGTCTTGAAAACCGGCAGGTCCTCACGGGCCTCGTGAGTTCGAATCTCACCCCCTCCGCCATTAAAGAAACGGCTCTTCTCACTCAACTGTAGATAGTTTGGCTCTTCTCACTTAACTGTAGATAGTTTCAAAAAGTTCAAAATCCACAAGCCTTTATAGCGGCCAAACCATCAACAAAGTGGGAATCGCCAAGAGTAGAATTATTAAAGTTAATGGTGCTCCTAAATATGAGTAGTCTTTGAAGGCGTAGCCACCGGGCTCCATCACGAGTGTGTTGGATTGATGCGCAATTGGCGTAATAAATGCGGTCGACGCAGCAACCGCTACGCCCATCAACAATGAGTCAGGTGAAACCTTGAGTTGCCTTGCTATCTCTAGCGCGACCGGAGCCATGATGATGGCCGCGGCTGCATTATTAATTACATTCGTAAGAAGAACTGTAACTGTCATGATGATCGCCAAAATAAAAACAGGGCTCAAGCCTGAAGCCACAACCAACACGGAATCGGAAATGACTTTCAAAGACCCCGCGGCCTCCATGCCTTCGCCCAATGGAATAAGGCAAGCGAGCAGCACAATCACAGGCCACTCCACCTTGCTGTAGATCTCTTTGGGCTTAATGTAGCCCAACAATACGTAAAGCAGAGAGCAGCCCACGAATGCCACCGTGATATCGATGTAGCCCATTAGGTTTCCGGTGATTGCCGCGGCAAACAAAAGTACAGGAAGGAATATTTCTCTCTTGTACTGAAAAAGAGCTTGGCGCTCAGACAGAAATACCAAGCCCATATCTTTTACGGCGCGGGCAATGTTTTCTTTTTGACCCTGGAGCAAAAGAATATCACCTACATGATATATGACATCCGAGAGCTCTCTCGTTATTCGATTGCCGGCGCGAGCAATACCTAAAACGTTTACCGAATACTCCCAGCGCAAATCCATCGTCTTTGACGATCTGCCAACGGCAAATGCATCTGCAGGAACAACGAGTTCTACGATCGTGCAGTCAGCTTCCTTTAAAATCTGTTCAGAATCCTGACCGCCCAGAAGTTGCAGCCTTTCTTTGGAAACTAGCGTTTCGAGCACCTCAGAAGTTGCCTCCACAATAAGCAGATCTCCGGCCTCGATCTTCCTGAACTGACTAGGCGCCCGGAAAAGTTGATCCCCATTTTTTAAGCCCAGCAAGGCGCACTCTGGATACCGACTTAAAAACTCAAGGAGGGTGGTGCCAACCAACGGACTTCCTTTGCCGACCTTAACCTCCGTTAAAAAATCCCGTATGACCTTCAGTAAGTCGCCTTCGTCTTGGCTTTCTGGAGCTCTAATGAAGAATCTGGAAAAAAAAGATATGGCTAGTACTCCCGCAAGACACAAGACAAAGCCAACCGGAGTGAAATCAAACATTGTGAACTGATCGCTCTTCGTGGCCTGGGCGCGAAACGCCGAGATAATATTGATTTTATATATGGGAAACAAAAGCTTTGAGTATTGGATCCAGCAGGTGATGGAGATAGCCAACCGAACTTTCTTTAAAATGGGGGCGTTCGAGGTCAGTTTCTTCTCGTTGATGTATGTTTTTTTATTTTTGATGCTCCTCTATTTCGCCTCGAGCGGCTTGCGAAGAGTTTTGCTTAGGCGACTAACTCATTTTCCGAGAGCAACTGTTGAGTCTGTGCTGACGCTGTTTCACTATTCAGTCCTTGCAATTGGTACCGTCATTATACTCCAGTCAGCGGGCTTGGACTTCAGTGCGCTTGCGGTTCTGGCTGGTACTGTGGGAATAGGAATTGGTTTCGGTCTGCAGAATGTCACAAATAACTTCATTAGCGGACTAATCATTTTATTTGAGCGCCCAATTAAAGTAGGGGATCGCATTGAGATTACTGATATCATGGGACAGGTGATGAGGATCGGAATGCGATCGACCACGGTCCTGACTAATGACAATGTGTCGATAATCATCCCGAATGCTGAATTCGTCTCAGGCAATGTGGTCAACTGGAACCATACTGACGACATAGTCCGATTAAGAATTCCAATTGGGGTTTCTTACAAAGCGGACCCCACATGCGTAATAAGGACCTTGGAGTCAGCAATTAAAGATTTACCAGGTGTCTTGGAGCATAGAAAGTCAGATGTAATACTTGATAGCTTTGGCGATCATTCAATTAATTTTTTAGTGCGAGTTTGGACCCAGGATTTTTCTCAAAAGCCCGGCCTGATGAAACACCAAATCAATATGGCCATCTGGGAAGCGCTAAAGGTTGCAAAGATTGAAATTCCGTTTCAGCAGCTGGATTTGCATGTACGCACTGAAAAGCAGCCTACAGTCTCGGCTTAAAATGAGTTTTCGCCGTACCATTGCTCTCAGGCATGGTTGTTCCAAATACCACCAAGAAATTTTGCTCGCTGTACTTCCCGGCGATACTATGAGCCATAGTTTCGTTTTCCACCATTTCCGTGGCGTTGCTTTCACTCTGCGATTTCTTCCTTAACCCGACAAGCACCAAAAGGTCCTGCTTCTCAGTGTTCCCACTGAAGGTTGAAAACCACATACGCACGGAACGATACGAAACAAATGCCTTTTTGATTGTTTTGTCGCTAGATTCGAAGGCAGTTTTAACGTTTTTCAAGTCTTGATCGTGACAAAAAATTTGAAGCCCTATCCCAAGCTGCTTTGCAATCAAGTTAATTATTTTAATTGCCGCTAAGTTGTCAGATGTAAGCTCTCCAATTGGGGGAAAAATAACATTCATTCTCCTTGACCCGCTTAGTGGATATATCAAGCGAGATAATATGAGATTCGCTTCACCCTCTTGAACCAAATCATCAATCATACGGCCGAGTTTCGCACCACTTCGGCTGGGAACAACATCCCATGGAACTATTACGAGTTTTGATCTGAGCTCCTTTAAAACCTGGCTCATACCCCGGCCTGCGGAAGTGTGAACTCTTTTTATCGCCTCTGCTCTATGTCCTGAAGCATTGACCTGATTTACTGCTGCCAGCAGAACCTTGTCCGCCTCTGACATCTTTTGCTCATATTCTGCGCCCTCCGGGACAAAGTACGCTGGATAGACCGGAACTTGCGAGCCGCTTGATTTAAGCAGTAAGGCTAACTCAACTGCGGGCTCTACCTGTTTAAGCTCCACAAGTGGAATAACAATCCTTTCTAATGGGTTCGCTATGAAAGAGTCAGAATTTGCTGCGGTGACGGCCATCTTGTCTATTGATAGATTGACGACATACGGGCCCAAAACACAGGTCACTAGGATCATCACAATAGTTCCATTAATGACAGCCTCATCAAAAAGACCTATTCGATGACCGACCATAACCGCAGCAAGAGTGGCCGCTGCTTGAACGACACTGAGGCCAAACATGACTTTCCCCTCGGGTTCGCTATAGCCAAAAATCTTTCTTGCTGCTTGAGCCGCCGCCCACTTAGTCGCTATAACGGTCACAGACATACCAATCGCTATGCCCCAGGTGCGCAAATCACCAAACAGAACTTTTGCATTGAGAATCATTCCGACTGACAAAAGAAAAAATGGAATAAATATCGCATCCCCTGTGAAGGTGATCCGATTCATCAGCGTGCTATTGTGCGGGATCAGCCGGTTTAGCGCGAGGCCCGACAAGAAAGCTCAAACTATTGGCTCAAGTCCTGCTGCGTGAGAAAAGGCCGCGCAAAAAAACACGGATGATAAAACAAATACAAATTGAGCTGTTGAATCGTCAGGAAATCGCCTAAAGAACCAACGGCCTAGCTTGGGTAGGCCTATAAAAATCGCAGAAACAAATAAGGTTATTGATACACCAAGCCGCCACCATAAAGCTTCATTCAACTCGCCCTGTGCCGCAGATGCAATTATCGCAAGAACCAAAAGCGCCAGAGTGTCGGTAACCATTGTTCCTGCAACAGTGGCCGTCACCGTCCTGTTTGTGGAAAGCCCTTTTCGACTGACCAAAGGGTACGCCAAAAGAGTGTGAGATGCGAACATACTGGCCAGCAATATCGCTGAAAGCCATTCAAAACCTAAGATATAGTGGGCGATAACTGTACCAATGCCCTGAGGAATGGCGAATGTTAGGAGGCCAAAAACGATTCCGTCTAGTCCATATTTTTTAAATACAGAAAGATCTACTTCTAATGCCGCCGTAAACATAATGTAAGTGAGCCCTACAGCACCAAGCAAAACAAACGAAGAATCACGCTCCAGCACACCGAGAGCATGTGGTCCCAAAACTGCTCCCGCTAGAAGTAGCCCTATCATTCCAGGTAACTTAAAGCGCGCCATCAAAATGGGAGCTAACAAGAATAATATTAGCACTATAGCGAAGATCAAAACCGGATCACGAAGCGGAAATAGGTTTGGCAGCAGGTAAGACATCATAGTTATGCCAGGATAGCGGCATGAAAATATACAATCAAAGTAAATGATATTAACTCTTTTAAGTTTTCGCTTTACTACCTATGGGATCTCACGCCAAATGGTTGATCTGGTGGAGTTCCGTAGAAATTGACCAATTAAGCGATTGCAATAAGCTAAGGTGACTATGTCAAAAATCACACGACGCGATTTTATTTCTGACTCGGCTACTTTGGCTCTGACTGTCGCGGCCACGGGGTTGGGTTGCAGCTCTACGGGCGGTTCGTCAAAGTCTAGGCGCGATGTAGCCACAATCGTGAACGAACGAGATGAATATGACTACATCGTTGTAGGCAGTGGAGCTGGCGGTGGCCCTGTTGCATCGAATCTCGCAAAGGCAGGGTTTCGTGTTTTGCTTCTTGAAGCTGGCGGAAATCGCGGAGGAAGAAATTACTCCGTTCCTGGATTTGCCGCGCTTTCGTCAGAAGATCCCGATATGGCCTGGAATTTTTATGTCAAACACTATGACGACTTGTTTAGGCAAACGCGCAATCCAAAGTTTGTAGAAGGCAAGGGCATCCTCTATCCGCGCGCAGGGACTCTTGGCGGTTGTACCGCTCACAACGATCTGATTGTTCTTTACCCTGATCTCAGCGACTGGAACCAAATTGCAAAGCAAACGAGCGATCCTTCGTGGGATGGCACCAAGATGCGCCAATATTTCGAACGTCTTGAGAGGTGTCGATATGTCACACAGAGCAATAGAAATCCTTCTCGCCATGGTTACAATGGTTGGCTGCCAACGGAAACTCCCGACTCTTCACTTATTTTTCGTGATCCCAAGCTCTTAAAGCTTTTTATAAGTGCTTTGGCGGCTGGTGGCAGACGGCGTGACGCTAATGATTGGCGACAAGTTCTCAATAGAAAAAACGGCAATTTTATAATTCCTCAGTCGAGTGAAAATGGAACTCGAATGGGAACTCGCGAACTAGTACTTGATACCATGCGGGCTCACCCTGAAAATTTAGTGCTAAGAACGGGGGCACTCGCGCGTGAAATACTTTTTGATGATCAAGATCCCACCAAGGCGATAGGTATTGAGTATGTTGTGGGCGATCACCTTTATCAGGCAGACCCGGCTGCATCAAAAAATCCATTTATAAATCCAATGAAAGCTTTTGCTAGACGTGAAGTTATCTTAGCTGGCGGAGTTTTTAATAGCCCCCAGCTCTTGATGCTTTCGGGGATCGGTGACGAGACAGAACTTCGACAGCACAATATATCACCGCGCATTCACTTGCCTGGAGTTGGCAAGAACCTTCAAGATCGTTACGAAATTTCGGTACCAACTCGAGTTCGGAGTGATTTTTCTATTCTTAAAGACTGCACATTTGGTGCAGATGGCGATCCGTGCCTTGTCGACTATGACAGAGCCCCACGATCAAGCCCTTATAGTACGAACGGCGTCTTCACGAGTTTCATTCGAAAATCTTTTAAGAATAAGAGTGATGCCGATCTTTGTGTTTTCGGAATCGTCGGGCGCTTCGTCGGATACTATCCCGGATGGTCTCGTGAAATCATCGCTAAGGACCACTTTAGCTGGGTTGTTCTTAAGGGCAAAACCGAAAATCGATCCGGTTATGTGAAGCTTAAATCTAAAAATCCACTTGAGATGCCTGAAATCAATTTTAGATATTTTGAAGACGGTAACGACAAGGCGGGAGATGACCTTAAGAGTGTGCTCGAGGGAGTGCGCTATGCAAGAAGCTTAAACAAACGCCTCCTAGCTAAGAGAGTTATCAAAGAAGAAAGCCTACCTGAAGCAGCGAGGCAGTCTAATACAGGGATGGCCGAATATATCAAAGACAATGCCTGGGGCCACCATGCCTCTTGTACAAACCCGATCGGAGCTCATGGCGAACCAGGCGCCGTCGTGGATAGTAAGTTTCGTGTGCAAGGTGCTAAGAATTTGCGCGTTGTCGATGCTTCGGTCTTTCCGCGTATTCCGGGACTATTTATTGTGGCGTCTATTTATATGATCGCCGAAAAAGCCAGCGATGACATCATCAGAGACGCCGGCAAAATATAATCAAGAGACTTCATTTTTCATTTTGATGCGTAGCCCGACGCTGTCGAAATGTTGTCGACAGCGTCACAGAGACTTTAAAAAACCATCCAGACGTGAAAATCATCTTTGCGTAACATGACGTGTTGTATGAAGTGTTATAGCTACCAATTGGAAGCAGATACATTGGTTACTAGTTAAGCTTTTTGAATACCCCATCACCACGTACGTAAAAGCTTTCTATTGTCTGCGTATACTTTACTGCAGTGCTTACGGCCCACTTTACATCTAACTGCATTGCCGCAAGTGGGTTCGCTTGAGTACCAATATTCAGTGTATTTACTACCACAACATTGGCATCAAGTTTATAACCCCAAGCCACATCGAGCTTTGAAGGAAGAACGGTTACTTGACTTAAATATTTGCCAACGCCATTCCAGCGACCACCGTGGGAATAACTTAAGCGAAATTCCATGTTGATGACGGTCATGCCATAGAGGTTTTTGTAAATAACTCTGAACGTGTGCATTTTGGGCGCTTGCCAACACTCGAGGTCTAGCCAAGATCGAACTCCACTTGGAACCGCGTCAGCCCTTTGTACGTTGACAGTCACAACCGGTTTGTTCTCTTGCACTATTCTCCACATCGTTTGGCCAATGTTTATAATTTCTCTTATATCAACCTCACCTGAGCCCGGATTCGAGGTTGCCTGTCCCCGGTTGACTACTTGCTTGGCGTCACATGGTGAAGTTTCTTTTGCCTGAAAATCGGGTTGAGCAATTTCTTCAATTTGAACCGACTTCAAAGTGAAGTACTTTTCGTCGATTGCAGCTTTGCTTGTATAGGCTTGAGCACCTGCAGCCACTTGAGTCGCCACAAGTGCGATCAAAATAGAACCTTTACTGATAATCATCTTCCCCCCTTTGATGATAATTTAACCCCATGAAACGATATATTAGGATGGCAACCGAAATAAAGACATTTTTTAACCGATTCTCAGCTGGGCTCCGTTTTACAACTAGACGGGGTTAGAAGCTGCTATCTAATTGATCGCCAAACGCCAAGAGCGATCTATTTTAGATCTTATTGGCTACATCTCCAGCATTTCGCAGTGTCTAGATCTACGATCCAGCCCGGAGGATTAATACGGAGTAGAACTTTATCCTCCGCGCGGTACCTCGTAATCTGCTCAGGCAGGTTTAGGTCTGTATAAGATATGAGCGAGTGATAATAAAAGGCCCCAGATGAGAGAGAGAAAATCAACAATGCATTTCTAAAATATTTTTGCCAAAAGTTTAACTGCGGCTTAGCAGCTAGCGCCCACAAAATGCACACATAAGGGATAAAAAAGTACCTCATACCGGCGCCAAAGGCTGATGCAACATCGGGCTGATCCGATATAGTCGAAATTGCAGCCGCAAAAACTGAAAGCCCACAGTAACTATATAAAAGACTTTTTGAACCTAAGAATTTTTTGAATTCTGTGGCTTTGGCTAAAAGTATCCAGGCCGTGACAACTCCTAGCAACGCCGAAATGAGAGCGGCTAACACAAGAAAGACCTTTAAATTTGCAAAGTAAAGCTGCCAGAAAAACCTCGCGCCTACTTTTAACCAAATAAGTATATCGGTACTCACTGGCTTTAAGCGAGGGCCAATGTCCATCGTCAATAGGTGCACGATTGCAGATCCCGTCAATATCCCTATGACTGAAAATAACCAATGTACATCTCCATTCTTAGGCGAGAGACGGCTCTTGAAGTTCATCAACTTATGTAGAACGATCGCTGGCCCCAGAAATAGAACATACGGGCCTGTAAGCGCACAAACTACCAATAGCGTAATATCTCGCACCCCTCTCAACGCTGTTAGCGGTTTGGTGAGAGTTGAAACGACTAACATTAATAGGCAAGCCGTCGACATTTGATTTGCTAGATTTCCGAAAATTTCGCCTCCATGCGGAAACATTCCCATTACCAAGATAAACGCCGCTCTTTTGGGCACCGATAAGCCCATGCGATCGCTAGTTAAATAAAGTAACAACGAAATAAAAACTAAAAATGCTGCTACCTTGTAAAGCCAGACTGCCATTGCAATATCAAAGTAGCCTATTCCGAAGGCAAAAAAGCGCATTAGGCTATGGAGATAACCTGCATAGGGTCTAAATAAAGCCCCCGAGCCCAGTTCAAAATCTTGAAGAAAAAAAACGGCGCCGTCCTCTGCCCAAAAAGTGGGATTTCTCCAGCCCCGAGGCATTCGGAGAATATAGGCTAAGGCTGAGACCCCAACAGCTGCGAAATCCTGCCGCAACCGAATGCTTAGCAATAATCTCTGAAGGCGAGAGCCGAGGCGCTGAGTTAAATTCATGCCGCCAACTTATTGGAAAGAAAGCCATCAATGCAATAGCATTTTTTTTGGAAACCTGTTTTGCCGCGATTTAGGCTTGCTGCTTTGTTTGCCAGAAACGTAGCGCCCTCTTCGTGAACCTATGGCGATAACCATTGCAAATCGAATATGCACATATTAGAAAACTATGTGCCCGTGTTTATTAGATGTAACACTCGGGCAATCTTCTTTAAGTGGCCTCATTTAGTGGGCTCAGTTGGTAGGTCACTAAATGGCATTCTAGTGGGATGATATTGCTTCATTAAATGCCAACGGAGGAGCCAATTGCTAATTAAGTGGAATCGCGCAAACGCTATCTCATCGGGCTTTTTTTTACTATGTGCAGCCTTACTCTACCTAAGGCGTCCCAATCAGTTCACACGGCCTGGCGTTTGGAATGAAGAGAGTGTCTTTTTTCTTCATCAGCTTGAATCAGGCATGCTCTCGGTTTTTAAGCCCATAGCCGGTTATATAGCCTTTGTGCCAAAGTTTATTCATGGAATTGCGCTTCATTTGAGTTTTACTAACTTCCCGTGGATCGCTTCGATCCTCACATTTGGTTTTCTCTTAACCATTCTTTTTTTGATTTCAAAGGCACCCACTCTCTTCCACGCTCCTCGATTGGCGGCCTTGCTCTTGCTGCTTATACCGAGTGATAGCGAATGTTTTATGGTGAGCCTTTACACTCTATGGTGGGCAGGACTTCTTGTGATCCTGACTCTTGTATGGCAGACAGAAAAAAAGGCCGAACTCCTTCGCTACTCGCTTCTGACACTTGGGGCTCTTTCATCACCCTTGATCATCGGACTCATTCCTCTTTTTTGGATGCGATGGCTCTACACGCGATCAGCACATGATTTCAAGTTCAACGTATATTCGACACTTCTAGCGACATTCCAGTTTTGGATATACCAAACAACAAACACCTGGAAGCCGGTACATGCCCAGATTGATAACGAGTACATCAAAGAGTTTTTACGAAAGTTTGTGGGCTATTACTTTCAGAGCAATTCTGGTGCAGACTTCTTTAAAATCCTCTTTCTAGTACTATTTATTACTTCTTTAGTACGCGCTTTTCAAAAAAAGCATCTGCTTGTCATTTTGTTGTCTGGGGCTTGGATAATTACCGCCGTACTCTCTTCGATTCGACTGGGAGGTCCTCACTTAATTGATCCATTAAATGCCGGTCCTCGATACTTTTTTTATCCCTATATTTTGATGGGGTGGCTTTTGTTATCATTTTGGCCACATTCCCACGCACTCAAAAAGAGCCTCGTTGCATTGCTTCTGGTTGCGGGCGTTTACAATGCCTTGCCGATATTAAAACGCAAACATGACAAGCTCGAGTGGAAAGAGGCCATCGAGACCTGCCTATCATCCAGTCCCGAGGCCACCCACCGAATCCCGGTGCACTTTGCAGGAGACAAAAATCATCTGTGGCATCTTGAGCTCACAGGCTCGCAGTGCCGAAAACTAGCCGAAATGGCCCTGTTCCCTTAAAAAAATAGGCACTTGGCAGGGCGCAAGAAATAGAGGAATACTGCTTTGGAAAAGGCAGGTGCAAGCATGAATGTCTTAATCACTGGTGGCGCAGGGTTTGTTGGGTCTTATCTTGCCCGGGGCCTAAAAGATCTCTATCCCTCGTCAAAAATTGTGGCCTTTGATAATTTACGAAGACGAGGATCAGAATTTAATGTCGCCGAATTCAAGCGTCGAGGAATTCACTTCGTCCATGGCGATATAAGAAACCGCTCCGACTTACTTGATATTAATGAGAATTTCGATCTATTTATTGAGGCTTCGGCAGAGCCTTCGGTGCACAGCGGAAGTGACGGAAGGGCTGACTACCTTGTTTCTACAAATCTCCTGGGCACTGTGAACTGCCTTGAGTTTGCGCGTGTACATGCTCCTCGGATGATTTTTTTATCCACCTCACGAGTCTACTCACTAGAAGCTCTTAAAAACCTACCGCTAACAGAAGAGCCAACCAGGCTCAGCGTGCGAACAAGCAGTTCGGGTGTTTCTGAAATGGGAATTGCGGAAACCTTTGAGTGCATGAAGCCTCGATCACTCTATGGCGCCACGAAACTCGCATCCGAAATACTCATTCATGACTACGCCGACACTTTCAAACTGAAAACTATGATCAACCGATGCGGAGTAATTGCTGGCCCTGGGCAGTGGGGTAAAACTGATCAAGGAGTCTTCACACTGTGGGTCGTAAACCACCATTTCAAAAAATCGCTAAGATATACCGGCTTCGGCGGCGAAGGAAAGCAAGTTCGGGACCTCTTACACCCTCAAGATCTTTTGGATTTGTTGCTTCTTCAGAATGAATCTCTTGATAGAGGCGCCATAGAAACCTACAACCTGGGAGGGGGCCTGAAAGGCTCGGTTTCATTGCAGGAGATGACCAAAATTTGCGAAGACGTCACAGGCAACCAGATAGAAATTGGCAGCAATAAAGAGACCGCCGCCGTGGACGTTCCATGGTATATCTCGGATAATTCCAAAATTATTCGAGATTTCGGGTTTGAACCCAAGAGAACGCCGCGTTATATAGTTGAAGAGATTTCGCAATGGATTAATAAAAATGAAGCTCAGCTCAAAGAGTTTTTTCAATAGGAGCTAAATATGTCTGTCGTTATTGTTACAGGAAGCTCAGGACTTATCGGAAGCGAAGCCGCCAGGTTCTTTCACGAGAAAGGACTCGATGTCGTCGGGATCGACAATGACCTGAGAAAGTATTTTTTTGGCAGTGACGGATCCACTGAGTGGAACAAGCGACTTTTAGAAAAGGATCTCAGTCGGTTCACCCACTACTCCTGCGACATAAGAGACGAAGCTCAAATTTTGAAAGTCTTTGAAAAATACAAAGGGTCGATACATTCGATCATTCATACTGCCGCTCAGCCATCACATGATTGGGCAGCAAAAGAGCCTCTTACTGACTTTACAGTGAATGCACTTGGTACGACCATTTTACTTGAAGCAACCAGAAAGTTTGCCCCTGAGGCGCCCTTTATTTTTACAAGTACCAACAAAGTCTATGGGGATACACCCAATTTTCTACCACTTGTCGAAACCTCTACTCGCTGGGAGCTAGATCGAGCTCATAAATATGCAGAGCATGGCATTGATGAATCTATGTCTATTGATCAGTCTAAGCATTCTGTTTTTGGCGCCTCAAAAGTTGGCGCGGATGTTATGGTTCAAGAGTATGGGCGATATTTCGGCATGAAGACCGCGACCTTTCGCGGCGGATGCCTTACGGGCCCAGCTCACTCAGGAGCTGAGCTACACGGATTTTTAGCCTACCTCATTAAGTGTGTCGTCACAGGACGTCCTTACAAAGTTTTTGGCTATAAAGGTAAGCAGGTCCGCGACAACATTCATAGCTATGATTTGGTGAATGCCTTTTGGCATTTCACTCAAGCTCCTCGTTCGGGTGAAGTTTATAATATAGGTGGGAGTCGTTTTAGTAACTGCTCGATGATCGAAGCAATTCGTATGAGTGAGGAAGTTTCAGGTAAAACTTTAGATTTTACTCTGGTAGATGATAACAGAATTGGCGATCATATTTGGTGGGTCAGTGATATCCGAAAATTTAAAGAACACTATTCTGGCTGGAAGCAAAAATTTGACATCAATACAATAGTCAAAGAGATAGTTGAAGCCACACAAGAAAGAGAAGGCATCAATTGAAGCTTTCTGTAGTTATTCCTGCTCACAATGAAGAAGGTTCGCTCACTAAAACTGTGCAAGGGCTATTTGATACACTTTCTAAAAATCAAATTGATCATGAAATTCTGGTGATCAACGACAACAGCAGTGATGGAACGGAAGTTGTACTTCAAAAGCTTCAAAGCAAACTTACTACTTTGCGATATCTGAACAATCCCCCGCCCAATGGGTTTGGATTTGCCGTTAGGTACGGTTTAGAAAATTTTTCGGGCGATGCTGTCGCCATTTTTATGGCCGACTGCTCAGACGACCCAAATGATTTGGTGAGATTTTTTAATGAAATGTCCGACCACGGTGTGGACTGCGTTTTTGGCGACCGCTGGAGCAGAGGCGGGAAAACTTTTGACTACCCTTTGGTGAAACGTCTATTGAACCGAACCTTCAACAGGCTTGTCTCGGTTTGCTTTGGACTCCGTTACAGCGATGTTACCAATGCGTTCAAATTATACAGGGCAGACGTCATAGAGGGGCTAAAACCTTTTCTGAGTCACCACTTTAATCTTACATTGGAGCTTCCGTTAAAGGCTATTATTCGTGGCTATACCTTTAGGGTTCTTCCTAATTCTTGGACAAACCGCAAAGAGGGCATTGCAAAACTGAAGATTCGGGAGATGGGAAGCAGATACCTCTTTATCTTGGTTTACTGTCTTATCGAAAAATGGCTTTCACGCGGCGACTATCACTCGGAGAACACAAAGAATCCGAGGAGCAAGGCAAATCTATCTAAAAAGGTAAGCTTAACTAACACTTCAACCCGAAGCTCCTCAGGCGTCAACAATGCGGATTTCGCTCAAACATCAAACTCGAACCATTTGGGCGCCGACCCGCTTTCAGTTAAAATAAGAGAAGCCGAAAAGACGACTTGGACAATTCAAACATGAACTTCGAACGTATTTACGAATACCGATTTTCCGGGGTAGATCAGGTTGCCAAACGTGAGTCCTGGCGAGAAATTTCTAGGTGGCTTTACGAATACCTAGGCGAACCAAAAAGCGCACTTGATCCTGCTGCCGGTGACCTGGAGTTTCTGGAATACTTTCCGTGTGAAGAAAAAATGGCTGTAGATCTGAGAAGATCCCCTTACCTAGATAAGGTTAGCGGGATTGAGTTTAAACAAGGAAACTTCCTTACAACTGAGGTCGAAGAAAATCGCTTCGACGCTACCTTTCTGTCTAACTTTCTAGAGCATTTGAATAGCCCTGAAGAAATCCAAGTTTTGTTAAAAAAACTATTTTCGGCGTTAAAGCCCGGTGGAAAAATTGCGGTGATGGGGCCCAACTTTAAGTATTGCTCGAAGGTTTACTTTGATTGCGCAGATCATAAGCTCATTCTCACAGACACCGCCGTCGCTGAACATCTTTACGCAGCAGGATTCAATGTTGTCAGTCAGATCGACAGGTTTTTACCATTTTCTTTTCGAGGAAAATTGCCCCCTAAACCTTTTTTAGTAAGGGCCTATTTGAAGTGTCCGGCGGCATGGCCGCTGCTGGGCAAGCAGTTTTTGGTTGTCGGTGAAAAACCTTCTAATCTGGCTGTATGAAGAGAGCACTCATTTGAACCCACAAAAGTTCAAACGGCATTTTCAAACAATACTTACGCCTTATGGTGTCTTGTATTTGATGTCGACGTTTACTCTTGTCATCTGGCTCTTGAATCGCGTGAATTTCCCGGAAATGGACGAACGAGGGGTTATCGAGCAAGCCGTCGGTCTACTGCCTGTAACTTGGGACTGGCTGTGGTCGCAGCATAACGAACACCGTATCCCGTTACCTAAGCTGGTACTGGTATATTTTTCTCGACTCACCGATCGCACGCAAGACTACTTTATCCTCCTCAACTGGAGCATGGTGCTGGCGAGTATCATTTTCATGTTCAAGACGGTTGAGAATATTCTCGGTCGTTTACCCAAATGGGCGGCACTCATACCGTTGTTCCTGATGAGTCCTATGCAAGGGCAGAACATGTACATTGCATTCCAAGTTGTTTTTGTGATGGTTCTTTTTTTTCTCGCTACATGCCTCTATTTTTTAAGCCAGAACAATGAGCCTATGTCGAAAACAAGCCAAACATTTTTTGGCTTGTCTTTGGTTGGATTGCCTTTATGTGGTGCAAGCGGCATTCCGACCGCACTCATGGTGAGTACTTTTGTAGTCTTTGATATTTTCATCAACAAAGAAAAAGTTTTTAGGCGTCTGCCTCTTTTGCTTTTTGCTTTGCTCAGTTTTGGCGCCAGCGTGTTGTATTTTGTGGGCTATGAACACCCACCTTATCACCCTAAACCAGACAGTCTTTTAGGTGCTGTACCAATTGCACTTGAAATGCTCACTCTGCTTTTAAGTGGAGATTTCATGACGGGTTCGTACCCTTATGCCTTGTTGCTTGGGTCCGTCGTGTTAGTTGGATCGCTTCTTTTTATCGGATACGAACTAAAAAGCCGCAAAATGACTGAATGGGGGCCAGCAGTATTAGCAGCCTCTCTTTTGGGATTGGCATTGTCCATCGGCTACAGCAGAGCCCCGTTCAACGAACTTGCGGGATTCGCTCAAAGATACGCCTTTTTGGTAGGACCACTTTTGCCTTTATCACTCGCTGGATTTACTTACTTTTCAAAAAATTGGCCGTTCTGGTTAAAAAGAACGTCTTTAGCGGCAGCTTGCCTTTTAGGTATTTACGCCGCCCGCCAGGGCACGCACAACCAACATCAACTTCACAGGAGATACCGAGATTTAAAGGTAGATGTTGCTGCCGGTTTAAGTGTATCAGATATCGCAGAAAAACATTGGCAGCATTGGTATCCGTCAGTGGAGCAGGTGGAGTTTATGCTTAAGGCCATGAAGGATAAAAACTGGGCCGTTTTTAAAGAGTCCACTAAATAGTGTTTGGCCAATTCTCATGGCGGTGTTTAAAGTTCTTTATCTATATTGAGAACTGACAGACTCAAAAGGTCCTTCGAGCGATACTAACAGCAATTAATACCTTGACTCGCATCGGTCGAGCAGGCTTCTTTAAATTATGCTTCAGAGCAAACCAGATGCAAAAAGCGGCGAAGACAAGCCCCCGGCTTATTCGGACGGCGAGCAAATAGAGCGCGATATTATTGACGTTTTAAAGATGGAACCTGATCGGTGTTCCGAGAAGGATATTCGGCCGGATCTACATACCTCCTGGGCCTTTGAGTATCATTTATCTTCAAAACGCTCCAATCTTCTGCGTCCTTTTGATTTTGAGGGCCTTGATGTTTTAGAGATCGGTGGGGGCATGGGCGCGATCTCTAGATTTTTGGCCGAAAAAAGTAAAAGTCTAACAATTGTCGAAGGTAGCTCTCGGCGCTTAGAGGCTGCAAAGATTCGACTGCGAGATTTAGATAACTGGAAGTCTTATTGTGGTGATTTCGCCGATTATAAATCTACTGAAAAGTTTGATGTTGTAACAGTCATCGGTGTTCTTGAATACAGCGAAGTTTTTTTTAAAACGAAGGAACCAAACCCCTTCGCCGCTTTTCTCAGTCATGCCAAGAGCTTTCTCAAAGAGAATGGTGTTTTGATTTTGGCGATTGAAAATCAACTTGGTATCAAATATTTTTCTGGCTGCGTGGAGGATCATAACTACAAACTTTTTAGTGGAATCTCCGGCTACAGTTCTCGCAAGCAAGCACGCACCTTTTCAAAAGAAGTTTTAGACAGTCTGTTTAAAGAGAGCGGCTTCATGCACAGAGAATTTTTTCACCCATGGCCCGACTACAAAATACCCTCTTCGATATTTCCAGAAGCTCTCTGGCAAGAAAATCCGCAGTTGGCGCTACGACTCGCTACTATCCATAGGCCACGTTCTTATGGAGTAGAAACCATTGAATATTTTAACTCTAGAAAGGTTTTAGAAACTCTTGAAAAAGCTGGCCTTGCTCAGCATTTTACCAACTCCTTTCTTGTTGTAGGAAGCACTACTGAGACTGGGCGTGGGACACTACGAAAGAATTCCGACCGCAAAAATCAAATTGCCTGGCACTATTCCAGTCAGCGCAATCAACCTATAGAGACAGTTTTTACGAAGTTCGAAGGTGGCGACGCCTTGGTCAAAAAGAAGCCCCTGGCGACTTTTGCAACTGAGAATGAAACTATCAAGTGGCGACCTATAGAAGAACCTTTGTACACTGGTCGATCAGTATTAACAGAACTTGAAGATCTAGCTATTGAATCAAATTGGCCGGCCTTTCATACTTTATTGCTTAAGTTTTTGAAGCAATCTTTTCAAAAGTTTAAGTTAGAAGAGAGTGACGGCCTCAAAGGCGAGGCGATAGATGCTTTGGTGGGCAATTGCCTGCGGCCCGGCTACCAGTTCTTTGATCTCGAGTGGGAGTACAAGGGCGAGGTTTCGAAGTCTCATTTTATTCTGAGAAATATTTTGCTCTTAAGTGGCAAACATACGTCTTTTAGTAGCTCCCCATTTGAATCCTTCAAAAACCTTTATTTAAATCTTTGTAGTGAACTAAAACTACCTGCTCGATTAGAGGCGGATGTTGAAGCGGAGGCTCAGCTACAGTGTGCGGTTTATAGCGGCATAACCGAAGAGAGGCAGCGTTTACTTATTGAGGCGGCGCTCAATCAAGACCTTCAAAGCGTGCCTCCGTACGCAACAGATCCCGAAGTTGAGCAGAAGGCCCGAAAAATCGTGTCTGATCTGATCAACTTAGATACTTCTGATGATTCACTTAAACATTTACGCGACATATTGGCTCTTCGAGAGCGCTTAAATCATGTCGAGAATGAAGCTCGAGCCTCTCGCGAGGAATTGAATCAAATTAAGAACACTCGAAGTTGGCGCGTGACAGGGCCCCTAAGAAAAGCCGCACATATTTACAAAAAATTTTTGAAACCATGATTGTGCACAAAAAGCTTCTCCCGCGTATCACTTTTCAAATACTCACAGAGTTCGGCAAATTATTCGGCAGATGCTACTGGTAAATTTATATGACAGCTGCTGCCAAGATGTGCACATAAACTAAGCCAGTTCTATTTCTTTTTCTCGATTTAGACTGAGATTTTTGTTGTGGTAGGGGTCTTTCTCAAGTGTCCCATTCCACTTAGACTTCATGAACTCTGATTCACGCTGAAGCCTGACTCTTTTTTCTGGAGTCGTATCAAAGCCCCTGGTCGCCGATTCGTGATGAATAACCGATGTAAACGGAGTGTAGATATTGCGATATCCTGCCTGGGTTAGCTTTAGACAAAAATCGACATCATTGTAAGCTACAGCCAGGTTTTCTTCATCTAAACCACCGACTTCTTCATAAGCCCTTCGAGTAACAAACAGACATGCCCCCGTTACCGCCGACACCTGCCTAAGGCAATGAATTCGCCCCATATATCCTGGTTCACTTGCAACTGAGCCTTTAAAAATATGACCTGCAACACCACCAGCCATACCAAGTACTATGCCGGCATGTTGCACCTTCCCGTCTGGGTACAACAACAAGGGGCCCACTGCACCGACTCCGCCTCTGACAACATGACTTACTAACTCGAGCAGCCATGCCTCGTCGACAAACTCCAGGTCGTTGTTGAGTAGTCCAACGACTTCGCCCGTAGAAACCCTCACACCATAGTTGTATATTTTCGAAAAATTAAATGGCTGATCAAACTTTATGATCTTTATTTTAGGATTTTTACTAAAACTCTCCAAAAGCCTCAAAGTATCCTTTTCGATGCTTTGGTTGTCTACAATGACAATCTCGAAGTTCAAATAGACTCGCTGAGAGAGAATCCCCATTATAGTCCGTTCAAGCAGATCAGCTCTATCCTTTGTTGCGACTATAAGACTCACTCTTGGTTGGCTCTTGAGCTCATACCTAACTTTTGTTAACGGCCCATAACCCGGCAAAGACACAGCTGAGATTTGATTGCGATAAAAATAATCTTGAATTGCCCTACGTGCAGCCATATGGGCATAAGGTTTTTGTTCTGATCCCGAAGCGACGGACCCTTCAATGGCTCGCCAGTGATAAAGCACTTTTGGTATATGCACAATTTTTTCAGGAGCCGTCTTTTCGGAAAACCGCAAAAGAAGATCCCAGTCTTGACTACCTTCATATCCTTCTCTAAATCCGCCTATATCGCGAACTAGAGAGACTCTGTAAACCGAGAAATGACAAACGTAGTTTTGAGTCAGCAACAGTTCTGGATCCCAGTCAGGCTTAAAATGTGGATCAAAGCGAATTCCAAATTTTGAGATTTTATCTTCGTCAGAATATATGAGGTCAACATTGGGTTGCCTTTGAACTACCTTTACGACTTCGGCCAGAGCATCCGGCGTTAGTTCATCGTCGTGATCCAATAGCCCAACGAATTCACCCGTAGCAAGAGCGAGAGCAGTGTTCGACGCTTTTGAGATGTGACCGTTTTCTTGCCTAAGACAAACACGAATGCGTGCATCTCTTTTTGCAAACTCCCCAATCACCTCTTTAACTTCTGGCCGAGGCGAGTTGTCATCTGCAATACAAAGCTCCCAGTTAGTGTAAGTTTGATCGAGCACTGACTGAATCATTTTTTTAAGCACTCTAAGCTCTGTGTTGTAGGTGGGGGTCAATATGCTGATCTTGGGCCCCGCCAGACCCTTCAAATCATGCGGAGTCAGCCCGTGCGATTTTTTGGCTTCGCCGTTCGACTTTTGACGAAACAGCCATATATTATACCGGAGCATGCTGTTGTATTTGTTTCTTCTAACAACGATAAACCAAATCAATCTTTCGTAAAACGCACGCAGACCCCGTTCTTTATAAATAGACTTAGCCCCTAGAAATTTTCGACGAATCTTTTCTTTTAAATGCGCGAGCGCCCAAACCATTTACAAACTTCCTTGATCAATATCTTCTTGGTTATCAACGGTTACTTTAAACTCACTCATTGGATCAAAAAAACCTACAGTTGACCTGTGCGCGAGAGCTTCGAAACTAAATACATCGTATATTCTGTGGTGAACCTTAAAGTCGGGTTCAAAATTTGTACACCCTAACGATAGCCAGTAGGGCCCACCCGCTAGCGAAAGCTTTTGTGTAAACTTCAGACGTGCAATTTGACCTATTTGAAATTCACCCGATGCAACCCTTAAAAATGACGAATTGGTACCGGTTATCTCAAGTCCTTTATTGTCTTTTATTGAGTAGGCGAAAATCGGATGACTCACTTTTTCGTGAAACTCTACCTCAAAGCGAATTTCAAATAGCTCATCAGATAGAATTGACTTTATCGGCTCACTATTCTCGTTGGTTATACCCCAATTCTTGATTGTCGCGCTTCCGTCTCCGTAACTTTGAGCTTCTGACGACAACGGGAACAGTGACCCCACATCTTCTGCATTTAAGATTTTTTCGTGATCACTTGCAAAAGCCGGCAAACTAACTTCAATCCTCTTATAGATATCAACAGCCTCTTTCGGAGAGCCCTCAAACACCTTTTGGCCTTTATCTAACAAGATTGCGCGGTCGCAATACTTAAGAACTGTATCCATCGAGTGCGTGACAAATAAAATGGTCTTCCCGTTTTTTCGAAACTCGTTGAATTTTTTGAAACAGCGATTTTGAAAATTCATATCGCCAACAGACAAAGCTTCATCAATAATCAGTATGTCTGGCTCAACATGAATTGAGACCGAAAAAGCTAGTCTTACAAACATTCCACTTGAGTAACTTTTAACAGGTTGATCGATGTATTCACCGATATTCGCAAACTCGATTATCTTGGGAATTTGCGCCTTAATTTTGCTTTTTTCTATTCCGAGTATGGCTGCGGTAAAGTAGATATTTTCTCTACCAGTGAATTCCGGGTTAAAACCTGCCCCCAGCTCTAAGAGTGCTGAAATTCTACCGTCTACTTTTACTTCGCCAGATGTTGGCACAACTATTCCGCAGATTATCTTTAACAACGTAGATTTGCCGCTTCCGTTTTTACCGATTATCCCTATTGTCTCGCCCGGACTAATCTGAAAGCTGACATCGTTTAAGGCGTGAAATGGGTGGCAGTATTTGCCTTTAAAAAACGTAAGTGCTTCTAGTACTCGGTGCTTTTTGGAGGGGTAAATTTTGAATTGTTTGTGGATATTCGTAAGGAAAATTGAGCCACTCATAATCAAATCGCATCCGCAAAAGAAGGGCGAAGTCTCTGAAATACAACTATTCCCAAAAATGAAAATCCGAACAGGCTGATGTAAAATGATATTGCAGATGACGGGTGGCTGAAAAATGCCCATTGGTTTAAAGCAATCGCCGACCTATAACCATTTACTAAATAGTAAAAAGGATTCATATCAACTAAGAAACTCAGGTTTTTAGGTAGTCGTGATGGATCCCAAAAAACTGGGGTCCCCCAAAAAGCGACCTGCATTGCTACGACAAGTATTTGATTCAGATCTCGAAAAAAAACAGACACTGCAGACAGCAGCCATCCCATCGACGAAACCAATAGACTTGATAATATCAAGAAGTACGGAAGCTGCAGCCAATACTTGGTAGGGCCAAGCCCCAAGGCAGCTGCTAATACTAGAATGAGCACTACGAAAACCAGATGCACGTATAGTGAAGAGTACACTCTTACAGGCACCAAGATATTGAGCTTAAAGTTTACCTTTTTGACCAAAAAACTGTACTGAGTGATAGCTTGTGAGCTGGCCAGTATGGCTTCTGAGATGAAGCTCCATGCAATGAATCCACTAAAAAACCAAATCGAAAAAGGAACTCCGTCGACTCTTTGGCCTTGTTTAAACCCAAGCTCGAAGACAAGCCACATGACCAGCATGAGGGCCAACGGTTGTATAAACGACCACAACACGCCAAACAGTGAGCCTGCGTGGCGAGAGGCAAAATCGCGCCGTACAAGCTCTGGCGCCAATTTGTGCCCGGCGATTAGGTCGTTAAAAAAACTATTGATTTTATTCATCTGCACCTGGAAAGTACTTCACTCAAGATGTACCACACACTAACTTACAGGCCGCGTTATAGATGAGACTTTTAGATGTGAAGTCTTTTGCGCAAAAAGACCCGCTGAGTTTTTTTGCCCGAGCCTGGGCAGCTCTTCGAAATAAATATCCCGTATCCGACAAAGAGCTCTTAATGCTGAGTATTTTTGGTGCTGCTCTTGCTTACATTTACCGAATGCCTAACGGTTGGCTCTCCGCTACTTTTTGGGCCGAAGACGGCAGCATTTTCTTCGTCCAAGACTACGAACTTGGGCCGCTGGCCATTTTTGAAACTTATGCGGGCTATCTTCATATGGTAATGCGACTTTTCGCGTTTCTGATTGGGTACACTCCAATAGTTGCGGCCAGCTGGCTGTACAAACTCGCATCATTTTTCGTTTTTATGTCCTTGGCCGCTTATTTGAGTAGTTCAAGGATGGGCATTGGGATGCCTAAACGGGCCCTGCTGCTTTTAATTTTGGCTCTCTTCCCACACGGCGGTGAACTCTTTGGCAATTTGGCCAACCAAATGTCAACGGGTTGTTTGCTTCTCTTGGTTGTGGCAACACTCCAGCCCCCTTCAACCCGATTTCAACTTATAAGAGACTTAGTCGTCATCTTTCTATTTGGCCTAACAGGGCCCTACATTTTTTTTCTCGCGCCAATACTTGTGGCACGAAATTTCGCCGCTTACGTCAATCAAGGGGCAAGCTCTAAGACCCAACTTTCGTGGTTAGTGGCAACGAGCCTCGCCCTTGTAACAAGCCTGGCTGCGCACCTCTACTTTACCCAGATGGGATCTCGCTTCACAGGAATCACGCTAGAATGGCGCCCTTGGTTGGCGTCTTTTTCGAATTTTTTTGGCCAACTTATTTTTAGCAATATTAAAACACCTTTGGCTGTGAGCGCTGGAGCGTCTCTGTTGCTATTGATCGCTCTCATGTGGATTTTTTTAAAAAGCTTTACCTCGGCGCGAGTAGCTTTTGCGAATCGTGTAAGTGTATTGCTTTATGCCGCAGTCACCGTTGCGGCAGCTTCGTACTCTGTTTTTGCCAATCACCCAAACGTGCTTGCTGCCTACGGTGGGGGAATGCGCTACTTTATCGTGCCTTACGTTTGTATTTTGTGGAGCCTTGCTTTAGTGAAGCCCAAAAATTTTTATTTGGATCGCTTGCGCGTTTGGATCTTAACGATTTCGCTTGTGAGCAGTGTTTTACATCTTAGTTCGAAAGTCTGGTACGCAAACTTTCCATTAGATGAACAACTTCAAACACGAACAGAAAACGACACTATGGTTTTAAAGATTAATCCTCCCGGGTGGGCCATTGAACTTGATACTCAAGAGTGCTGGCGATGTCCACAATGAAAGCTCTCCGAGCGAATTTACATTCTCAGCTGTTTTTTATATTTCTTTTCTTAGCTGCTGCTTATTTGGGCTGGTTTTCGTTCACTCGAGTCCCTCATTTGCTGGAAACTGCTGACGGGAACGCACGAGTAGTTTGGGCTTCTATAGATGTCAACGGCCACCATCAGGGGGACGCCCATTTAATTCAGTCCGCGGGCGCAACTGTGCTGATAGACGCTGGCAGTGAGCTAGATTTTGGTAAGCTTAGTCCTTTTTTAGAAAGATTTGCGATCGAATCACTCGATTTTGCCATAGTTACTCATCCTCACTTTGATCACTACGGCGGCTTTATTAAAATGCTTGAGAGTAGATTTCCGATTAAAAAACTCTTCATTGATACAGAAGGCCTTAGTTTCTGTAAGGATGAAGCCCCTTGGGGATGTCGCCCCGATGATCTAACGAAAATTACACATCTGGCGAAGTTAAACGGAACTGAAATAATTGATAGAAGAGAGCTTTTAACCATCACCCTAGATCGTGCAACCACACTCGACATAGTCGCTAATTTTAGTTACAAAACTGGGCCAATTGAAAATGGTGACATCAATGATTCATCGTTAGTTTTGGCCTTAAACGCACATGGAACCAAAGTGCTCTTTACCGGAGATGCCAATCGTGCACTCGGTGTTTATCTCACTAACTCTCATCTTGCTAGCCGGCGGTATGATATCTTGAAGGCTCCTCACCACGGCACAGAAGGACTTCCAGACAATGGTTTTTTTGTCGCGACCGGAGCACGCATTTTTGTCGTACCTTCGCCAAAGGAGCTTTGGCATTCGGATCGCAGCAAACGGTTACGTGAATTCACCAAGGACCATCAAATCAAAACTTTGGTGAACGGCGAGGTTGGTCACGTGTTGGTTCATTTTTTTGATAACGGAGCATTTCGAATATCAAACGTTCGTGAAACACGCAGCTTTAAGGAGTGGCTTAAGGACCAACTACTCTTGCGGAGGAACCCACCACTCAAAATTAGCCGGCAAAGTTTTTGATGTCCAACCGCTCGCGCGCAACTCATCTAAAACCGAATCTATCTCAGCTGGATAGTAATATGGCAGAGACTCTAACTCTGCTAGCCAATGATTTGATGAGCTTGCCATAAAGTTAGAAGTATCGCGGTATAATTCTGGCCTTCTGCAAACTAAGAGACCACAATAACCCCGAAGAAAGTCTTTCGGGCTTTCAGCTTTTGCAAGTTTATGAAGGTACAGAGCAGGCACAAGGCGAGGGCCTGGCACAGTCAATCCGGAAAAAACTGAAAGATAAAAATATGTCACATCGTCGGTCATGAGACGACACCCATGACGCAATCGAGACAAATCTTCATTTTCTTGCATCCAGTTGGCGACTGGCCCTAAGTAATCAAGAGAATCAGTAGACTGAGTAGTAGCTACCTGAAAGAAAAGTCGTCCATAAAAGGGCTTCTGGTAAATGAGCCCACCAATAGCTACCAGGCCTATGGCAACACAACTTGCCGCCACCTTTCGAGAGGCAAACGACTTTCGCTCAATCATGTATTTAGTAATCTCGTAAATCGCCAATGCCGATAGAACCCCTAATGGAAACAAATAGAGAATTCGATAGACGCTATGAATGCCAGTGGGTCCTAGCAGTTTCATAGCGGGGAACGAAAAAAGGGGCAGGAGCAATGTGAGAATCGGCAGCAAAGCTACAACCACGAGCCTCGGATAAATAAAGATCAACATGGGCGATACGACAAGCCCAGCAAAACCAAAGAGTCCCAGTGTGCTGCCTATTCTCATCGTGTTACTAAAAGCAGAAATGCCCCCGATGGAGTTTAAATGGTAGTGATTGCGGATCTCAAGCCACGATACTGGAGCCCATATCTTAAACGAGAGAGCTGCCAGAATATAAACTGCGACTACTAGCAATAGAGATCTGGCGGTTGCCATAGGGTTTTTGTTAAACTGATTTTTCACAAGCAGAAACAGACTGTACCCAATTAGAAAAAGCAAAAAGTTGAGAAACTCCTGCAGTGGGTGACTTGCTATCATTAAAAAACAAAGAAGGCCTATCCTAGCAATCAAGCCAAAAGAAAGACTTCGAGATGAAACCACCAAACTCATGGCGCTATAGAGTGCGACGAGTGCAATAGGAAGTGGAGACAGGGCATAGTAGCGAAGCCCAAACAAACTGGTGCCGAAAAAAGCCAAATGGGCAAAGACACCGACCCTCTGAGCATTTCTGTCTAGACCAAAACTCTCCAGCAACTTGCCGAAACTAAGAAGCACAAGAAGTTGCTGAAGCGCCGAGAGAACAGACAGATGCAGTTTTGAAAGCTGCAGTGGTTCGGTGGGAAGGAGTGACCAATTAAAAAAATAAATCCATTTTAAGTAAATGTCGTTTCTCTTGAGTTCATCCCAAGTTTGCCAGCTGAAAGTTCGCCTTAGGTGCTCCCAAGGATCTGCGGGATACTCTAGATAAGTGCCAGGCAAAACCAAAATGGCTAAAATCAAAACCCAAAAAGTTGCGCCTGGCGCCCACGAATTGGCATTCGAAAAAAAGCCAGCTAGTATATACGCCCTGACTTTTTTAACGAGAAAATAAAATAGCCCCAATGCATTGATAGCATGAAGAACAAAAAAAGCTGCCTTAAGAACGTCCCGTTCGGCTCCCGCCAAAACTCCCAGATAATAGAGGATGGCATAAACGACAAGCATCGGCCAAATGCGAAAAAAATACGCCTCTGCAAAAATTAAAAACGGGAATTTCTCTTCGCTTCTCATTGGACTAGATCAAACTGCACACATACTCAATTTGCGAACTGCTAAGTTCGGCATACATGGGCAGAGAGAGAATCTCGCCTGCACACCTTTCTGCTACTGGGAATTTTCTCTCGGCGCTTTTATTGCTCTTGAAGGCTGCCAATTTATTTAGAGGTATTGGGTAGTGCACGCTCGCCCCGACACCCTTTTCTTGTAGCTTTTGCAGCAAAGCATCGCGGCTTTGATTACGCACAACATACTGATGGTAGACGTGAACTGAATCATTTAGAACTGCGGGCAAAACTAACCCTGGTTTGCCGCTTAATAACCTTGAATACTGTTCGGCATGTTTTCTTCGAGACTCAGTCCATCCTTTTAAATACTTAAGTTTGATGTCTAGTATTTTTGCCTGAAGCGCATCCAAGCGATTATTGTACCCAATAATATCGTGGTCATATTTTTTTACCCGCCCATGATTACTCAGCTTCTTAATCTTTAAAGCCAAATCCTCAGACCGCGTAAGAACTGCTCCGGCATCGCCATAGGCTCCCAAGTTTTTCCCGGGGTAAAAACTAAATGTCGCGGCATCGCCCCATTCCCCGGGCCCCTTGCCCTTGTATTTTGCTAGATGGGCCTGAGCCGCATCTTCAATTACGAATAGATTGTTTGCTTTGGCAATTTCGCAGATGGAATCCATTCGAGCCATCTGACCATAAAGATGCACTGGTATAATTGCCTTAGTATTCTTCGTGAGGGCTTCACTAATTTTTTTTGGATCAATTAAATAAGTGTCTTCCTCACTGTCTACAAATACTGGTGTTGCTCCGACATGCACCACCGGCTCAGCGGTGCCAATGAAGGTATTCACTGGAACAATGACTTCGTCACCTGCTCCTACTCCCAACGCCTTTAAAACAAGAGTGATCGCATCCGTTCCATTGCTGACACCCAAACAGTGCCTCACGCCACTTGTTTCCGCAAAATGCTCCTCAAAGTTTTTTACTGCCTCGCCACCAATGAAACTTTGGGATTCCAGAATTTCGGCTATACCCGCCTGAATCTCGTCTTTGATTGTTGAGTACTGTGCGCCCAGGTCTACGAGATCAATTTTCAAGTTTATTCTCCACCAAAGAGTGCTGTCCTAACCGACTCAAGCGAGGTTGAAATCTCAAGAAAACTTCTTTGCCCGTCTCCGCCGATTCGTAGATTGCATTAATAAGCTCGAGAGATTTTCGGCCCACTAAACCATCCACAAGTGCTTTCTTATTGTTTACAACGCTGTCGATTACATCTTTTAAATATTCAAAGTGCCCGAAACCGTAAACATTTGGGGGGTTTTGATTGTGCTCTTTCATTGTCTTTAAATCATCTTCCGCTAAATCGGTAAACTGCCATGTGCGCATTTCGTTTACCGCAAATCCGGAAATCTCAACCGAACCTTTCTCACCAAGTATACTTAATGATCCTTCAAGGTCTTTGGGCCGAGTAGCAGTTGTGGCCTCGACAACTCCAAGAGCACCACTGGCAAACTTCAAAACTGCTACGCCTGTATCTTCTGTTTCAATATCAACAAGCTGGGTGGATGTCTTGGCGAACACGCTCACAACCTCTCCCATCATCCACTCCAAAAGATCAATGTGATGACTTGCTTGGTTTGTGAAAACGCCGCCATCCATTGCCCACGTGCCACGCCATGCATCTTGATCATAATATTCCTGGCGTCTGCACCAACGAACTCGCACTGTGCCTAACACGAGCTTTCCAAATCGACCGGATTCGACCGCTTCACGAAGTTTCTTAACTGGTTTATTATACCTGTTTTGCTTTACAACAAACAGCTTCACGCGGTTTCTATCACAGGCTTGAATCATCGCATCAGCATCACTTAAAGTGAGTGCCATTGGCTTTTCTACAACTACGTGTTTTTTGTGTTCAGCGACTGCCACCGCTAATTTTGCATGCGTGCCGCTTTCTGTAAGTATATTAACAACGTCAATCTGTTCTTTTTGAAGCATTTCATTGTAATCGCGATAAGCCGGTATGTTAAGCTTATCGGCAATCGCTTTTGCTCTTTCGAATTTGATGTCACATACAGCAACAAGTGAGGCACCCTCAAGGGCCGTCAATGCATCGACATGTTTGCCGGCGATACGCCCGCAACCTATGAGAGCAAATTTCAGTTTGTCAGTTGCATTCATTGCTCGTGTTTCCTTTTTAACTGTTGGCCAATAAGTTGATATTGCTTTTTACAATCTGGGCAATTCAGCGAGTCACTAACCTGTGATAGCTTTACCCCGCATTCGCAAATCCAACCAATCTGTTTTGCAGGAACTCCCGCTACGAGAGCATAGTCTGGCACAGACCGATTCACAACAGCGCCGGCCCCTACAAAAGCATACTCACCTATCGTCACGCCACACACGACTGTCGCATTTGCCCCTATCGAAGCCCCTTTTTTGACAAGGGTCTTTTTAAATTCCTCTTTTCGCGAGATGAAGCTTCTGGGATTAATCACGTTCGTAAAGACCATCGAGGGGCCACAAAATACATCGTCTTGAATTTCAACATCTTCATATACAGAAACATTGTTTTGGATTTTAACGTTGTTCCCAATCTTTACAGATTTACCCACATAAACGTTCTGCCCCAACTGGCAGTCTCTACCTATGATGGCGCGATGCATAATGTGACAGAAGAGCCAAATCTTTGTGCCTTCACCAATCGAGGCTTGCTCTTCGACAATTGAGGTCGGGTGGACAAAGTATTCGGGCACGCCTACTCCCCTGGCAAATTAGTCTTCTGAACATATGCCCAATAGAGACTTGCCTGGCAATTGCTTTCTGAGCGCCTACATGGCTTATTACGCTTAGATTGTTCTGTAAGAAACGGAGAGTGAGAATGAATCCTTTGGTTTCGGTAATTATGCCCGTCTACAACTCAGCCAAATATGTAAAAAAGAGCATAAACAGCGTGCTCGAGCAATCTTACCAAAATATTGAATTGATTATTGTAGACGATGGTTCGACGGATGAAAGCGCCCAGATCATTAAAGAGCTTAGAGACCCCCGCGTAAGGTACCAGTACCAAGAAAACAAGGGCGTCCAGAGGTTAGCCGAAACTATAAATGCAGGTCTCTCTAAAGCTTCCGGAAAATACGTCACCATGATGCCGAGTGATGATTTGTGGCCAAACTACCGGTTGTCTCGTCAGGTGCCTCTTATGGAAGCAAACCCCGAAGTCGTCCTTTGTTTTGGAAAGCAAAAACTCATCGACCCAGAAGATAACGAAATTGGCGAGACGAAACCACCTCGAGAACTTGAGAGAATTCGGAATTCTCCACGCGGCCAGGCCCTTCATGAAATGTTTGTTTGGAACTATATTCCTCAACCAACAGTACTTATTCGAAAAGCGACGTTAGACAAGATTGGCGGCTACTTGCAGCCCAGCTATTTGTACGCAGAAGACTATCCGACTCATATGGAACTAACGAAACACGGCGAGTTACTTTTTATTCCAGAATACTTTGCACTGTACCGCTTACACCCAAATCAAATGACGAGAACACATTACCTTAAAATGGTAGAGACTGATGTGAAGTTCGTGCGGGAGTTCTACAAAAGCTTACCTGATGAGCTGAAGGTCAACAGTGGCTGGGAGGCTTCAAATCTGGAGAGAATGCTCGATCGCAGGCTAAAGAGCGCACACTTTCAAGTCGGTCGGCAGCTACTGCTAAAGAGCGATCGAAAGGGTGCTCGAGAGAACTTTGTGAAGGCGCTCCTGGGTGGCGATAGACTCACAAAATTAAAGTCTGCAGCTGGTCTGGCATGCACACTCACAGGTTTTGATCTCGAGAAATTAACTGCTCTGACTGGACGATCTGCGCCACTTAAATCAGGTAAGAAATCACAAAGAGAGACCCTTTGAGCCAACTTTTATCTCAAACAGTAAAGAGGATCGTTAAATCTATTCCTGGCACAAATAGAGTGCTACGAATGAGCCTCAGAATACTTCGAAAGCAATATTGGCGGCATAACCTTAGGCGCGAAAATTTAGCTGAAATTGGCCCTAATTTTCCAAATCAATTGTTTTGGAGTCAGACAGAACTAATTCAAATTATGTCACCCCCAGGGACAACAGTTTTAGAGTTGGGGTGTCAGAACGGAAAAGCCCTGCACGCCGCAGCGATCAGGTTCCCCGGCTCTAAATTTCTTGGCGTTGATATATCCAGAGAAGCTATTGCTGCCGCGAAAGCGCTAACCTCTCAAAAGCCGACTGAAAATGTCGCCTGGTTTGCGGGTGATATCTTTGAATTTCTTAAAGCCAACACCGAACCAATACACGTTCTTTGCTCCTGTGCGACACTCATTTACTTTAGTGAAAAGGAATTGGAGCAACTGCTATCAGTTCTAAGAGATCGGGGTTTAAAGGCGCTAGCACTATGCGAAGTTACAGCGAGGGGCCAGAGGAGTGTTAAGGAGCATATTTATGCCCACAACTATGAAGCTATAATTGCCAAGGTCTTTGGCAAGAAAAACCGAGGTTTGAACTACAGTAAAACTCCGTTTAAGTATGAACCTTGGGAAAGTCAGAACTTTGAAGGAGCGATCCACTTTTTCAAAGTAAGCGCGACTCTTTAAAAAATTCAAACGGCCGGAAAAAAATGCCCGCCACATACCCCAACAAAGCAAACGTGCCCGCGTGGTAGCCCATCACCGCTTAAGTTAATATAATATATTTATAAACAAACAGATTGTAATTTGCTGCTTGACGTAAATTCGCTCAACGACAAAAATCAAATTCACTGCTGGGCAAATTTACGCCAAGCAGATCATCAAGGAGGAAACCGATGATTAAAAACACCATTTGGATAGTGGGCAGCCTTTTTTTGGCTTCAAGCGCCCAAGCGAAACCTGTAATAGCAAAGTCTTTCGACTTCCGCGCCCCCACTGTTTACGACGTGACGAGTGTGCCGAATCCAAATCCTGGAATAATTGTATTTGATGCTCTAGATCAAGTATTCAAGGGAAAGGCTTGGAGTTCTGGTTGGCATATTTTGTCTCCAACTTCAGCAGTAGGATCAATTCAAACGAAAAATGCCAATTACTCGCTAGTAGCTTCGGACGATGTTGTTATTGGTGACGCCAATGGAGGGACTTTTACTTTAACATTGCCTGCTGCCAGCTCAAACTCAGGCAAAGTTTACCAGCTAAAAAGAGTCGACACCACGGCATGGGTAGCAACCAATCACGTTGCGATCGGTACAAGCGGCTCCGATGAAATTGACGGTGAAAGCAGTACAAGCTTAAACACTCAGTTCGAATCGCTGACTGTCGTTTCTGATGGCTCCACTTGGCATATTTTAAAGCGCGATTACCCCCAAGGGTGGGATTCAAGTGAAACTTGGGCCGGCAGCTGGACGGCTGGAGGCACTGACTACTCTGGCAAGTGGCGGAGGGTCGGCGATAGCCTCGAAGCACTAGTTAAAATTGACTATGATACTTCTGGATCGGGAAACCTAACTATCGATTTACCTTTTGGAACCATTGATACGAATAAAGTCTTTGCGTCAGCATATTATTTGAAATTAGGTGACGGCGTTCTTCGAGATGTAAACGGCAGTCAATATGTAGTAACGGTTAAGTACTCAGACACAGATACAGTCATTCTAAATTACACAAGCGTATCGGGCTCAAACACTGAGCCAGGCAATAACATCACTAATACAGTCCCTTTTACTTTTGCAAATGGCGATAGCGTTGTTGTAAATTTTAAAGTCCCCATGACTGGTTGGCATTAAATTTTAAGGTTACCAAGAGGGGCGGGGGCCCGCTCCTCTTGCGCCAGCATGAAAGAGATACCTCATGCCCCTCTAATACGAATACCTTATTGGGAAATGAGCATGCAGTCTACTGACTCAGTGGACCTTCCTTGTACTTTTCTAATCTTTTGAAATATTTTTTTGTGAAATCTTGCCAATCTTTTTTACTTGCGGAGCGATACATTGTATCGCTCCACGGAAAGTAAACATGATTTCTAAAAGCAGTCTCGATAGCCGCATCATCTGGAAGGTTAAAGATTTCACCCTTTTGATCAGCATTCGCTGACCCGTAATACAACCAGTATCCATTGACTCCGCTTGTGTGTAGACCACTGACGACGTATTTTAGAAAGTTGTCGAGAGACAAGTTTGCCGGACGACTAGCTTCACCTCTTAAAATATAGTCCGCATAGGTATCAATTACAGGGGCAAAAAAGGTCGTCGAATTAAAGGGATCTGTACTTGCATGAATGTATACAATGATGTCATCGCCAAACAGCTCTCTCGTTTTACGGACAATTTTGTATGACTCACGAAAATCATACGAAATGCCGTCATAGTAAAGACCGTCGATTTTGTAATCATGAATGAGCTTTCGCATTTCGGCAAAGAAGTCAGGTGCCCTCGAATAGTATGGACTAGCGTATATTAAAAACTTCATTCCCGCCGCCTGCACGCTGTCTCTTACACGCTCGAACTCTTTCATATCAGATGGGGTAAAAGAGCTAATCAGCCAAGGCTCTTTGTCGCCACCAGGCATAAAAAATGAATGCAGGGTGAATACCTTAGCATGCTTAGCCGCCTCCTTAATTAAGGTTTCTGGCGAGTAAGGCTCTTCTTCTTTCCCGGTGTGGGCAAGAGGGCTGTTCAATCTCGCCCAGTCATATGGCCTTGGCGGAAAGACGCTCACCCAAAGTTCGTCGCCCATAGAGAAGCTTGTAGCGAAGTGAAATAGCTCGTCCGAAATTGTGCGCACATCGAGTGGCTTGTCTTGAACTGGGTAGTAGCCAAATCCCCCAGTCGTATCGATGAAGTTCTGCTTGCCGCCGTTACCAGTTGTAAACTCGGGCTGAAAATGCCCCAAAAAGGTGGTGGTCGCCATTTTTTTGAAGCTAATTATTGCAAGTGAATCGCCCTGAAGGCTGATGCTAAAAGGGTCTGTCTCGATTTGTATGCTGAAATCATCTTTTTTGGATATTGAGCGTGGCCAAATGCCATCCTCTAATTTGAGAGTTGTCACCTTTCTTTCGGCTGGTATTCTTTGCCAAAACTCAAGAGTGCCATCCTGTTTGAAAATGAATTTTGATCCCGTAGTAGCTACCGTGAGCTCATCTTTTACAAGAGACGCGCTGTCGATCGTCATCCCTTTAATCGCCCTGAACCCCTTGATATCTCGTAAGCTAACTTCGCTTACCCAACTTCTTCGCTGGTAAACCTCCCGATAGAGGCCAAATCCAAGGCCAACGGCTAAGAATATTAAAAGCAATGCAGCTAAGTATTTTTTATTCATAAAAGCTCCCACAAGGTAGACCAAGGATTTTTGAAACTTTCTTATAAACTAGTGCCCGGTCACAACAAAAAATGCTCTTCGCATAACCACCAGTTGACGCGCCATAACATTTTCAATTGAGTCAGCTAAAAATCGCTCTATTGCCAACAAATCCCCTTATATTCCCTTTGAAACACTCGTGAATTCAAATATAACCAGGTTCCGTAGAAGGGATACGACTATGTTAAAGCGAGTCTTGAGGTCTGCCTTGAGAGTGAATTTTAGGCATGCTGCTACAGATGCGGTGATTGTCGTTTTTTCTTTCTACTTCAGCTTGTATTTACGCGCTTCAGGAACGGCGAGTTTTACTGAATTTTTAAAATCAATAACCACTCTGATTCCACTTTACTTAGCGATTCGCTTGATGACTTTTGTATCTGTAGGGATCTACGACATCATCTGGCGCTACGTATCTTTTCGAGATGCGTCTAAGCTAGTCAGAGGCGTCTTTTTATCAACAGCATTCATAGTATCGACAACCTATTTTTTTGATGTCGGCCTACCTAGGTCCATATTTTTTATCGACGCAATCGTTTCTATACTGCTCCTAATTGGTGTACGAAGTCTAAGACGATATCTTTACGAACGCTCACAAACTCGGCACCAAAATATGGATGAGGCCAGACGAGTGCTTATTTATGGCGCTGGTTACAACGGGCGCATCCTGGCCTCGAGATTGCAGTCTGATCCTACCAGCGGTTATGAAGTCATTGGTTTTATCGACGACGATCCTGGTAAAATAAGCCGCAAGATTGGCGGCTACCCAGTGAGAGGCAATCTTCAGGATCTCGAAGAAGTTGTTTCAACCTATAAAGTTCAAGAAGTTATCGTCGCGATAACTTCCGCGCCGAACGCCTTGCTTCGCTCAATCTATCAGAAGACTGGCCGATTCAATATTCGCCCCCGACTGATCACCAGCTTCATGGGTGGTGGCAATTCTCGCGCCACTGGCGAGCTTTACCGCAATATTGAACTGAGTGATCTGCTAAGCCGTGAGCCAAAATCATTAAACCTCGATCTTACTAGGGCTCTCGTTAAAGGGAAGAGAATCCTTATAACTGGCGCTGGCGGCTCGATAGGAAGCGAACTTGCGAGGCAGGTGCACAACTTTTCACCTGCACAACTCGTAATTTTGGATCATTCAGAGTTTAACCTCTACCAAATTGATAACGAGCTTAGAAATACTCAGAGTCAGACTCAGTCTGTAGTGCCTGTGCTTGCAGATATCAAAGATCGAAGTCAGCTGAAAGAAGCAGTTTTCACATACCGGCCTGAAATAGTCTTTCATGCAGCGGCTTATAAACATGTTCACCTAGTAGAGGCGAATCCATTTGCAGCGATTCTCAACAACATTGAGGGCACAAAAAACCTTGTAGATTTGTGCCTAGAAGTTGATGTGAAACATTTCGTACAAATTTCGACCGACAAAGCTGTTAACCCAGTCGGCGTTATGGGCGCTACGAAAAGAGTCTGCGAACTTATTGTTACTGATGCTGGCCTGCGATCTGCGCGACATTATTGCTCTGTAAGGTTCGGCAATGTACTCGGGAGCAGCGGAAGTCTTATTCCGCTATTACAAAAGCAGATACAAGACGGCGAACCAATTACGATTACCCACAAAGACATGACTAGGTATTTTATGCTAATTCCGGAGGCTGTATCGTTGGTGCTCACCGCGGCCAGCTTTACAGAAAATGGCGACATCGCGATCTTAAAAATGGGTGAACCGATTAAGATTGTTGAAATCGCGAAAAGCTTGATTGCACTAATGGGCAAAAACGAAGATGACGTCTCCATTGTATACACCGGCCTTAGGCCTGGCGAAAAAATGTTTGAGGAGCTTTGCCTTACTGGTAAAGAGCGGGAAACCACGCACCCTAACATTATGATCCTAGGTGGTGGCGATGCCTCTTGCTGGCTCGGAAGCGAGACGATTGCAAGATCTGTTGATTCTATTTTAAACGGGGCGAAATTTCACAAGAAGGCCGCAATTCAAGAACTAATGCATTTGTTGCAGCTAGATCGCAATAACGAAGCTGAGGCACACACGATTACCAACGACAGTGCCGCTCGACTAGTGCAAGTGGACTCGTAACAAATGCTGTCCTCGAAGACAATGGGGCAGCTCTCTTTGGCAATGTCAGGCTTCTTTTTTATTCTTTTGATTTTTAACAATTTGTTTTTTCTTTCGCAGTTTCCGCACAATGAAGTCATAGCCCCCTGGAACTTCCCCATGCTATCTCTTTTGTCTTTTGCTTTGATGGGGTTCTTTCTGTTCATCTTCTTAATTGAGGATAGCGAGAATTTTTGGCGAAACTTTCTTTTAATCGCAATCTTCTCATCTGGCATATTTGCTTTGAGGTTTCCGATTCTTGACGAGTGGTTAACTTCAATTGCCCTACTTGCCGCCATAGCCCTGGTGGCGCTGAAAAGACTTAAGCCGAAAGAAAATTTGAAGTTCAGTGCATGGCAGATAATTTTTCTAGTATGGCTTGGTCACCTGTTGATAGCCAGCATAGTTGGCGCCATCTCTTACGGAAACCTTAAGGCACTTCGATTTACACTCTTGTTTGCAGAGGTACTTGCTTTAGTTTTTATTTTTTTCACTTTTAAAGTGAAAGTTCCCGGCGCAAATCAGTTCATCAAAAATATAATATGGTGTGCAAACATCTATTTTTTGCTCGTCTTAGCTCACTGGGCCGTTGCTAAAAGTTTAGGGATGCAGCCTCATATTCTTGAGGGTTTAGGCTTCGCTGGCACTTCGTATTTAGCTATCGCGAGCATCGTGGTCATTCCGGCCGCACTCTTTGCATTGTTCTTAAAGAGAGACTTTGATTTGAAGATTGGATCTCTTGTCAGCTTGATCTTGGCATTCACTATTGCTCTTCTCTCTGATTCAAGAGGCGCGATGTTACCTTTGCTGATTTCTGTAGGGGTTTTGATTCTGCTTCGGCCAATGAACTTTCTTAAGTTTTGCGCATGGGGAGTCGTCGCAAGTATTTTCATTAGTTTGATTTTTTATGGTCACCCACATTGGCTTATAGATATGATGGAATCCTTCTATGCCGGCTTAGCTCTCAAATCCGGATCGATGACCTTCGAATATTATGGTCGAACGGTAACCACCGCACAGGGGGATGCGGGGCGAATCCTTTATTTTTGGGCCGGATTGACTGCTCTCTTTAACGAGCCATTGCTACTACTTCAAGGTGCCGGCAATTATGGATTCTTTCCTATCGCAGGCAAGTATTATGCAAGTCTTGCTGACAGTTTGGGAGTTAGTTCTTCCATCGTAAACCCTGGCCTTTCGGTTGCCGGAGTTAGCGAACCTCCCAGACCACCCGCTCTTGGCGCCTACATAATTGAGACAGGGCTACTTGGAGTACTTTTACTGGGGGCTTGTGCTTTAGCAACGACCGCTAACATGCTGTTTTATAAAAAACCCGCAGGCACGTGGGGATTCAGAAGCTCTAATTTAATATTTCTTAGCACGTTGATTGCGCTACCACTGTGGACTTATTTTGGCGAGATACAGGATATTGTTTTTCTCTATTTTTTGCTTTGCCCAGGCGGCATTCTCTATATTTTGACTCGAAATGAAGAGGCCAAAAGTGAAAATTTGGCTCATTAAAGCCGGTGAGCCCCTACTCACAGATTCAGGAAGCCCTCGGCTTCTGAGAACGGGCTTGTTGTTTAGAAGCTTATCAGACGAGCACGAAGTAACCTGGATCAGTGAGTGTTTTCATCATCAAGAAAAAAAATTTCGCTTTCGAAAAGACACTATTCAGTCGTGGAACCCCCATAAGAAAATAGTTCTCCTTAAGACCTTGGGCTACAGGGGCAATATCGGCTTCGGGCGCATACTTGACGATTTACATTTTGCGCTAAAGATAAAACGTTACTGGAGGAGTCAACCGAAACCTCATGTCGTTGTTTGCGCCTATCCGCTGGTAATAACTTCATTTGTGGTAAGTCGACTATGTAGACAAGACAAGGTACCCGTCGCTATTGATGTGCGGGATTTGTGGCCCGATATATTTGTTCTAGCCACGAAAGGTATTAAGAGGGTTTTTGGTCGAATGCTCTCGCTATTCTACAACCCGATCGCAAAAGCGACGTTTCAGCAGGCCGACGCCCTGCTTTCTATCACCCCTGAGATTTTGGCATGGGCGCAACAAAAAGGTAAAAGATCAAACCGCCCTGAAGACAAGTCTTTCGCTTTAAGCTCTCAAGCCGATGAGATCGCACCAGAAGACGCGATTGATGCACTTAGTTTTTGGGATAACTTAGGTGTGCTGAACAACGATCTCAACTTCACCTACGTGGGGCTGCTCAATAACAAAGTAGACCTTGAAACGCTTATCTATGCCTTCAAGAAAATCGAGGGCACCAGCAATACGAAATTGATAATAGCCGGGGAAGGTGATGATGAAGGTAGATTGAGAAAGCTTGCCGCTGACTCCAAGAACATTGTGTTCTCAGGATGGATTAACAAGCCGCAAATCTATGAGCTTCTAAGAAGGAGCTCTGTGGCAATAGCCCCTTACAAGAACCGAATCGACTTTCAAAAATCGATTCCTAACAAAGTTATCGAATACCTGTGCTTTGGTTTGCCCGTCATGGCCTCAGTGGATGGCGAAATAAAGCGGCTCATTGAAAGTTATTCGTGCGGACGAACTTACACGGAGAGCGATAGCGAATCCGTCATAAATGTTATCCACGAATATGAACACTCAGAAGTTTTAATTACAGAGCAGTCTAGCAGATGCCTTAAAATATTCGGCGAAATGTTTGAGCCCAAAAAGATTTTTAGAGACTTCGAAGACCACCTCGTCAAGCTTGCCCAATCTGTTCCCGGTAAATAACTTAAAGCCTATAATGAGAATCAGGATACTTATCGACATTTTTTTTAAACCACTCGATCGTTTGCTTAAGACCTTCTTCAAGTGAGCTTTCAGGACTCCAGTCGGATTTTGATTTTAGTAAATCCGCTGAACACAGTAACTCAAACACCTCACTGTTTTCAGGCCTCATTCTATTTTTGTCTTCTACGATCTCAGCCCTGTGACCAATTATCTGCGAAATAATGTCATAGAGTGCGCCCATTGAAACGCCCTTACCACTACCAATGTTTACGGCTTTTCCGCGAAACGCTTCAATTTTTGGAATTTTCGAAATAGCGCGAACTGTATCGTGCACAAAAGTAAAGTCTCGAATGGGCGAGAGAGACCCCAATAAGATCTTGTCGTTTCTGCGCAATAGCTGATTTATGATCGTTGGTATAATCGCCCTATCGGACTGCCTTGGACCAAACGTGTTAAACGGTCTTACAATAGTAACCGGCAGTTCAAAGGAGTTGTAATAGCTGAGCGCCAAACTATCTGCTGCAATTTTGGTGGCCGAGTATGGTGATTGCGGCTGAAGAGGATGCTCCTCAGTTATTGGAGTGAACCTTGCTGTGCCGTACACTTCACTTGTCGACGTAACTGCGATGAAGCCCGTCGACTTAGCCTTTGCAGCCTCCAATACATTATAAGTTCCCTCGATATTAGTTTTAAGATATGCCATAGGCGATTCGTAACTGTAAGGAATACCTATGAGGGCCGCAAGGTGATAGACCCCCTCAACTCCATCAAGAGATTTGCTAACGCTGTCGAAATCTCTAATATCCCCGCGGAAGAACTCTATTTTGGAACGGTGAGGTGAATCCCCTAGCCAACCTTCTGACGAAGTCGAAGTGTACCTGACAAAGGCTCTTACCGAGTGCCCCTCTGAGATTAGCTGTTCGCAAAGGTGCGATCCTATAAATCCACCCGCTCCTGTAACTAAAAACTTTGCCATTTATAGGCTCTCCTTAAAGTTGAAAGTAAAATTCACTTCTCGGCTTACGATCGGTGTTTATCAATTTATCATTACTTTGATAGGAGTCATTAGTGTATTGCTCAATAAACTGCACGGTGCCTAGAGAATTGCGCCTTTGCTCATCACTAAGAAACTGCAAGAATTCCTCTCTGTTTTTAGCATTGAAAATAAATTCCTCATTAGAAACCAAAGCAAATCGCTCATAGGATCTCATGTGTTTAAACGTTGATCTAAGCGTATTGCGAATGATCGTGGGCTCTCCGAGCCAAACAACCAACACGCCGCCAGGGTTTAAGTGGCGTGCAGCTAGTTTAAAAAATTCTTTAGAATACAAATTTGTGCTATAAGCTGTTGACGGTCTAAGGGGGTCCATCATTATTAGGTCGTACTTTTTCTCGTTTTGATTGAGAAATCTCCGCGCATCTTCAATATAAGTATTGAGCTTTTCCGAAGATAACATTTGACGAATCGAATCTATTTTTTTCAAGTTTTTGATTAAGCTAGGACTCAGCTCCACCAAATCTACCTGTACTGATGCGCTCATTCTGAGGGCATAGTCTACGAATGATCCCGTTCCGAGTCCGACTATAAGAATGTCTTTTAACTGACTAACGTGACTCACACCTTCTAAAAATTCGCTGGCAAACATCGGGTTAAAGCCGCCCAATAAACCTCCATGACTCAAACCATTTATATAATTCTTTAGATTGCCCTTTTCTGAGTGATAAACTGAATAGATAACCGCATCATGAGCTTCTTCAATGTAAAGAGTCGAACCCTCACTATGAGTTAAGGACTCGGGGTGAAGCACTCGGTAAAGCTCACCTTTTTTCGGAAAAAGAAAAAGCGAAATAGCAGACAGTGCGATAACGGCGGCAATCCCAATTCTGTTCGCTCTTTTCAAAGCACCTATAGCCATCAATATGCCCACCGCAACAAAGATAGCTAGAGTCCTTTCTGTTCCCAAAAATTCTAAAAACAAAAATGTGGTCGCAATACCGCCGATCGCGTTGCCAACTGCGATCAAGAGGTAGGTATTGCCCACTGCAATGCCTTCAGCCCTTTTTGAGGCAAAAACTATTACTGAAGCAAGAGGAATATTAATACCTACAAAAATCGTTGGTATACCCAAAAACAACAGCGGCCAGATAATAATGTCAAAGCTAGCAAAGATATTTTGCCCTGATGGGTTAGAACCGCTCAGCATTTCACTCAAACTGTAGGGCGGATGAAGTTCAGTCAAAAAACTCTTAACAGTCAGTAGCTGAAGCCAAGGAGCTTCGCTAAAATAAACAAATCCGGCAATGATTAAAGCTGTTGTAATAGCAATTAACATTTGATTCACATAAAAAAATCGCCCGAGATTGACGATTCTTTTTGAATCAACAAGCCTTCCAATAGAGTAGCTCCCAACTGCTAGGGCCAGAAGATACACACTCAAGATAGAAGAAAAAGCGTATGGGGATGCTTTTACCAAGATTGAAAGCATTCGAAGCCAAATTATTTCATACCCAATTGCCAAGAATCCAACTGTGAGGATTATAACTGCGGGAAGTTTCACGCCCGGTAACTCCCCTTCCGTAGTATTGCTAACAGCGCCTTTTGTGGCAGCTTCTTGCGCTAGAAACATAGGCGCCTTGGCAATCAAAAACACCGCTAGAGCTAACAAGAAATCTATGGCCACTGCCCAATAAACAGCCCCATCAAGACCCCACCTTGATATGAAAACGAAACTAGAAATCAACGAACCCGCAGCTGCTCCAATTGTGTTTAAAAAATACATTGTGGATACCGAACGTTGGAAGTTCGAATTCAGGGTGCTGGCAATCTGCACTACAATTGGTAGTGTCATTCCCATTAACACGGTCGGCGCAGATAGAAATACCAAGATACAAATTGCCGACAAGGACATTGGCCATCCAGCTGTAACGGAGCCGATTTTTGTAAGAAATGGTAGACTCAGAAGACCAAACCCACACACGGCCAGTTGAACAATTAAATACAACTTTACTCGACTACTAGCCGCCCATACCCATTTGCCGCCGACATAGCCACCAACGCCCAGGCCAAGCATATAAATTGAAACGATGACGGCGATTGAAACAGTACCAACACCGTAATAAGTAGTGAGTAGTCTCTGCCAAACAACTTGGTATACAAGGCTTGCGAAACCCGAAAAGAAAAAGATTGAACCCAAGATGAGATAGAGTGCTCTTCCGCCGCTCCGTGGATGCCCCATGACTCCCCTGTTCAATCTTGAATTTCTTTGATGATTTGAAAAGCTTCAGCAAATCGATGGCCACTCGTTGCCCCACGAATTTGAGCGAGCGCTTGTATGGCCTCAACGCTCCTCGGGTAAGGAAAGTTGCCAAGCTCCGAAGAGTAAATTCGCATCGCCTCGACCTTTTTGCTCAACTCATTAGTGACATTCACAAAAAGATTCGGACTAAACCCATTAACTATTTGAGCCGCTGAAAACTCAGTCTCAGAGAGGGTTTCGTAAGCCATAATTCTTTTGACTGTTGAATTTCTAAACCATTTAGTGGCGGAGAAAGTGGCATCGAACGTCACTTTGTGATCGGTATGAATGTCGTTTCTAAAAGGAATTAAAATTGTTTCAGCCGAAGTCTCTCTAATTACTTCGGCGATTTTGCTCGTCAAATCTTGCATCGGAACTGTATCAAGTCTGGCCGTAGGCATACCTAAACGAATAGATTCTCGAAAACCGTAAAATCTGTGAACCTCATCTAGTCGATTCTCATATCCTTCCGGAAAGAAATCCTTCTTTTGAGCATCAGTTGGCTGAGTCACCAATAACCAAGTCACATTGTGACCCATTCCAATTTGCTTAAACAAGTAGGCCCCACATCCGAGGGTCTCATCATCCGCGTGTGGCGCAACAACCAGTATATTACTCATATATATTCTCCTAATCGCGGAAGATTTTTTAATGAATGGTCCACTACTCTCAGCCGATTTTCACCGGTTTGCACAACAAACTCAGTGCCATCTAGGTCGGTAACCATACCTGGTTCAATACCTGTTTCACTGCAAACCACAATATCGCTTCGCCAGATTTTGTATTCCTCGCCGTTGTAAAAAGCACTGGCTCCGACATAAGGATTTGAAAGGCCTCGCACCAGATTGCGAATAGATCTGGCCGACATTCGCCAATCAATAATACCGTCCTCTCTTCGCCTCTTGCGCCAATAAGTAGCCTGCTCGCCATCTTGCGGAAATGATTTTAAGTCACCCAAAGACAGTTCTTGTAGCATTTTGCCAATCTGAAGCGCTGAAGAGGTGACGAGATTTTGGTAGAGATCTGCTGCGTAATCGGAGTCTTTAATCGGAACTACTTCTTGTGAAATGACATCTCCTGAGTCAGCGCCTTCATCCATCCAAAAAAAAGTTGATCCAGTGCTGTCGAGCCCTAAGACCAAGCTCCAAATTACCGGGTGGCGCCCTCGATGCTTTGGCAACATTGCGGGGTGATATCCGATGACGCCTAGTTTGGGCGATCGTAAGAACTCGGTTCTTAAAATATTGGACCAACCAACACAAAATATTAGGTCAACGCCTCGCTCTAAAACCCAGCTACTTACGCACTCAGATGGATTTGTCCAGTTCAGATAATCAATGTCATTTTGATCTGCAAAGCCCTTTAGGCTTACAAAGTCTGAATTAAAGTTGGATTCATTCTTAGAGATTATCCCAACAATTTCTGCATACTGCGAATCTCTTATCGCCTGTGCCATAGCTAAACTAAACTCTACACAACCCAAAACAACCACTCTTAGGGGATGTGCCATTAACTCTCTCGCTTCAAAAGTTGGGGGCTACTTGGTAGCAGTACTGTGCTGTTGTAAAGAGCCTCCGTAGCAGACATATCCATTCGAGGGGCGTTCTTGAAGGCTGGCAAAGTATGAAGTGGAATCCAAAAAGGCCTTGCTCCTATCTTTAGCTCCGCACAATTTTCAAGGACTCTACTTTTATCGAGCCCTCGCAGCCGCACACCGTTTAACCAATAATTACTTTCGCAAAAACTTGGGGCTTCAAATACATGGAGTTCTTCATCATCAGAAAACATTTCAACATAAAGTTTGTGAAGGCGCTTCTTTTGTTCAAGTTTGTGCGTTAGACGGTCTAGCTGGGAGCAACCCAGTGCCGCGTTGAGATTTGGCATTCGATAGTTGTAGCCCACTTGATCATGATAAAACTCCCATGAGTGAGGCATCTTAGCTGTGGTTGATAAGTGCTTTATAGTTGCCGCTGCGCCTGAATCATTTGTAACGACGGCTCCCCCGCCTCCGCAGGTTATAATTTTGTTTCCATTAAAACTGAATGTGCCGAAATCTCCAAATGTACCTGTATGCTTTTGATCAACAAATGTTCCTAGTGACTCAGAGGCATCTTCAATTAACTTCAATCTAAATTCTTTCGCCAACGCTACAAGCTCCGGCATGTAGGGCGCAAATCCAAGTACATGAACTACTATCAGCGCCGTAACTCTAGCGCCAGATAGCTTATTAACAAGCCCTTCTTCTTTAAGATAAAAACTTTCTCTTAAATAGTTTCTTAGCTTCTTTACATCTACGCAGAGCGTTTGCTCCGATACCTCAACAAAGTGTGGAACTGCACCACAGTACACAGCTGCATTGGCGGTAGCTACAAAAGTTAAACTTGGTAGCAATACTTCATCGCCTGCGGCAACGTTCGCCGCCAACAGCGCTAAGTGAAGGGCAGAAGTACCATTTACCACTGCTACACAGTTATCAGCTTTTACATAATACGCGAGTTTCTCTTCAAATGAGTTGACGAACTTTCCGGCAGTCGAAACCCAACCGGTCTCGATACACTCCTTTACGCCTTCGAGCTCGCTCGAATCAAACTTTGGCTCATGGATAGCTTGAACTGAGCTATCGCTAAATGTGTTTCGAATTTTTTGTGCAAGAGTTTTTTCAGTCACTCCAAAACCTCTATTCGACCTTTTTAACAAGATAAAAGGATTTTGTTTTTGCAAGTGGAGCAACTTGATCAGAAATTCGCTCCACCCCTTCGACCAAAAAATTGGGGATAAAAGTCGATATGTAAGTTGGAATAAAAAAAGTTGGCAGCCTCTTAACTATTTCAAATCCATGCACTCCCAAAATCTTGTTAAGCTCTGCTGGTGGATGATTAAAGGTTTTGCCACCCAAGAACGGAGACGGCACCAAACTTCTGGGTGACCAATTAAATGCGTCAAAGATCAGATGGCCGTTCTTTTTTAAAACACGCGAGGCCTCTTTAAAAAAAACACTCAAGTCTTCAAAGTGAAAACAGAATCGGCTCATAACCCATAAATCAATGGTCTCATTGGCAAGTGGCAATTGATCCGCCGAACAGACTAAATATTCACTGGCCCCGTAGCTTTTGGCCACTTCGATCATTGAAGGCGAAATATCTGCAGCAATGATGTTATTCGAAAACTTCTTGAGATTTGGTATAAATCGCCCTGTACCAACAGGACAATCTAGTATGAGTGATGCACTGTCTATTTTGGCAAGAGTCAGCAACTCCTCTAGAGCTGAGTTTTCTTTTTTTGCGACGTATCGGCCGCCCAGCCTTTGGAATCTTTTCCAATCGTAAATATCGACTACTTCGGATTTGCTATAATATATTCTCTTCGTTTCTTCCTGCATTCAATACGACTCCAGATCGGGCAAAATCCAACTGGTCTCTCCATTTACTTTCAAAACCCGAGGGAGGAAACCGCGTGGTAAAATTCTCTACGATCATGGCATTAGACGCGAGTTGAATCTTTTTTTCAATCACAGACTGCATAGTTTGAGCCAAATGAGCAGCGTTGCCGGGTTCAATATAAAGGGTATTGGTCACCCCCTTATAAAACTCTTTAAATACTTCTAAGTCGGAAACTATAACCGGGACTCCAAACAGCGAGGCCTCCAAAAATACACTGGGAAACACATTTGTGCCCCACTCAGCGAGGTACGGAAATACAAGGCAATCAACCTTTGAAAAGAATTCACTGACTTGCACATCACCTTCGACAACATGGCCATCCCCAGCTGCTTGCACCACCACCTTGCGCGGTCCGCGCGAACTAAAGGCAAAGTGAAAATCACAACGGATGCCCTTATTCTTTAAAATCGTGAGTGCCTCTAAAATATCTTCTACGCCCTTTACCGGATAGGTGTGTCCAATGTACCCGAACGAAATTGTTTTCTTGTTTTCAATAGGCGCAAGTTTCTGTGGTGGACCACTAAGTGGAGCCGAGTTTGGAATCACCTCTAACTGCATTCCGCTCCCGGCGTATTTGATAATAGTTTGCCTTTGCCTCTCTGTGGCCACGACAACATCGCCCTTCCACAAAGGAGCAAGTCGAACCCAGAAAGTGTTATTTATAATCATTCTGAGTAAAGTTTCTGCAGGCTCCGTCATCAGAAGCCTCGTTAGAATTGCCCATTTAGGGGCTTGCCAACACATCCCATCAACCCAAACGATCACTCGACCTTTAAAACCGAGGGTTAAAAGGGGAACCGCAAAAATCTGAGCCGCTGTTGGGATCTTCAGTACGACGGTTTTAACCCTGTTTTCACGAGAGAGCTTTCGCAGCTGTAAAATCCGATTAAGACTAAAAAACGAGAAGAAAGTTGCAGTTTTGGTTTCGGCAGAAACCAGCGAGAGGACCTTATAGCCATTTTTTTTTAGCGTCTTCACCAAATGGAGATAAGCGTTTTTTTCACCAGAGATTTCGGCTTCTTGCCGCAACGGAAATACAATCACAGTGTCATCGCTTGAATCGTATTTCTCTTTAAACAACGCCGTTTCTCCCACTCTGCGGCTGAAAACCAGATGCGTGACACGTTTAGTCAAATAACACCCTGTGAATTGTTTAGGCTTGTCGGCACTTCTATTTTAAACAGACTGACTTTGCAATAGCAAAGTTACAAAACCCTGTGGAAACGCAATGTACAAGATAAGAGAATGTTTAGCGAAAATGGAATTTCAGCAAATTTTTAAGGCCTTGAAGTACGCCGGCTGGATCGCCTTTGGGCTCTATCTGTTTGCAACAACTTCCGCAATTTCTCGCAGGGCTGAAACCTTCGCCGACCTTAACACGCAAAGCTCTGACGGCGTGAATTCTATGGCGGTACTTGAGCGAACCAATTGGATTTCTAGCAACGGTTTTATCTCAAATGGCCCTCTCTATTATCGGTTGGCACGCACTTTCCTTTATTTTGACCCCACCTACCAGATGGGCTTTGAAAAATATAGCGCTTCAAAAGATCGGCACGAACATTTCGCACTTATGCTCGTCGCCCTGCTGAGTGTTGCCGGGCTTTCGCTGCTCTGTTCGTATATTGGCTCCCCACCTTGGGCTCGAGGATGGACCTCGTTGTTTTTGATGTTCTGCTTACTGTCTTCGTCGGAGCTTTGGCTTTGGACGATTTTCATCAATCACCCAGATACGCTCCTGACACTTTTACTTTCAGTTGGCAACGCTCTTATACTCTATGCATTCACCTTAAAGTCTGATTTCAAAAATCCCTTGATATTGGCGGGAGCGACTTGGGGGCTGGCCCTTCTGTCAAAGACCTCGGCGCTCTTATTTTTATCCGGAGCGCTACTGGCGGCGCTGTCTCTCGCATATGAAAAAGGTTGGCGAAAACAAGATTTCTTAAATTACGCACGCTCTTTTTTATTGGCCTTAGTTCTTACATATCTGTTAGTCGGCTTTCCTCAATCTCTAGATTTAAAGTTACTCTATGAGTTCATCAACTTTCGGGCCGAAAAGGCAGGGCGAGTGACGGCGGCCTGGGACATACCCTATTGGAGTAATCTGTTTCTAAGAACGGCGATAGTACCCGTATCTGCTGTATTGGGGATTTCTTTGTTTCAATATCCAAATCTTAAACGATTGAGCTTTTCACCCACGAGGGCTTTATTGGCTACAGTGGCCATTCCGCTTGCGGGTTTTTTGTCTTTGTTACCGATGGCTTACCCCGACTACAGGCAGCACTACATACTGCCGGTCGTAGGTACATTGTTGGTGAGCTCTATTTTTGGTGTGATTTTTATCTTACAAAAGGTATCCAAAACTCCATTGGGACCTAGGGCGCTTGTCTTACTTAGAACCTTCGCCGTGTCTTTAATTGTTTTCGCAGCCTTACTGTCGCTGCGCTGGCAAAGTCAAAAGGCGGGCCCGTACCTAAATGTTGACTATCAACTCCGCAATGACGCTGAGAAAATTAGAAGCTTTTTCACCGCCGAAAGGGCAAAAGGGAAAACCTTTCTCTTTGACCCCTACGTACCGATTGATCTTCGAATCCATCCAACTTTGACTGAGCCGACTAACTTTACTAAGGATTTGGTTAGCGAGGTGATCGATGCGGACTACTATATTTCTAGCTACCCCTATTTCAAAAGATTCGTATTTGAAAGTCCGAAAGGATGGCAACTTGCCGTTATGTCTGAAGATCGCTTTTTTAAAAGCAAAGAATTCTATACACCACAAATTAACAATGAGCAGACCTTTGAAGACGGCAAATATTTCAAGTGGGATTTAGCTGTCGACACTCAAACTGGTTTCAAAATCTGGAAAAGGAACTTAAAAATTCACTTTTCTTCAGAGCAACAGCGCCATGATCTTTCGGAGCTGATTCCTTCGCTGAAGTCTTCTGAAAATGTTCTCGTCAGAAAGCGGTTTGCTTCACTCCTAAACAAAAGTTTGAAGTCTACTTTAAATGCCGAACCAAGAATTTTGAAAAATGTTTTTAGCCCTTCTTCTATTGAAGATCTTCAGCTCATCAACTGGAGCAATGCTGATATTAGTCTTCAAAGTGGGGCTTTTTCAGTTTGGGCGAACATAAAAGATTTAAGTTCGCCTAATAATATTTTGCTTTCGGTGCGCTCTGATTACGGAACACCAAGGTCTTTATATTTAGATAGAAATGGCGCTAACGGTGCCTTTTCATTTATTTTTGCCGGCCATTACATAGATGCCAGCAAACTAAAGATCATCACGGGAAAGTGGCACCACTACGCAATATCTTGGTCTGAGGGGCTCCAACAGTTGTTCGTTGATGGCACATTAATCAGCGAGGCAAAGCATGTACTTCCCAATAATCCGGCTCGATATATTGCTTTTGGTCATTTAGGAGAAGGGACACAAGAGGGCTTCTGGAACGGAAGTTTTGCTGAACTGCACTGGTTCAACCGTAGCCTAAACTACGATGAAGTTTTGGCACTCTTTAAGGTAGGATTTGAATAGCCAGTGTAACATCTCTATTTCTGATACGTGAAAACTCCATGAGCAAAAAAATTGTGGCAAACCCTGCCAACACCATAAGGGCCACTGCTAGCCAGAGCGGGGCAAGCCAAATTGAAGATATGGCAATGCTGTTTAACAGCGTCAGCAAAAAATATAGCCTTTTGGGACTTATCAAAGAGAGCTGCCCTCTTATCGCAAGCTTGATGAGCCCTCTCAGATTGTACTTTCCGCGCCCAAGATTTCTCTCAATAAAATGGAACTCAATAAATTCTATTCTACAATCCGAAAACTCTCGAAAATTCAGCCTAACAAAATGAGCCAACCACGGCTGCTTGGTTATTGCCGATACCACTTTCTTTGAAAGCAATCGAAAGTAAACTGGCTGCATCGACAGATCAACGCCTGCAAATAGTCTGCAGCTATAGTTAAATAAAATACTCAATATCTTCCTAACACCAAATATTTCTCTTTGATTTCTCACTCCTTGAACGATATCCGCACCCGCTAAGAATTTGCCTATCATCTCTTTTGCAACACTCAGTGGGTGGGTACCGTCAATGTCCATCATAATAACCGCATCGCCAGTGCAATTCATTAAACCAAAAAAGACCGCAGGCCCTTGTCCAAATTTGTTGTTAATAAACAGTCCATTTATCGAACTGTCACTACTCGCAATTGTTTTTATTACGTTCCTCGTATTGTCGGAGCTATTATCTTCTACGAAGAGAATAGACACGTTATACTCTTCTGAGTTCAGTACTGTTCGAACATTTTGAACAAACGGTCTTATGTTTGCCTCTTCATCTCGAACAGGGACGAGTAGCGTAATTGTAGGTTTTATGGTTGTTTCTATTGCCATAGAAAGACTAGGTTACCTGAAAGTTCTTCCAGTTCGGAAGAATAAATTTTTTGATGAGAAACTCTACTAATAAAGCCACAACTACGAACTGATAGATAGAATAGTTAGTATTCCCACCACCTGAATGCATAACAATTGCCGCTAGAGAGGTCGTCGCTGCGACGGCTGTCAGTTTTAGGGGGAAAAAACTTTTATTCCAGATTAAAAACATCAGTATCGCAAAACAAATGTAACCAGAAACGAAAACCCCAGCTCTAAGATTCAACACCTGAGCGGAAATCTCCGGAATTTCTGTTAGCGTTCTATTAATTCTCTTAACTATGATTTCCAAAAACCATATTGGATCAGCAAAAATGTCTCCTAAATATTTCTCTTTTACAATTTGCGTGAATTCAGGAAGTTCTTCGAACTTCCTGTAATAAACACCATGCTCATCGTGTGATTCTAGAAACTGTAAACCAGACGAATGCAAATGAAGCCCCAACTGAAATCTTTCATTCAGAATTGGGAAAGCATAATCATAAGCCCAAGCATCGCTCCACTTGTGACCGTATTTTGTATCAAAATCACCTAAGCCCAAGTTCAAAGGATGCCATACCCGATGCACTCTGCTCGGATTGATCTCAAGTGGAATTCCTCCCGAAGCTTTCACAAAGGCTACAGCTTGACGCTGTTTAAAATCAAAATAGCCACTCCAAACACTAGTCACTAGGTTCAACGCAACTAAATACCCTAGTGCCAAAAAAATGCGCCTCTTCCAATTAAAATGTCTGTAGAATGCCAAAACAAGCAGCACTACGAATGAAATTGCCATTGGCTCACTACGTATTTGCCTCGCGCTACCAACTAAAACTGCCAATCCTAAAATCAGAATTCCTACCCGCTTCCAATCAAGTCTTTTATTCAGCAACAGAGGCAGAAGAAGCGAAATCGCAAACAGATTGGATGTTACTATCCAACTAAAGACATTCTCTTTTACGTAGACCTCGTAAAGTTGAAATGGATTTGATCCTAAAAGTATAACCAGTATCGAACCAAGCAGAGGCCTTGCGCACAACCAAAAAGAGACAAAGAGTGCAATGAGACTCAATGTAAAAAAAAGTGAATTAGCATATTTTACTGTCAAGCGTTCGAGGCCCCAGCCTATTAGTACCGATGGCCAATACAAAAACAATTTACCGAGTTCTCCCGCACGATAAGTGTGATAGATCTCCATTCGAAGACTGGGCCCAGTTTCGGCAATTAGTTTTTCAAATTCAGCTTGATTTGTAGGTCGCTGCGGTACTGCTGAAGTTAGCGGAAAGTAACCCGAGCGATAGAAAAAATAAAAGAAGTCTTTCATTTGATCTGAATAAAGCCCAGAACTACCAGTAACCTGTGCTTTGGAATCAAATCCCTTTTCTTGATCTACAAAGAAAAATGAAAACTGCCACAAAACGATGAGAGTAATGCCCAAAAAGAGATACTTTTTTTTTGAAAGTTGCATCTAAACCAAGTCGTCTTTGAAATGGCTGCTATAGGCAATCTGAGCATGTTCATAATCATCCATTCGCCCTATATCTAACCAAAACCCTTCGATCAAATATCGCGTTATTGGAGTGTGACTAGCTATTAACCTAAGGATGAGATGATCCATGCCAAAAAAAGTATTGCTGGGAATTTGTTCGAGCAGCTCCGGCCGGAAGTAATATATACCCGCAATGATCTCGGTCAAAAAGTCAGGTTTTTCTTCGACGGAAACAACACGATTGTCTTTAACTTCTACACTGCCAAAGTTAAATGGGGTTCGAATCTGCTTAGTTGCAACGGTCAAAAGCGTTTCTTCTTTTTCGGCAAACCTAATTAGATCATGAAAGTCTACCGAGGTAAGAATGTCTCCGTTCATGACTACAAAGGGCTCCGTCAGTTTATCGCGAAGCAATGTGAGCGGGCCACACGTACCTAAGGGCTCTTTTTCTTTACTAAAAATTAACTTTGCACCGTAGCGAGAACCATCGCCAAGAAAGGACTCTACATAGTCAGCCATGTAATTTGTAGCAATATAGATCTCGTCTACACCCTGCCGAACCAAGTTGGTAATTTGAATCTCCATTATCGACTTCTCACCTATAGGAAGAAGTGGCTTTGGAATTGCCTGGGTAAGCGGACGGAGTCTTTTACCAAGCCCTCCAGCTAAGATAACTGCCTTCATAGGGCAATTTCTAGCCAAAACCCTTAGGTTTTACAAATAAGTTTGGACCTATGGCGACCTGATGTGCGCAATGCGGCAGATTGAACTGAAGCAATGAGTATGATAACTGTCTGAAAAAGGTGTCACTATTCTTGGGAACTTTCCGGCTTCCACTATTCACTTCCTATTACAAAGAAATTCCTAAGGACAAGGACAGTCTGTTTTTTAGAAGATTGCCAGTCGAAGTGCTTGATAATTCTTCCTTGGGTTATCTATACCAGGTTACCAATCCTGAAAATCATAAGTTTATCGAAGAGGCCTTCAAGCTTGGCAGCACGTTTTACAACACCCAAGGCGATGAATCTTTCCCTCAAGGCGCCCACAACATTGCGCGTCACAGAGACTTTGTCGATAATATGGCGCGAGTATTGGGTATCGAGACCTTCGCTGGTTTGAGGATTTTAGAGGTTGGCTGCGGCCCCGGCCACCTCTTGAAGCTACTTAAGGATGAGGGGGCTGATGTTATGGGCTGCGACCCCGGCCCTTACGGTCACTTTGCAAAAGAACACTTGGGGATTGAGATTCTTCAAAAGACATTTGATGCAGATCTAATTGAAAGTGGCCTATTGAGAACGGGTCATTTTGACTTAGTTATTAACTTTGCATTGTTAGACTTACTGAGTGACCCAGTTTCTTTCTTAAAACTTTCAAAGGACCTGCTAAAAATAAACGGCAATATTGTCTGTGGGGTGAGAGACTTTGAACCTTATCTTAAACTAGGGAATCCACTAGGAATAAACCCAGAGCACCAGTATTACTTTACCTCAAAAAGTTTGAGCTATATTTTCGAGCTAGCGGGCCTATCAAATATAAAGATTCTCAGTTCGCAATATGGCCTTGGCCTTGTTGCAACTGGGTCTCGGCCCGTGGCAGATATATTAACGACATCGGAAGACAAGGCATTTCCGAAATCTAACGAACAACTGAGATCCACGAAAGAAATGAAGTCTCCTCGCATCGAGGGTTTACATGATGGCTATTTTTCTCGAACAAATCAGTTTGTAAATCGCCTACAGAATCGTCTCATGAATTTAATGAATAAAAATCTCGCTATTATGGGCGGAAACTTAGACACTGCAAACTTATTTGCTCTTTTGAATTTCGACAATGTTAATACAAGAATATTTGAACAAGATCACCAATACGTGGGTAAGTTTATACCCGGTGTCTCCGAGCCAATATTTCATGACGATTTAATAGACGAATTTCAGCCAGATGAAGTCTGGATTATGCCCCTCGGTTTTTGTGATAAGATAGAAACTAATCTTCGCAAAAAATACAGTATTCAAGTGCCAATGGTTAAGATGAACTCAGCGCCCTCATCAGAGGTATTAATTGAGTCTTAAAGTTTTCAGCTTAAACGAGCGAGAACTGTGGACCGATGCTCTTAGTGAACTCGAGACGCACCTCAGGGATGTTTACTTTACCCCCGACTATTACCAACTTCACCAAAATTACGGGGATGGAGTCGCAGAGTGTGCCCTTTATAGCGGGGCATCCGGATGCCTAATTTATGCCTACTTAAAAAACCCCATCCGCCCCCTAGGGTACGATCTTCCTAGCGAGCATTATGACATCCAGGGGGCCTATGGTTACAACGGGCTTGCGGGCTCCTTAAGCGACCACAATGAATTATCTAAGTTTCATTCAGAGTTTTCGAACTATTGTCGAGACTCTAACATTGTCGCAGAATTCACCCGATTTCATCCTCTCATTGAAAATGTAAATTACTCCCGCGACCATTTGTCTGTTCGCAAAAACAGGAGCACCGTCAAAGTCATCCTAGATCGATCATTTATTGAGATTCAAAAAGAATTTTCTGATAGTTGTAGAAGAGCCATCAGAAAGGCTGAGAAAAACGGAATAAAGATTACCACTCATACTAGCAGTTTTCATATTGCGGATTTTAAACGGCTTTACAAAGCGACTATGGATCGAACACGCTCTCGGCCCTACCTGTACTTTAGCGACAGTTATTTTGAAGAGCTTTTTAGAGTGCCGAATCTCGTTCAATTTTGCGCATGGCTAGATGATAAGGTTGTAGCAACCTCTCTTTGTTTTTTAAGCACTCCATTCTTTCATTACCACCTTGGCGCGTCCGCCACGGAGCACTTATCAATGAGGCCGAACAACTTACTATTTCAAGAGATGATTTCGTTTGCGAACGCACGCGGTGCTAAACTACTGCACCTGGGTGGCGGCAATACAGCATCGCCGGACGACAGTCTATTCAAATACAAAACCAGCTATTCTCATGCCCTTTGTGATTTTTATGTGGGATACAAAATTCACGACGAAGAGACTTACAAGAATCTCTGCGACGAGTGGGATCGTAAAGCAAACTTACCTAAACTCAACACTGAAGTTCTCAGGTATCGTTCATCGATTTGACTTTTTTAATCGCGTTTTTACAAACGCGATGGCCTGAAGCGGCGAAAGATTCGGTACAGAAAGAATTCCAAATTCTCTTTTGTATACCCACACTAGGACAGCTTTTAGTCCAACTAAGCTAATCCCTTGAGAAATCGCGGCACCGTAGATTCCCAAATTTGGTATAAGAGCCGCAGAAAGTGCTAGATTCAATCCCGCAAAACACCACATCCACTTGGCAACCGAGTTTTGCTTGCCGACCACATACATGATGACAATGATAAATCCAGAGAGACTACTTAAAAAGAATGACGTTGTGAGTATTCTTAATACACCAGAGGCCTCTACGTACTCGGATCCGAACAGCGACAATAACGGTTCTGCAAAAATTAAAATTGCAAGATAGGCTGGAGTCGTAAACCAAAATATGGCTGAAGCGACCTGAGAGACAAACTTCTGAATAGCCACTTTGTTGCCTTCAGAATGAAGCCGCGAGAATGTGGCGACTCCCACAATTGTCATTGCTTCGTATACGAACTGAATCATCTCCGCGCCGCGAGCGGCCGCTACGTAAATACCAACATCATGTGAAGGCCTGAGTTTTCCTAGAACTAACACTTCGCCTTTACTGAGCAAAATAAACCCCAAGCCGCTACCGACAAGTCCGATCGCAGGCGCAAACCACTGTTTGATTTCAAATGTTGGCTTTGCTTCGTTTAAATGAAGTGGCTTTTCTACTTTGTAAAGAGCAACGTAACCAACAATGAGTGTTACAATCCAAGCTATTAAGTTGATGTATGCAGCTTCCTCTACGTTTACCGATTGATGCCATGTAACCCAACCCAGTAATAAAAGTAAGATACCACCCGGGTAGACAATGTTTTCTGGAATTTGCGCCCAGATCGGATGGTGCATCGATCTAATAATGGCCTGGCGCACTTGCCCCGCAATGATCAAGGGGAGAGTCAAGAACATGAGTGCAAAAACATAATGATCAGATTGCGCAAAAAAAGTAGTCGCAAATATTGTGACGAGCGCGATAAGAAGTGAGCTAGTGGTGCTAGACACATGAGCAAAGCGAAGAATTCCTCGCAATCGACCCTTGTCATTTTCGTTTAAAAATTTTGGGATGAATCGCAAAAGAGTGTGGTCTAAGCCCAAAATTGCAGGCAGAGATATCACTGAAATGACTGTTATCGCATAAGAGTAGACGCCATATCCCTTCGCCCCTAAGATCCTTGCTAATAATAGGCCAACAAAAAATCTCAGCGCGTGCCCGCTACTTCGAACCAAGAAGGAATACGCACTACTTTTGTATATCCCGTTCACAGTTTTTCACTCGTTTGACTTTTGACCAACTGGCCATGAACACTCGCTTCATGCCAACTTGCAAGTTTTTGAGCAGTGACATCGCTGAGACTGCTAACAACCTTATCGGCTCCAGCTTCTTTAAGATTTTGGCCGATTCGGTCTAGGCCCAACGTTAAGCCAACGTTGGCAGCCTTAGAAGCCTGCACACCGGATATGGCATCTTCAATAATAATAACGTCAGACGGACTACAAGAAAATTCTTTGATCAACTCCGAGAACATATCGGGATGTGGCTTGCCTCTTAAGTGCCTCTCCTTGATAGTGTTGCCATCGTAAATCTTTTTAAAGTATTTGGTTAGGCTGGCCCTTTCTAGCAAATATCGGCAGTTTTTGCTTGAAGACGCCACCGCAAGGTCAATACTTACGCTACTTAAGTGATTGATTAAATTTTCACAATCTTTGAAAACTTCGACACCCAACTCGTCGATTAGATCCAAGAAGATTCTGTCTTTCTTGTTACCTATACCGACCACTGATTCAACTGACTGATCTGTATCTTCCCCGTGTGGCAGCTCAATATCTCGTGAGCGCAAGAAATTCCCGATTCCGACAAGCCTGGGTTTTCCATCGACATGTTCGTGATAGTCGGAGTCAATTCGAAACTCTTTAAAGGTCTCACCCTTTCTCTGCGATCTCTTGGCAAGCATCTCATCAAAGACACTCTTCCACGCTCTTGCGTGTACGACCGCTGTGTTTGTTATTACACCGTCCATATCAAAAATAACCAGTTTAAACATTAGGGCGTAACGCCTATTCGCATGCGTTCGATGGCTTTGCTCGAGGAGGTTGTCCATTCGCGCGTAAAATAGACGCAGCCGCCAGCTTTTTCTACGGCCTGCTTTTCAAGCTGAAAGTTAGGATTAACTTGTTGATCTGGCGCTTCGTACTCGTCACCTTTTGCAAAATAGTTTGGCTTTAACATCTCAATTGTTGGAACAGCAGATGGCCACTTATTGATTGCAACCCAACTTACTGCACCAAGCCCTGCAATCAACTCGGCACGCTGTTTCGCAGGAAAAACAGGACGGTTTGGGCCTTTGTTAATGAACTCGTCTGGCGTAATGGTAGCAATGAGTACATCGGCTGCTTTTCTGGCTGATTCGAAGTGCCGCAAATGCCCGGCATGCAAAACATCGAAGCAACCGTGACACTGCACCACAGTTCTACCCTCAGATTTCACCTGCTCTACAATGGCAGCAAGTCTATCGAGAGTGACCACCCTGTCTCGTGAGCTGATTGGCAAGGTAGTGGTTGACGACTTAGGTAGTACTTCGAAGTAGAATTTGGCCATCTTAGCCATTTCATTATTGTAGTCGTTCTTATCTTGAATAATTCTTCTCTCTCTTTCGCCTAGATTAGCGAGCTTCTCTTTTTCAGAAAACAGAGTCTCAATCTTAGTGACCAAATCCTCCGAATCGCTGGCTCGAAAAAGCTGATAAGGCTCACATATCCACTCTCGGTTTTCGCAAACATCTGAAACCACAACAGGCAGCTTCATAGCCATCGCCTCCGCGGTGCTTGCGGCTATTCCGGCGTCGGAGAGTGAGGCAGAAACGTATACGTCTGAAACTGTCAAAAACTCTTTGAGCTGTTTCATATTGTATCCGCCTAAAAAACTGACTCTTTCAGCAATATTCAACTCTTGCACAAGGGCTTTGAGATTTTCCGTCTCTGGTCCTCGCCCAGCAACAAGCAGTTTTACAGATGGATGCTTTTTTTCAAGAAGCGGAATCGATTTAACGATCGTTGCAATATCGTAAACATCATAATGGTTCCGAGTACTAAGGATAACAGGGAACGCATCATTTAACTCGTAAGACTTTTGGAGTTCTCTTCGTTGACCTAAATCTGGTGTGAAGTCCACCGTATCAATACCAAAATTAATCCTCTTTATTTTTTTACGGTCGGCTCCCAGATCTACCATAGCTTCTATCATGTGATCGGCGTCGGTTGTAACCATCAATGACTTTTCAAGAACCCTTTGGACCAATCTTTTCTTAGCTATGTTGTTTCGGTTCGTAAGAATATCGGAGCCCCAGGCTGTGCTTACAATAGGCGCCTTATCTTGAAGTAGTGCCAGCAAGCCGTAAAATCCAATGTAATGTACATGAATTAAATCTGGTTTCGTCTCTCTAACGACTGCGCGTATTTTTACAGCCGCCCTAGCGAAATTCCAGAGTTTACTTTTGGACCCTCCAAGCTCAATCACTTCTAAGCCCATTTCTTGTCTTAACTTAGAATCAATTGTGTCAAAGGTTGCCCAAGCAACCTCAAATCCTGCTTTCTTAAAATACTTAATCCACTTGATGCTATGAATAGAGGATGAAGCTAAAAACAAAAGTTTCACAATGGTCTCCCAAATTAAATCATTTCAACATTTCTATCAGTGACAACCTCGGTCGCACCCGGTGGCTTAGCCGGCAGAAGGGGTGCAGATCTACCAGAAACCGCAACAAGTTCCGCAGAGCCACCCAGTTTCTTCACCAACGACTGAACGCCTCGAAGTGCTAACGGTCGATTGACAAAGGATAATACAGTTAACCAAATTACCTTTAAATCTAAAAAAAGGTTCTGATGTTCTACATAAAGCAGGCCCAGACGGCTCTTCCAAGGTCTTACTAGTTGATTGTAAGCGATATTAGCATCTTCGTAGCCCTCAAGAATGTTGGCTAAATCGAAAAACACAACAGAGGATAGATCCGTAACGCCCGGTTTAATTGTAAGAAGTTTTTTTTCTTCGTGGGTGTATATCTTGATTTCTCTTTGAACGTTTGGGCGAGGACCAACTACCGAAAGATCGCCCATTAAAACATTTAAGAACTGTGTTAGCTCATCAACTTTAAATCGTCTTATTAAATGGCCTACACGAGTTATTCTGGGATCATCTTTTTTTGTCGAGTCCACTTGATTTGCGTGAGCGCCTACAACCATCGTGCGGATTTTGATCATTTTAAAAGGTAGAGCGTTCTTACCAACTCTCTCTGACAAAAAAAAGGGGCTTCTTCGGTCATGCCTATACACGGCAAAAAGGGCTACTAATAACAATGGCGACGTTAAAATAAGTGCAAAAAATGAAAAGAAGATATCAAATAGCCGTTTCATTTCTTACTCGCTCTTGGTTGGTATTAAATATGGAATCAATCTCTGATAGTTCCGCCGCTTCCAAACTGAAACATTCGGCTCCCCAATTTGACTCTAGCTGCTTGAGCGATTTCACTCCGGCAATACAAACGTCGATTGAAGATATCTGCTGGAGCCACCGAATTGCCACTGCAGAGACTGAAACGCCGTACTTGAGGGCATACTGTGTTAGCTTCGCAGCTCTTTCGACATTTCGCCTAAAATCCTCACCGATGAAGGCGGGCAGCCTGTGCCTGCGATCTGTTTGAGGGAACTGTATATCTTGGTTTTGAAACTTCCCCGAAAGCAGCCCTCGTTCTAAAACGCCATAAGCGAATGTTTTAATATTGTGGCCCCTTAAAAATCTCAGGTAAGAACCCTCAGCCTTTCGCTGTATCAGGCTGTATTGAAACTGCGCCGCTGAAATTGGATGGAGTTTTTGAATCTCTTCTAGATCTTTTAAGGCAAAATTCGAATAGCCGAACTCTCTTATTTTGCCGGTTTTTTGCAGGCCCACCAAGGTCTCAATCAAGAGCTCTTTTGGCACTTTCGGGTCAGGGTAGTGGACAAATAACAAAGGCACTGAATCTATTTGAAGCCTTCTAAGGCTGCCCTCAACGGAAGCTACGATGGCGCTAGGCTCAAGATTTACTTCCGTTACTGCACGCTCTTTGTCTTTTTGAAAGAAGTCGATTCCCACTTTTGTTCCAATGGTGACATCATGGCGCTTCGAGCCCAAATATTTTGAAAGGCGCTCTTCAGAAAGACCCAATCCATAGATGGGGGCCGTATCAAAGTACTTAACGCCAATCTCGACTGCTCTGACGATGGCCTCACCAATGTCTTGAATATCAACATCCCCCCAATCTGTGCCGCCAAGTGGCTCACAGCCAAATCCCAGAGTAGGAAACTCCAGATTTATCGAAGAGGGTTGTTGCTGCTTCATAACTGTTATTCTTTAGTGAAGATTCTTTTTGGGCTCAGATAATATAAATACCATCTGCCAGGCCATAAGATTAAGAAGTGGAATTTTGAGCAAGATCTCGTCTATCTTCTCTGTTACTTTAAGAACTGGTTCAAAAACTTTTGTTCCGATAAACGGGATTGCACCCAAGGAAGCCAAATAGAAAAATTTCACTTCGACTTTGTTGAAATAGTTTTTTGCTAAATTCAGCTCGCGCAGAGTGAGAATATGATCGGTCTCCCACTCGGTTCTAAGCTTTGGTGTCATTTTGCGATAGAGCTGAATGACAGGATTGTAGCCCAGAGCCTCCATGGCCATAATCGAGCCGGTTGGCTTAACAATTCGGGCCAGCTCCTTCCAGGCCTTTCGAATGTCTAGATGGTGCAATACGCCGTTACAGACGACAACATCAAATGTGTTATCTTCAAAGTCGGTGTTTTCGGCATCGCCAACTACGAATTTTGCATTGGTAAAACCGTTTGATTCAAGGAGCTCTTTCGCAGTTTCGACCTCTTTGCTAGAAATATCGATTCCTGTGACATTGGCCCCCATCTGGGCAAGATTCAAACTTGTTTGACCCAAGCCGCAACAATAATCGAGCACTTCTTTACCTTTGCAGTTCTTTCTGAGCCACTCGTTTTGGTAATCGACACTCTTTTTGACAATGCTGTAGAAGCGCTTATTAGAATATTTGGCCAAATACTCCTCTTCAGACATATTTTTTCGATCGGCCTCTCTTTGGTTATGAAAATTCGCCTCTTCCTTTTTGCGCTTTATTTCTGTTTGATCTGAATTCAGCATTGATTCCTCTTTTGTAAATGTTGTGGCCCTCAGAGTCTTTTCGTTTTTAGCCCCTACCAATACCGCCTCGAGCCTCTAAATTTTTGTCGCCTAATCATCGCCTCGTTTAAATGGGCAAACTACCAATTCATTCGAATCTGCGTCAACGACTGCCGGGCCCCGCGCCTATTATCTTGCATATTTATTTGGCGGCTGTTACCTGAATTGATCAATGGTCCAACCCTTTTTTTCACTCGTAATACTCTGCTATAAAGGCGGAAATGCGATAGTTCCATTTATTGAGAAGGCTCACCGTCTCCTTGGGGACTACAACTTCCCATGGGAAATAATACTCGTTGCCAATTATATGGAAGGAGTTGAAGACCCAACCCCGGAAGTAATGAGGAACATTGCAAAAAAGTTGAACAACTGCCGAGTATTAACCCTCTCGAAAAAGGGAATGATGGGCTGGGATCTTAGAAGCGGAATGTCGGTAGCTAGGGGCGAATACGTTGGGGTTATCGACGGCGACGGGCAGTTCCCTATAGAGGCCTTGGCATCTTGCTTAGCCAAGATTCGCCTCGAAGGCCTAGACTTGGTAAAAACATATAGAGTTCGGCGCGATGATGGTCTGTACAGAAAGCTTATATCAATTGTTTATAACTTTCTCTTTAGAATGCTCGGGTTCGGTGACCTCAAAGATGCCAACTCGAAACCTAAAGTGATCCGACGCGTCAAGTTTGAAGAGATGAGGCTTTGTGCCGACGACTGGTTTGTAGATGCGGAGATTATGATAAAAGCTCACCGGATGGGGCTGAAAGTAAAAGAGATACCGATTCATTTTAGTGCGCAAACTGATAGATGTTCATATGTTAAGCCGTCCGCGATCTTCGAATTTATCAAAAATCTGTTGGCAGCTCGTAATGGCCGATTCGGTCGCCCAAACCACGACACTTTTGATGGGCTTGGTTTGAATAAGCTGCCACACAGCCTAAAAAGGGACGCTACCGAGTCAAATAGAAATGACGGAAAAAGCCTCTTCGAATAGCTAATATGGGGAAACACCCTGACAGAGCCGATAACGAACTTCTTCTCACAAACTTATATAGAGCTCACGGCCCTATTGGCTACCTAAGAATTCGCTTCAGTTTCTCTGACAATTCCTAGAATTGTTTTTGAAAATACTAAGACAATTCCAAATATGAGTCCCAAAACAACGGCACTCGGGAATATGACAAGCACCTGTGGTTTAACTGGATCTTTGTGTGTATACGGAGCTTGGTCAACGTGCAAAGCTATCAAATAGCTCGATTTAAAATCAAAGGCTTCAAGCATTTTTAGCTGGTTCATTAGCTTGCGTACGGAATGGTCAAAGGACGCCGGATCCTTTCTGGCTTTAATTGCATTTATCTCAGCCCGCAATGCCTGACTGCCCCTAAAATAACTCAAATTCTCTGGCGAAGATAAGTCCGACATTTCGTCTGAATTTGCACTACTAAGCTGGCCATTTTCGACCAGTACAGTCTGCCGTGAACTAAAGGCCACTTGATCTGGCTGAACGAAAACCGAACGCGAAAGGCTTAGCCTGTTGGCAATACTTTCAGACTCTGCAAGTCTCGTTGTAGCACTCTCCCACTCTCGCTTTATCAGTTCATTTTTTAACTGAATCTGTTTTTGTAATGTCGCTCTTTTGTTCTCAATAGATTTTTCCATAAACGAAACGGCCGAGCCCACGATCTGCTCATTGGCAAGGGTGGCTAATTCAAATAGCCACTTCTCAGTCATTTTAGGTTCGTGAAAATCCATTGAAACGACATAGGCCTTGATATCTGGCCCCTCCCCTATGGGCGACATCGAAATCTTTGAATCAAACCTTTGGTAGAAAACTTCAGTTACCTCCTCAGGTTCCACGTCAACAGGCAACTGACCGGTCAAATGGTGATACAGACCCTTTTTATCAAAGTACTCTCTTCTAAGAGTTTTTGAACCAAGGGCACCTACAGCCTGCTGAAAGAGATTTCCATTAGGACGGAATTCATTTGGTACGCCAAGCATAGACAATGTATCTAGCGAAGGAGCTCCTATTTGAAGTTCAGTGCGGTAGCGCCACTTAGTTAAGGATACATAAGCAGTTGCTAAAATTAAGGCCGCGGCTACCGATATCCAAATAAGTTTTTGCTCTCTCTTAAAGAGAATCAACAACTCTACAAGACCAATTTCCTCAGATAGTCCTTTTGAATTACCCATATCCCTACCTAACAGCCTCTGCGAATAAAGTTTTCTCTATTCTGTTTGAAAAGAATTTTTGCCGGATTTGGGCGACAATCTTATCAGTGGTCGGATAGTATTCGGACTCTAAAAATTTACTGGTCGGAGCTGGTGCACTCGGTAGCGTGACCCGCAAAGGAGCGCATTTGAAATGGTCAGGCCCAAGTTTTTCAAAAACGCTTGCTATTACCTCACCCGCTAGTCCGCAGTTCCCCCAACTTCCATCAATCGCGACGAGGCGACCTGTTTTCTTTACTGAACTCACAATTACATCTGTGTTGAGCGGATTAATCACCCGTAGATCTATAACTTCAGCAGATATTCCTTGTTTGGCTAGCTCAACACTTGCAAGTTCGCATAGCTGTGCCGAGTAACTGGCACCAACGAGAGTTACATCGCTTCCTGCTCTTCTCACCTTCGGGCCCACTTGCGAAAGATCCTGTTCGATCACAGGGCCGAGGTCATCTTTGAGGTCATACAGCCAACGATCATCTATAAACACTACCGGATCTTCGCAAAGAACACTTGCGATCAAAAGGTCTCGAGCATCAGAGGCGGTAGCCGGCATCACAACTCGTAATCCTGGCACATGTGCGTACCACGAATGAAGCGCCTGTGAGTGTTGTGCCCCCTGCTCGCCCCCGCGATTGATGATCCCGCGAATGGTAACCGATGGCCTCGCCTGACCGCCTAGCATATGGGCCCATTTGGCGGCTTGATTAACAATGGGGTCGGTCGCAAGCACCATGAAGTCGATGCGAGGATGTACCACCACAGGTTTGTATCCGCAAAGTGAAGCGCCAATGGCGGCTCCCGTGCAAGCGTTTTCAGATACTGGCGAATCAAGCACACGATCCTTACCAAACTTTACGTCGAGATCGGTCATCGAGTTACCAACATACCAAGGACTCCAGAGGCCCTGCCCAATAACAAAAACTTCTGGATATTTTTCTAAAAGATACTCAAAGCCCTTACAAATTGCCTCACCGTAGGAAGTCATATTATCTGCTCCTGAGCTTTACTAGAATAAACAATATCTAAAAGCATACTCTTCGCCGGATATGTTCCTGTATTTGTCTTCGCCCAAGCTGTTTCCACCTGGTCTTTTACCTCGATTTGTAATTTATCAAATTCTGCGCTAGTAAATTTGCCGCCGGCTACCAGAGAGTCGACGAGTCTTCTAACGGGATCGCGTCTCTTCCAAACATCAAGATCATCTTTGCGCCTAACTCCGACGTCTCGATCTTCACTTGGGCCAACATGCCCACGCCATCTATAGGTTATAGCTTCAAGAAAGACCGGCCCGCCGCCACTGCGACAATGCTCAATAAGTCTTCTACTGGCATCCGCAACAGCTACGATGTCATTACCATCGACGACTTCGCATTTTATACCAGCAGCCGCAGCGAACCGCGCCACTGTGTCTGTGGGCTGCCTTAGATCAATGTGCAAATGACTAGAAAACAGGTTGTTCTCGCACATAAATACAACGGGCAGATTGTACACTTTAGCTAAATTCAAAGACTCTTGAACAACGCCCTCTTCTGTTGCGCCATCTCCGAAAAATGCAACACCCACATCGAGATTTGAAGAGTCTTTCTTTCTCTGGCCATCCATTTTTGCGGCAAGTGCCGCACCCACTGCCAACGGCACCGTGCCCGCAACAATAGGAACAGTCCCCTTGAGGCCCTGCTTCTCAGCATACAAGTGCATGGAGCCACCAAATCCTTTTGAACACCCTTCTAGCATGCCCCGCACTTCGTAAAATAGTTCATCTAAAGGCGCACCTGACGCCAAATAATGCGAATGTGATCTATGGGCGCCAAACATCCTGTCGGAAGGTCGTATGGACTCACAAAATCCCACGGCTACAGCCTCTTGGCCTATAGCTAAATGGCACGGACAACTGATTGTTCCATCAACTACTTTGTCTGCTATTTTTTCTTCTGCGTATCGAATCACTAGCATTTTCTTAAGCCAGTGAGCTAATTGATTCGCTTCGTATGATTTTAGATCAATTGGACCCGAATATTCACCTGCTTGTGCAAGCCGGCCTAATCTTGGCAAATTTTCTGAGTTCTGCACATCACCCTCGTAATATTTCTATCGTTTATAAAAATTTCTGATGGTCTCGCTAACAAAGTCGACGTCGTCGTTACTGAGATACGGATGCATCGGAATCATCATGCAACGCTTAAACATTGCATCTGTATAAACTAAGTCAGACCCATCAAGGCCTAGCTTTTTCATATGGTGTACGGCCCGTCCGCCCCACTGAACAAGAGTGCCGACTCCCGCCTCGTTCAAGTAGTTTCGAAGTCCATCCCTGTCATCTGCTTCAAGTTCGTAATTTTGAAAAACATCATAGTGTTCTTTTTCAGATTCAGGTGCCGGTGGAAGCTGCAATTGTTTTAGCTCGCCCAACTGCGACTGATATCTAGATGCAATTTCTCTTCGTCTAGAAACATCTTCTTCATAATACTTTAGTTTTAGGTTTAAGATCGCCGCCTGAATATTATCTAAGCGAGAGTTGTAACCCCACATGACGATCTCGTTGTCTTCACCGCGACCGTGATCTCTCAGAGCACGCACCAATTTAGCTGTTTCATCATCGCTTGTCAGAACAGCCCCCGCGTCGCCAAAAGCACCCAATGTCTTGGCAGGATAAAAACTAATTGTTCCTGCTTTACCAAAAGTACCCGCGCACTTTCCGTTGAATTTTGAGCCTAAGGCTTGGGCAGCATCTTCAACTATTAATAGGCCATGCTTATCGGCCAAAGATTGAAGCGCTGCCATGTTGCAGGTTCTGCCATTAAGCTGAACAGGCAATATAGCTCTTGTTTTACTGGTAATTTTTTTCTCTACAGATTTTGCATCTAACATGTGATCTGGGCCACAATCGGCAAGTATTGGTTTTGCGCCAACAAAATGCACTGAAGAGGCTGTTGCAATAAAAGTATGCGAAGGCAGAATCACTTCATCCCCAGGTTGAACACCGCTAGCTTTAAGTGCAATCACAATGGCGGCTGTGCCATCGGCGACACCGAACGCATATTTAGAGCTGGTGAACTTGGCGAGATTAGCCTCGAACTCTTCGAGGTCCTTCTGCATAATGAAGGCGCCCCTCTCTGCAACGTCAGTAATTGTTGCGAGGATTTCAGCTTTGCGACTTTGAAAAACTGCTGGATAATTGAAGAAAGGTACTTTTCTATAATTCATAAATTATTGCCGCTTGTTAACAAACGGTTCCTTATTGTTTATTGGGCCTAAAAGTAGCCAAGTAGAGGTAGCCCTTCAAAGGCTTTCCTGGCATGCCACGCCTTGTCAGGCCCGGCGCGACCGCCTAGTGCTTGGGTGTCGCGAGCCGAAGAGTTTGCCCATTGCCATGATAGCGCTGACACGCGACAGGGGCGTATCCCTAAGTATGTTTGCAAATGCTTGAATAAATAAGCCCAACCCAAAATCCATACTGGAAAAGTAGAGAAGCCTAGTTCGCAGTGGCACACTGAGTCCGCTTTTTTGAGCTTCATCGACAATAAACTGAGTTCTCAGCCAGGAGGCGACAAACTTTTCTTTTAAAGGGGAGTCGGCTCTCTGCCGGGCGATTGGGAATAGACCCACAAATGGTCGAACGCCGACGACGTTGTGGTTGTGCTGGCGATAGGCATGCAGGGGTCGGTTGACGGAAAAGATTCCCCGGCTGCAAGAGGCCACCAGGGCAAACCAATGATCATGGTACTCAATTTGATCGGGGATATCTTGGAATCTTTCTGCCAAATCAGCGGCTATTAAAGACGCTGCCCCGGTCACGACGTTTCGGGCCACCACATGAGAGGGCTTAACGCATTTGAGCCCTCTTCTCTCAACAGCCCAAACGGTTTCCTCTCTTTTTATAAACTGGCCGCTATCCCATTCTAAAAAATGCATGTCAGCGTGAACAAGGCAATTTGGCCCTCGCTTTTCTAATTCACGAACTAGCTCTTCAACTTTGTGTTCATACCAAACGTCATCTTGATCAGAAAATGCGACAGCGTCGATTTCAAAATCGAGAACGTCTTTTAGTACCGCTTCGAAGTTTTTCTTGTGCCCTAATCTTGCTGGGTTCTCTCTCCAGTGAAATCTGGAGTCTTGGAGGTATTCGTTAAAACGACTATCGTTCTCTATTTGAGCGAGCGGACTATCGAACCGAACGACACAAAGCCAATTCTCGAACGATTGGCAGCGAATGGATGCAAGCTGCTCCAAAAAATACTCTGGATTGGGCGCGTGAGCCGCCATTGCGATGCCCACTTTGCCAACTTGAAAACTTTTATTAGCCTTTAGCTTCACATAAGTAAGCTCAGCATCTGGTGAGCCAACCAATTCTTTTGACCCAGACCATTCAACGCCTCCCAGATCACCAAGCAATGCTTTTTCTAGCTGATGGGAGTGGCTGGAGCTAAATAAGAGGCGTAACTCTGCCCCCGGTTGTACGATAGGAGAAATTTTATTTTTTAGTAGAGATCTAACCGCCTCTTCAAAGCCAAAATCATTGGCCGATAAAGCATTAAGATTGATTGCAACGGCATCGAACTTTTTAAATCCCTTCAAGTTTTCTATGTTAAGAAAGTTAGCGTCTGTTACTAACCAACCATTCTTTTTGAAATCGTCCGAAATTGCCCTGTCAATGTTCACAGATAGCAGGCGGCCCTTCGGAACAAACGGAATCTCAAACACTTTCTTCTTGATCCACGTTCTAACGATCGGGTTCATTCCGATAAGCCGCCCAAGAATTTCTTGCAGAATAGTGACGTCTTTTGAGTAACCTAACCTTGCGGCTAAAAAACCTCTCTCTAGCCACTGGCAAAAACGCACTCCCGGTAGCGACTCGTCTTCGGCAGAAAGCAGTGGCACAACTAAAACTATGTTAAAGACGACAAATCCGAGTGCGAGAATAGCCCTTGCCCAAAGTGGTAATGGTATCCAAAAAAGAATCCCGCAGGCGACAAGCGGCAAGACCCAAGCAAGAATCTGCGAGAACTTGATTTTTGAAAATCTGCCAAGGCGCACAGACAAAGCAAATAGAGCAATCGCATCGATCGTTGTTCGAAGCATCCACGCAAGCGCCGCTCCGCTAACTCCCATTTTGTGAACTAAAAACCAAATACCTGAAACATAAAAAGGTAGCTCAATACAATGTAGCTTTGCTGTTAGATCCGCACGCCCCAACGCCTGCACGTGAGCAAATGGAATATGGGCAAGACTGTTCATCAAGATTCCAATTGTCAGCCACCTTACTATTGGCGTGCTTTCTGTCGCGAAATCCGCGCCCAACCAACCATGCAGCATCTCTGGCGCAAAGAAGCCAATGAATACAATGGCCGGAAAGACAAGAACGAATATCCAGTGCACCGACTGCATAAAAATGGATTCATTGACTTGATTCTGATTGGAGCGCCCTCCTAGTTTTGAAAAAAGTGGAAACGCAGTTGTCATGACCGCTGAAGGGACGATCCAAAGTCGTGTGAGAACTTCGTAGGGCGTAGTGTAATAGGCCACCATCGACATAGGTAGAATCACACCCAGTAAAAACCGATCGAAATACACCATTAGCGGACTGATAATATTGCTGATGGTCATCCATGTGCCCACCCTAACTAATGGTATCAAGAGACCCGGCTTCCAATGATCGCGTAGCTTAAGACCTCCGACTACAAATCGCACTTGCCACATATGAAGAAGAGCAAAAATGGCTCGCCCAATAACGAGCGCCATAACCACTTTGTCTAAAGAATTCGTCCATGGAAGCACCACCCATGGACTCAGGTAGTTGTAGAGCCCCACTCCCATTCTTAGTTTGTTGCTTTGATCGAATCGCTCGTACGCCTCGAGAACCCCTCTAAACCCTGCCGTCGTTGTTAAAAAAGGTACCGAGATTGCTAGCCACAAAAATGTGCGATACGCCTCGAGATGAAGCTCTTCGGGTAGGTGAAACAATTCTCTTACTAAAGGTGAGGCGACGGCGGCCACGATGACGCCGCCGACGATTCCCATAACAAACATGATCCACAAGGTGGTGATGACGAGACTTGGGATGTCTTTTTCTTCTTCTCCCCCAAGCTTTCTTGCAATCCCATGAGTGAGGGCGCGGCCTAAACCAAAATCAAAGAGACTAAAATATCCTGCGACCATCCACGCAACAGTGAGAGTTCCAAACCGGTCGTTACCAAGTTCCGAAATCAACTTCGGAATTGCAAAAAGGGCTACGATCATTGGAAGCCCCTGCCCCAGCAGGTTCCAGAAACTATTTTTGGCTAGCCCCTTTGAATTTTTTGCGCTCATAAAAACAAGTCTCTAAGTTTAGTTAAAGGTCTCAGAAGGCGAGTGGTAAATCTTCGGCCTCAAGGCTCTTAGGTTGTCAGTACAAAAAACTCCGGGAACTCTATCACAACAAAGCCTACTTCGGGCTAAAGATTTTTGTGATGAAGCCCTTTTGAAGAATTCAGTTTACCCAAGGCTCTGGCAAATGAACTTCGTGCAAGAGGACGATCAACACAGAAGTACCGTAGGCCTTGAATTCCAAGACCCAGGCCAAGATCCTTGCGAAGATAGGTTAAATCAAACTTTTTGTCCCGCGCCAATCCACTCTTTACGACGGCCTCGATCCTAAGCTTCGTTTGTATCCAGGCTTTCTCTGCAGTTTGCCAAAACCCGTTTGCTTTGATGCGGGAGCTGGTATTAAAAAAACCAACAAAGGGGCTCGCTCCTACGACGTTCTCGTCGTGCTGCCTATAATAAAAAAGCGGCTCACGAATAGGCCAAACTCCACCTTTTGTGCTTGCGACAACCGCGTACCACCAATCATGAAATTCAAAACCATCTGGTATTTCCAAATGGTTTCTAACAATCTCGGCATCCATTAAACTTGCTGCGCCGGCCGCGACGTTTCTTACCATAAGGGTGGTGAGGTTCGCATGGTTGACTCCTCTTTTTTCTAAAGCCCAGACAGAATCATGAGTGGGCTTCCAGACGCCACTAATATTTTGCATCCAGTACATATCACAGTGAACTAACGAGCCAGGGCCACGTTTTTTGTACTCAGCAAAAGATCGTTCTAGTTTGTGCGGCATCCAGATATCGTCTTGATCACTGAAGGCGATAAGATCGGCAGACTCACCAAGACAAAGCTCAGCTGCCTTTTGAAAGTTTTTTTTATGGCCTAGCCGGTGGGGGTTTTGAACAATGCGAAATCTTTTGTCGCTGAATTTCTGTAGAATTTGCGAAACTTCTGACGGATCGGAGTCGAAGGTAATGTAGCAAATCCAATTCTTGTAACTTTGCTCTTCAATGCTTTTTAACTGTACCTCGAAGTACTCAGGTTCGGGCTTGTAAGCAGCTAGGGCGATTCCGATAAGCGGTTGTAGCATTTAATTCCTAGGTCTTAGGGTTGCTATCATACTCGCAAGATCTTTCATTTCCTCGGTGTACCAGGTTCTAAAGAAAGTTGCATCAGCTACAAGTCGGTCGGGGTCACCTTGACGCCTTGGCCCCACTATCACTTTAGGTTGTATCGCCAAAACGTCTTTTACTGCTTCGAAAACTTCTTTTACCGAATAACCTTTACCCAAAGCGACATTTGAAACTAAGCAATTTTGCGTTTCTAGCTGAACCAGCGCTTTTAAATGTGCTTTCACTAAATCGCCAACGTACACATAATCCCTTATGCAAGAGCCATCGGGCGTATTGTAGTCATCGCCATTTACCGTGAATGGCCGGCCTTCTTTAGCTGCCAATAAAATGTTGGGAATTATATGTGTCTCTGGCGAATGGTCTTCGTAGAGCTCACCGTCTTCATCTTGGCCCGCCACATTGAAATAGCGAAGCATGGCTACGCGAATACCGCAAAGGCGCTGATAGTCTTTTGCGATCTCTTCACTTTGTTTTTTTGAAACCCCATAAGGGTTAATTGGTTCTTGCAAGGTGGTTTCAGATATTTGAGAGACCTCTGGAGTACCGTAAGTGGCGCAGCTACTTGAAAAGACGACTTTGGTGATGTCGCAATTTTTAGCCGCCTCAAACACACTGGCAGTGCCCCACGTGTTGTTTGAGTAATACAGTTCGGGATATTTCATACTCTCACCGACAAGTGCTTTTGCCGCAAAATGCACGATCGCCTCGACCCTATGTTCTTTAAGCGCAGCGATGACTTTTTGGGTGTCGCGAATATCACCTTGTTCAAATGGGCCAAACTTTACGAATTTTTTATGGCCGGCTGAAAGGTTGTCGTAGACAACGACGTCGTGACCAACTTTTGTTGCTGCTTTACAAAAGTGACTCCCGATGTATCCCGCTCCGCCCGTGACGAGTAAGTTCAATGAGCTCTCCTTCTCTGTGCGCTAACCTAGTCGCAATTTTTACTTGCAGCAATGCACACTATGCCAGCGGTAATGACATTTTTTGACATTTTTGGTATTGCGGCAAAATTAAGCGCTCGCCGCTGTTTAGGATTTCTACACCCTTGCGGGTAATCATTACCCTCACACCCAGGCTGAGGTTCCAGTATAATCATCTCAACACAAACTATTAACAGGTGCCTTCACAGGGTTGTTTTTCAACAAACCTTGGGACGGTACCCTTTCTTTGAAGGATGTTCACTATGTCAAAACGGTTACTACCCATATTGGTTGTAAGTCTTGCCTCGTTAAATGTTTATGCTTCCAACGTTTGCAATACGCTTTCTGAATGTCAAAATCTTCGCGCCTCAGTAGAACAAAGAATTCGACAACTTATGGCCGGCCAAGTCGCAAAGTTTGGTACCATCGTTAAAATCGAAAGTGATAACGCCCTATATGTGCGTCAAACCGAGGCTATAAAATATTGCAAAGAAAATGCGATGTCTCTGCCCACTGCAAGGGAGTTAGCGCGCCTAGCGACAAGCCTGGGTGCTGCCGGAATTTCAGAAACTCCAAGGGAAGGATATCACCTCATAAGTGCCAAAAACACTGATGGCGTGATTGATATTTTTTACTTTAATCCCACTGGCTACAGCAATCCAAGTGAAACTGAAAGCTTTCTTTGGTCGTCGTCTATACGTTCCGACAATTCCCGTTTCGGTTACGGTTTGAGCAAATCAGGCCAACTTGAATACCACCCCTATGACGTCTCTGCGCCCGAGGCTTTCAAATGCGTCCTCCGACTCAGGTGAAAGAAAACTGGGGGGGGGATAGCTTTGAGACCCTCCTAAATTCGTATTTAGAATGGTCGGACGTCAGCTTGGCGCAGGATGTGCTTCAGTTTTTCCTACGGGCTCTCTTTAAAGGAAAACTTTCTACTACACCCAGTACAGATCTCTGGGCGGAGGCGCACTAAAGCCCTAAATGTTTGAAAATATTGCTAAAAATGGCCCGGCTCGCGCTGCAGAGCTGTGCAAGTGACCTTAAATGAAGACGGGATTTCCTGCTATATGTGTAAGTCAATGTGTGGTAGACTGTGTAAGTAGTAGGAGATTTCACATGGCTACAAATTTGGCTCTGGATGACAAACTCATTGAGGAAGCAAAAGAGATTGGCAAGCACTCCTCAAAAAAGGAGGCGGTGACGGTAGCCTTGAAGGAGTATATACGCAATCGGCGGCAACGTGAAATTGTAAAACTTTTTGGCAAGATCGAGATTGACCCAAAATATAATTATAAAAAGCAACGAGCTAAAAAGTGATCCTCGTCGACACATGTGTATGGTCCGAGGCCTTGAGAAGATCTAAGCGCCCCGAAAGTGCGGTTGTGATTCAGTTCAGAAAATTAATTGAAGAGAATCAAGCTTCAATTATTGGACCGATTCGACAAGAACTCCTATCGGGAATCAAAGATCCCAAGTTTTTTACATTGCTCAAGGATAAACTCCACAGTTTTCCCGACATCTCCATTCTCGAACATGACTATGAACTGGCGGCGGAGTTTTACAATCGTTGTCAAAGGGCTGGGGTTCAGGGCTCGAACACAGACTTTCTAATTTGTGCTGTGTCGTCTCGTTTGAATCTACCAATTTTTACCACAGATAAAGATTTTGTAAGATTTCAGAAGGTTCTTAAGGTCGAACTTTACAATCGACCGTAACGCTTTCTAACTTTTTCAATTCTACTTCCTCCTAGCAGGAAGCACTCCACTTTTTAGTTCTAGCTTTTTCTAGCGGGAGGTACTCCACTTCCCGCTGAAGCACCTTTAGCGGAGAGGGTTAAGCAAATCCTGAACAGTAGCCATAAGAGTCTCTACTGAAAGCCCGGTCATGCAAGCATGTTGGTTTGAACATGGGGGGAATACCCCATTGTCTTTGTAGCAAGGTTGGCAGGGAACTTTGTAAGAAACCGTTTTGCTACTTGAGGATAGCACTCCCCACGAAAGTTCACTGGTGGGGCCGTAAATTCCCAGCGTAGGAACTCCCATAGCATCAGAGATGTGGATTGGCCCCGAGTCGGGTCCCAAAACAAGGTGCGCACCCCTGATAAGACCCACAAGCTCACGCAAGGTGGTTTTACCCACGTAATTGCTAATGCGGAGCTTTTGAGTTTCGCTGAGACCATTTAACAAATCACTTGCCTCTTCGGCTTCTGCGCGTGATCCAATCAACACAACTCTTTGTGGATAACTCTGTAAAAGCTGTGCAACTAGCTCACGCATATAGGGCCATCTTTTTAGTCTAAATTCAGTTTTTGAATTTAACCCACCACCCAAATGCACAGCTATATAGGGATCGTCGACAGCTACACTTTCTTTGATATAACTTAAATCTGCCTTCACGAGCCAACTCTGTAGCTCTGCGGTTGTTTTAATCCGGTGCTTTGGTTCACCGCCAGTTGTGAACGGCTTAGCTTCGTTTTCTCTACCTGTTTCTTCGAGTATTTTACTAACAGATATCAAAGACCGTTTTATTCGCTCGTCGTGAACCTTCGTTCGATTGCTAAGGCTGTGGCCACCTGCCCTTAATTCATAACTTTGCCAAGCTAGCTCGAAAACCTTTCGAAACGCCGCTGACTCATGCATGCTGAGTGGGGGCGCAAGTGCTACCTTTCTGTCAGATTGTGTACGTGACAGTCTAAAGACTCTTTGGCCAGTAATTAATGCAAGAAAGTAAGCAAAACCACGACTTCGACTCAGCACTATGACGTGCGTGTAGGATCGTCGCAATCGAGCCCTGATGTGCAAATACAGTTGATAAATATGAAGGGGGTGCCTCTTTAACTCAAACAAAGACTCTTCTATTTTAATGACTTCAGAAATGTTTGGATTGCCCTCTAGTAGTGGTGCCAAACCCGTGCCCACCATCCAATCGATCTCTAATTCTGGGTACCTTCGCTTTGTTTCTTCAACGCTAGGAAGGGCATAGAGCAAATCCCCGATGGCTCCAAGCTTGACAACAAGAATGCGGCTTCGAACTTTACTCACCCATATATTCCTGGGCTAGAGTGAATAATTTGTCTACAAGGTCTTTGTAAGAAAGCCCCGACGCTGCCCACATTTTTGGATACATGCTTATCGGAGTAAAACCGGGCAAAGTGTTCACTTCATTCAAATGAATCAGCCCATTCTCAGTGAGCAAAAAATCAACACGAGCAAGCCCGCGAACCTCAAGTGCTTCGCAGGCCTTTATCGAATATTCTTGAATCTTCTTTTCAACTGTTTGACCTACCTCTGAGGGAATCACCAGCTTGGCCCCGTTCGGGTCGATGTACTTAGCTTCGTAGGAGTAAAATTCGTGCTGTGGAATTATCTCACCCGTTCTTGAAGCCTGAAACGGTCCATTGCCAAGAACAGAGCATTCAATTTCTCTCGATGGGTAGAACTTTTCTATAAGCACTACCGAATCTTCTCTAAGGGCCTCGTGCAGTGCCTCCTCAAATTCTTCGGACTTCTTTACTTTACTCACACCTACGGAGGATCCAGAACGAGAGGGCTTAACAAAAACCGGAAGTCCGAATTCCGCTTGCGCCTTTTGAAAGGCCAAACGCAAGTCATCTCCTTTTTTATAGATTTGCCAAGGTACGACAGGAATGCCGTGGCTTTTCAGGATTCTTTTTGTCAGGTCTTTATCCATGCACAGACTTGATCCCGACGTGAGGCTTCCGACAAACGGAATGCCCAAAGTTTGCAAGAAGCCTTGCAATATTCCGTCTTCGCAGTTCGTTCCATGAACCAACGGAAAAATGCAACTAACGTCTTCTAATCTTTTGCGGCCGTCGACCTGAAAGGGTGCCCGATTCCCAGGAGTTACTGTAATCAAAGGGAGATTGTCTTTAAGCTTAATGCTCTTAGGATCATCTGCATTCTCTAAAAAACCATTTTGCCCGCAGTAAACCCACTCCCCCGACCGACGAATACCCAATACATAGTACGCGCCAAGATGTGACCCAAGTTCACCAAGAAGACTTGAGATCGACATCAAAGAAACTTGGTGTTCGCTAGATTTTCCGCCGCAAATAAAGACTCGACTTCCCATAACATAAGTGGACCACATGTTCGCCTATTTGTATAAGGGTGCCAGGCCCTAGTCGTGGGCGCGCCGCGTCCGCAAATAGGACCTGACACCTGTAGGGAGCAAGATTGAAATATAAAAAGGATATCGCGAGGAAATTTGTAGAAGAAAAGCGTCAAAACGCGGTGTACGCCAAAGCCGGAGTTTTTGAACTCGTTATTATTCTCGATAGCCTTAAAGAGACTTTTAACGCGGGTAAAATTTTTCGGTCTGCCGAAATCTTTTCAGTCAAAGAGGTTCACCTTATTCAGATTCCCTTTTTTGATCCATTTCCCGCTAAAGGAGCCGTTCGATACGTACCGATGAGGTGCTACGATTCTTTCTCGCAAAGCTACGAGCACCTAAAAAATGAGGGTTACGAGTTCTATGTTTTTGATGCCCAGTCAGACGTGGTGCTTGGGCAAACTCAACTTGCCAAAAAGGCGACGTTTGTTTTTGGCCCAGAGGCTGGTGGGTTTTCTTTCGCCCCGGAGAAGTACCCCGACCTGCACAAAATCAGGATTCAACAATTCGGAAAAATTGAAAGCCTCAACGTGAGTATTGCCGCCTCCATCGCCATGTATGAATACGTCAGGCAACATAGCTAAATTAACAGCTTGGTTCGCCGGTGCCGGATTGACCCTTCTACCATAACACTGTAGGCATTTAGATTACTACTCTAGCGCTTTGACCGTTGTTTTTCAGTTCGCGATTTGCACCTCGCATCAGAAAGGAATTTAAATGGCACAGTTGATTTTGGTCCGGCATGGACAGTCTGATTACAATCTCAAAAATCTCTTCACGGGTTGGCTCGATGTCGACTTGACCGAACAGGGTATTCAAGAAGCCAAAAAAGCGGCCCAATCGATGAGTGACAAAAAGATGCGGCCTCATTTAGCTTTTACATCGGCCCTAAAGAGAGCTCAGCACACACTTAAAATTATTTTAAAGGATCTCGAGCTAGAGAACATCCCTGTTATGAAAGATCAGGCGCTCAACGAGCGACACTACGGAGAGCTTCAGGGTAAAAATAAGGCTGAAACCGCAGAACAGTTCGGTGAAGAACAAGTAAAAATATGGCGCCGAAGTTTTGACGTGCCTCCTCCGGGCGGCGAGAGCTTAAAAGATACAATGGAGCGAACACTCCCCTATTTTGATTCGCACATTAAGCCCGAGCTTTTGAGAGATCGCGACGTACTTGTAGTCGCTCATGGCAATAGTTTGCGCTCGATCGTGATGGCCGTTGAAAAAATGACTCCCGAGCAGATTTTAAAAACTGAACTAGCAACTGGCGAAGCGCGCATCTACAATTTCGACACTCAAACAGAGCAGTTTTCTTTGGTAAATAACCCTAGTCCTAAAATGTGAGTTTGACCGCATGAAAATCCTTATCACTGGAGCTTCTGGCTTTTTGGGTTCTCATGTGGCGAAGGCTTGCCTTGCTCAGGGCCACAAAATCTTTGGGCTAACACGCTCACCCAAAAGTGCAAATGCTCTCCGTGACCTTGAGGTGCCATCGGGGAAAAAGCCAAACACTTTAAACTGGATTGGCGGGGATTTTTTGGGCTTACCCGACGAAATTGACGGCGTCATACATTGCGCCACAAGCTACGGCCGAAAAGGCGAAAACGAAAAGCAAATTTTTGAGGCAAATTTAGATTTTTCTGTGCGGATATTTGAACTCGCGCGTAAAAGGAAGGCTGAGTGGTTCATCAATATTCACACTTTGTTAGATCCAGAAACTAACCTCTATTCCGCCGCTAAACATGCCTTCAATAATATTCTCAAATCTCACACAAATGAGATTTCTTGCATTAGCCTAGCTTGCGAGAACTTCTATGGCCCGGGTGAGCCAAAGGATAGGTTTGTAACGTGGCTAATCGATGAATGCCTTATGGAAGGTGGACCAATAAATCTTAGTTCGGGCGGTCAGTTTCGAGACTTCGTTTACATCGACGACGTCGTAGAGGCGATTCTTCGAGCCTTAGAATTAGCAAAGACCTCAGAGCTTAAACATCAAGAGTTCGCCATCTCCGGCGGAAAGCCTCTTTCTATTCGCGAAATCGCAGAGGCCATTTGTGAAATTGCAGCGCCACAAGCTGCCCATAGACTCAAATTCGGTGCAAAACCCGATCGAAAGAGGGAGTTTGACGTCAACACAATTGACTTACCGACCCCAAAGAATCTAGGCTGGGAGCCTAAAACCGGGCTGATCGAAGGGCTTAAAAAGTCCGTAGAATTCGAAAGAAAGAGGTTAGGCTTATGAGGCTCTTGATAACCGGAGGATGCGGCTTTCTAGGCTCGAATCTTGCGGCTCATGCTCTAGATAAAGGGTATGAGCTTGCAATTTTTGACAACCTTTCAAGAGCTGGTGCAACTCTCAATCTGGAGTGGCTCAAGTCAAAAGGTAAATTTCATTTTTTTGCATCCGACATTCGAAGTTTCAATGATGTTGAACGAGCCGTTAAAGAGTTTTCACCAGATGCAGTTTTTCATTTAGCGGGTCAAGTTGCCATGACAACCTCTATTGAAAACCCTAGAAAAGATTTTGAAATCAATGCCTTGGGCTCTTTTAACGTCCTAGAGGCTGTTCGAACTCACTCTCCGAAGGCCCAGATTGCCTATTCTTCTACTAACAAAGTTTACGGAGATCTCGGCGATATAGCATTTGTCGAGGAGCCAACAAGGTACCGCGCAAAAGACTTTCCGGGCGGTTTTGACGAGTCACTTCGACTTCACTTTGAATCGCCGTATGGCTGCTCAAAAGGTTCCGCCGATCAGTACATGCTAGATTATTCGAAAATCTTTGGCCTGAATACCGTCGTCTTTAGACACTCATCTATTTTTGGTGGTCGTCAGTTTTCGACATTTGATCAAGGCTGGGTGGGATGGTTTGTGCAAAAGGCGCTTGAAGCAAAGTCGGCAAAAAAACAAGATGGCTTCACGATCTCAGGAGATGGCAAACAAGTGCGCGATGTTCTATTTGCCTCAGATTTGGTAAACTTGTACTTCTCTGTGCTCTCGCAACCCACTCCCTTGAAAGGAGAGGTTTTTAATATCGGCGGCGGTATAGAAAACAGTCTATCGCTACTCGAGTTATTCAGCTATCTTGAAGAATCTCTTAATGTGAAATTGCAATACACAAAGCTCCCTTGGCGAGCGAGCGATCAGAGGGTATTTGTAGCAAACATAAGTAAGGCAAAAGAGATACTGGGTTGGTCACCACAAGTGACTGCCCACCAAGGCCTTGATGCCATGATCGAGTGGCAGAAATCGCAGTTAGATCTTCAAAAGTAAATTTGAATGAGTACTTTTGAAGTGGAGAGGATAGAATTGGAGCCAATGACAGATTTAAGTCCAAAAAAAGCCGGCGACTCTAAGCTCTCGCCTGAGGAGTTTAGAGTGGCTCCCGCCACTCAGTCTCAATTAGAACTTTCTATTGTTATACCGAGCTACCTTGAAGAAGAGAATTTACGAATTCTCATTCCCAGGGTTAAAGAGACAGCTGCAAAACTTTCTCCAAAGTATGAAGTTCTTGTCGTTGATACGTCTCGAGCGATGGATAACACCGAAGAAGTTTGTGCCAACCTCGATGTGCGCTTTGTAAGACGCTCACCAACGGACAGCTTCGGTGACGCCGTTCGAACAGGCATCAAAGAGTGTCGTGGGCATTACGCACTCTTTATGGACGCGGATGGGTCACATCCACCAGAATTTGCAGAGAGAATTTTTAACGCCAAAGAAGGTTACGACGTCGTTATAGCCTCTAGATATACTTCGGGCGGAGAAACGGAGAACCCGTTTTTATTAAAGTTAATGAGTCGTGTGTTGAATATGTCTTATGCATTGGTCCTTGGGCTTAAGTGCCGAGATGTCTCAAATAGCTTTAAGCTTTATAAGAGTGAAGATCTTAAGAGGTTAACTCTACGATGCGACAACTTTGATATTATTGAAGAGATTCTCTACAAAATGAATCGCGCAAAAAAATTAAAGATTCTTGAGATTCCGTTTACCTTTAAAAAGAGAATGTTTGGCGAAAGCAAAAGAAGTTTGCTGGCATTTATCTTTACTTATGTTGTTACTTTGTTTCGCTTAAGACTATCAAAGTAAATTTGGAGGCTTTATGAAAGCTGTTATTCTTGCCGGCGGAAAGGGCACTCGCATTAGCGAGGAGAGCCACCTTAAGCCAAAGCCCATGATCGAGATCGGCGGACGACCTATTTTGTGGCACATAATGAAAATTTATTCGCATTACGGGATCAACGATTTCGTCATCTGCTGTGGCTACAAAGGGTATGTCATTAAAGAATACTTCGCGAATTACTTTTTGCACAGCTCTGACGTTACGTTCGATATGACAAGCAACTCTATGCAGGTTCATCAAAATAGTGCCGAGCCCTGGCGAGTAACTGTCGTTGATACTGGCGAAGAAACGCTAACTGGGGGACGCCTCAAACGGGTAAAACAATATCTTGGTGCCGAAGATTTTTGTTTCACTTACGGCGATGGCGTTGGCAATGTGGACATTGCCGAGCTCATCTCTTTTCACAAAAAAAACGGGCGACTTGCTACTTTAACTGCTACCCAGCCACCTGGAAGATTTGGAAGTTTGCATTTTGATGGCCCACTCATTACATCGTTTAAAGAGAAACCTCGTGGAGACGGCGGCTACATTAACGGTGGCTTCTTTATACTAAACCCAAAAGTGATCGACTACATTAGCGACGACACAACAATTTGGGAGCGTGAACCGCTAGAGAACCTCGCTAAAAATAAAGAATTAGTTGCCTACCATCACAATGGTTTTTGGCTACCCATGGATACTTTAAGAGACAAACAGACTCTTGAAGAAATGTGGGATTCTGGTTCTGCCCCCTGGAAAGTATGGTCCAATTAATTTATGAATAAGAGTTTTTGGAAGGGCAAAAGCGTATTTTTAACAGGGCACACGGGCTTTAAGGGTGCCTGGATGTCTATGTGGCTGAGCAAAATGGGCGCTAACGTCACGGGGTACGCGTTGGATCCAAACACGACGCCTTCACTTTATGAGCTCGCATGTGTTGCAGGTTATCTAAAAAGCGACATCAGAAGTGATGTGAGAAACCTTAACGTGCTTACAGACTCGATGGCTGCTGCTCAGCCCGACGTCGTATTTCATTTAGCCGCGCAGCCGCTTGTTCGCTTAAGTTACCAAGAGCCAGTTTCTACTTTTGAAACTAACGTTATGGGAACTGTCAATCTGCTCGAGGCCTGCAGAAAAGTTACTTCAGTTAAAGTCGTTGTGGTTGTAACAACTGACAAGTGTTACGAGAACCGTGAGTGGGTATGGCCCTACCGAGAGAATGAAGCTATGGGAGGGCGTGACCCCTACTCTGGAAGCAAGGGTGCGGCCGAGATTGTTGTATCGAGCTACAGAAGATCATTTTTTGAGTTTATAGAGTCTAACGGGCATATCTTGCGTGAAGGAGCAGCGCGTGTCGCTTCTGCAAGGGCTGGTAACGTTATCGGCGGGGGGGATTGGGCGGAAGATCGCTTAATACCTGACTTTTTTAGAGCGCAAAGTGCGAGTAGAAAACTTGTCGTAAGAAATCCGCAGTCGGTACGTCCGTGGCAACACGTTCTTGAGCCTCTATCTGGGTATATAAACCTGGCGGAAAAAATGTACGATTCGAGCGACAACTCAGATGCTTGGAACTTCGGGCCCAACGAGACGGACTGCCAGACCGTGAGAGAAGTATTAGATTTGATCGAGAGGCATATGGGTGAGTCAGACCTTTGGGTTCACGAGCCTGAGAAAAACAAAACGCTCCATGAAGCAAATCTCCTAAAGCTAGATATATCAAAGGCTCGCTCTCAGCTTGGATGGTCCCCCCAGTGGGATCTTGCCACCGCAACAAAAATGACGGCCGATTGGTATTCGCTGTACTTGAAGCTACTGAAGAGCCAAAACTTTGAAGAGCTTCGGATGCTCACCGAAAATCAGATCGATCTGTACAGTGACACAAGAGAGCAACTAGCTAATGGATACTTGGATCGAACTCGCAGAGCTAGAAGCGGGCTAAGAACAAGAGGGAATTCATGAAAACAGAACAGCAATTGAGAACTGAGATAAAAAGTTTGGTTGGCGAGTATTTTGAAGTGGCCCACAGGCCAAAATTAGAAGCACCTTTTGTAGCCGGTGAAACACGAGTCAATTATGCGGGCCGAATGTTTGGCGCAGAGGAGATGCTGAATCTTGTTGATTCGTCCCTTGATTTTTGGCTCACTTCAGGCCGCTACTGCGACCAATTTGAAAGAAGTTTTTCGCAGAAATTGGGGGTCAAGTACACAGCACTCGTTAACTCAGGCTCAAGTGCCAACCTTGTCGCCTTTTACTCTTTAACCTCACCGCTTTTAAAAGACAGAAGAATTCGAAAAGGCGATGAAGTCATCACTGTCGCCGCGGGATTTCCGACTACGGTTGCCCCTATCATTCAGTTTGGTGCGGTGCCAGTTTTCGTTGATGTGAAAGTCGACGACGGTACATATAACATTGATGTTACGCAACTCGAAGCTGCTCGGACAGATCGAACTAAGGCTGTTATGGTGGCGCACACTCTGGGCAACCCTTTCGATTTAGATGCTGTTAAGGCTTTTTGCGAAAAACATGAACTTTGGCTTGTTGAAGACAATTGCGATGCACTTGGTTCAACTTACAAAGGTAAACTCACCGGTACGTTCGGAGACATCGCTACTTCGAGTTTTTATCCACCTCATCATCTTACAATGGGTGAAGGTGGCGCTGTTTATACAAGCAAACCCTTGCTGAAAAGATCCGTCGAATCGTTTAGAGATTGGGGCCGAGACTGTTGGTGTCCGTCTGGAAAAGACAACACATGTAACAAACGGTTCGGTTGGAAGTTAGGCCAACTACCTGAGGGCTACGACCACAAATACATCTATAGACATCTGGGTTTCAATCTAAAAGTCACAGATATGCAAGCGGCTATTGGATGCGCTCAGCTTGAGCGCCTTGATAGCTTTACAGAAGCACGTAGAAGCAACTGGCTACGACTTCGAGAGGGGTTGTCAAACTTAAAGGATCAGCTCGTGCTGCCTGAACCTACTGAAGGTGCAAGCCCCAGTTGGTTTGGCTTTGCGATGACTGTTCGAGAAAGCGCAAGCTTCACACGAAACGAGATTTGTGAGTACTTAGAGGAGAACAAGATACAGACGCGAATGCTTTTTGGAGGCAATCTGCTTCGTCACCCTGCCTTTGATGAACTTCGTGATCAGCCGGGCGCTCTAAGAGTTGTTGGAGAGCTCCCTCAAACCGATCGCATCATGATGAACACGTTTTGGGTTGGCGTTTACCCTGGCATGATTCCCAATAAACTTGATTACATCATCGATAAGATCCAAAGCTTCGCCCGCAAGTGAGTGAGCAACAGATCGGCGTCATCCTCGACCAGGGTGATTATAAATAAAAAGTAATAAATGAAAGCGTAGCTCGCCTCGAAGTAGATCGACCTGCTAAACGTTATTTTTCGAAGCCGAGAAGTTGGACAAAATATTGTACATGCAAAACTGAACCCGCACAATATTGTCGGCTTCAGGATCATTTGAAAGTTCCTCGTTTAAATCCCTGATCATAGCCCGCAAGCGACTCTTGATTAGAGGGAGTTGCTTCTTTGAAACCGCGATCGTCAATCCTTGATATTCTCTTTGATCTAGCGGCTCGCTCAATCGATCCTTTGCTAGATCCAGAAATTTCATATGCGTCATTTGCAGATTAAGATTCTCCACATCGTTTTTTGATTCAAATGCAATGTTCGCTTGCTTAAATTTTGTGTTTTCTTGGTTGATCGGCACCAAGTAACCCTTAGAAATCAAAAAGCTAAGTGATTTTACAATGGTGTCCCTGTCTGCGATTCCCGGTAAACGCTTCATTATAGAATCTGGAGACATTTCGACATCCTTGAGAAGTGTCATTTCCCAAAGTATTAAATTTATCCACGATGAGTGCAGTGATTCATCTGCGACTTTGTCTGCTTGGTTCATCTGAGCCATGATCTTAAGCCGCTTCATGACCTCCAGCTTGCTCTTGGTATCTTTCGCGATTTCTAGTTCTACCAACCCTAGAAAGTACTTTCGCTCTGCGCCTTTGAGGCCAAGGCCGCGTGACACTTTAGACGCAGAAGTAGCCGTCAAGTTTCGTCGTCCCTTTATTATTAACTGGAGGTAGTTAGGGCAATTCACACCTGAACGACGGGCAAAGGCTCTATAGCTAGAGCCCGTGAATTTAAGTTTGAAATCTACAAACTCAGTTAAAAAATGACGATAACTCGTATATCCAAATATATTAGGCCCGCTAACCACTTCTTTTTTACTCGAATTCAAAGATTTGGCCATTGAACCTATTTCATCTTTTTGCTTGAGTATTTCTCGTTGCACAAAGTATGTCCCTATCGGATACGAATTTATTCAATCAACAAAAACGTAGACACGGTCATTCGGGCATTTGCCATTGAGGCAATGGTTGGCATCGCGAATCGCGCCGACAGTCCTGATCCAAGAGAAATCTAGTTCGCCTGAAGTGACTCTCTTTCTAAACTCATCCGAAAGATCAGTTCTTTTAACTGCTATTGGTTTAAGGGGAGCATAGTAAAAACCTCCGCTACGAATCCGACTGGGAGTTGCAAATTTGACTTGCCACTCGTGGGTGAAGGTACCCCTTTCTACAGTCAAAAACTTCATACTCCAAATAGCGTCATTGGACGGGAATGCATCCGCGTACGGATTGGGATCAAGCAAGCTCATGTCTTTGGCCGAAAACGAGCTCTCGCTTGTCCAAAGCTTGTGTAGGTTAAACTCCAAAAAATGCGGCCGGATATAATCTCTGCTGCCCATGCCCCGGGGCACAGGGTATCGGACTCTCGATTCCTCACTATTCAATACTAATATGGAATCAAAATCTGGAACGACTTCAGCTGGACTCGAAAAGAGCACCAGATTCTCTAAGTGTTTATCAAGCAAGTCTCTAAACTTAAAGATAGCGGATTCATAAGCAGAGAAATTTGCCGCATCGTACATGGCGCCATACCAATACTCCATCTGCTGAACGACAACTTCTTCGCCTTCCCCTAAGTTAGCGCCAATTCTGGCGAGGGCAAAGTGACTCAGTTCGTGTAGAAAGGTTAAGACCTGTTTCCGCTGGTCAAGATCGTAAAACGCTTTACAGAAAGTGATAGTTCCACTCGTGTTTTCGTAGGCAGCTCTTACTTCACTTTGAGGACTGCTAGAAAGAAAACATCGCTCATCGGTTTTTAAAAAAGTGAGCTCGGCTGGACCAGAAAATGCCTCTTGAATTATGCCGACCCAAGTTGGCTCGGGCGCGTTCAATTTCTTTAGAAACGCATTAACTTTATCTAAGTTTGGCGGCTCAGTAGGCTCAACGTAAAGTAGACCCCCACCATTGCCGGAAATGATACCCGCAAAGCCCGGTACGGTCGCGACGAAAATAGCAAACGCTGCGCTCATCAGAGCTGTCTTAAGTGAATACACAAATTACCCCCTTCGTGTCATAGTTGAGAAATTGTAGCCCCTTATACGCTCTGTTACGAGGTTATCTATGTCAACGCCATCGTAAAAATAGTGAATACAAAGTATTCAGGGGAAGAGTTTGAGACGCGTGATTGGGTGAACATTCGGAGTTCAGTTTTCTGGCGAGAGAAAGCTCTGGGCTTTCTAAAATACATAAGAGAGATTGGGCTAACACTCTATAAGTGGTCTTCTGAAATGTTTACCTCTGCCAGTCGAACGCTGCGCGTCCGCAACAGGACCTGGCGACTATTTTTTAAGGAGGAGCCACGTTTTGTAGGTTTCGAGGGCCCAGTCAGGGAGGACCCAATCATTGCCTACGGCGCTTCGTGGGTCAAAATCGATTTCATCAATTCGACTTTCCCCTTTTAGCGCCAGTTGCTCATAGAACTTTTCTTCAAATGCTCGAAGTGATCGAGAGTTATCAAATTTCACCTTAAGCACTCTGCCTTGGCCTACTGTAATTGCTAGCAAAAATAAAATAAGGATGGCTTTCGTTGGTACAAAAGCCAGAAGACTTAAACATTTTTGACCTGTTGGCCTATTGTTACCTGCGGGTCTCTTTGCATCGAGTGCAGCAAACAAATAAATGCTCGCAACTATCAAACTCACGTAGAGTATCTGCATTCCATAAGCGGCGCGAGAAGCCGAATAGAGGAGCAAAAGCAAATAACTTGCCGGTAAAAAAGCGGCGACAATAAAACCGATTAATCTAAACTTTCGATCCCAAAATCGATAGGCCCATTTGCTAAGTAAGAACAGTGAAGCTAACCAAAGTAGTGCAGTTGCTACCCAATTAACCTTATAAAACTCAATGCTAAATATATGAAAAAATGACCGCTCCGCGCGATCTAAGAATTCGATCCAAGTAAAATCAATTTTACTTGGGAAGTGGTCATACCAAATTGCCAACACCTGCCTAACTACGAAAAACAAACCGCCACTTGCAACGATGTAAAAGAAGTCTTTAGGGGCGAATTTTTTAAGCGCAATACCGATAATCAGTAAACTCATGCTGAGAAATATAAACGACTCCGTTGTTAAAAATGCTAAGGTTAAACAAAGAATCTTGATCGCTGAAACTCGGCTGTATAAAAACCCAGATACCAGTAAGCCGCCAATGCCGTAGGGGCTAGCTGCAGTCCAATAAATAATCTCATAAAATCCTGGCCAGAAGGGGGCAACAATTGCCAACAACCAAGACCACTTAATCATTCGATTGAAATCGGTTTGCTTTGTGCCGGCTGGAGCTGCTTTGCCAGAGATGCCTTCAAGCCTTTCTTTATCTACACCTAACCCACAGAAAGCCTCAAACAGCCATCTCGAGATAAGAAGTATCCCTAAGCAGCGAAAGAAGAACATGAGAGACATTGCAAGATAAACCAGGTATGGCTTCTGCAGAGAGTAAATCAGATACAGCATAGGCACTGTTACCGGCATTCTTGAAAAAAGCGCGCCAAATGAATCAATTCCGAAGTTTTCTTTATAGCTCAACCCAAGATACAGATAGTCATCTACGAGAAATGTCGGTTGTATCCATAATACTAACCCCATAAATAAAAGAGCTGAAATCAGGGCCGGCCAAACAGGCTGAGGAATCTGCTTTACCATCGATAAACTCCCATAAAATTCCGCATTAACTTTATCTTTTCTTGCCGGCAAACTTCAAAAAAACTATCGTACCTTTCAGCTTTATTTACCATATGTCATGTTGCGGGCATAGATTCAATTTTGAAGTGTAGCACATGGTTTTTTAGCAGCTGAGCGCTAAAGTAGAAGCAAGTGCTCGGGTAATAGCGAAAACTTTAAAGGAGTTTCACTGAGATTCGAAATGCGCTTACAGCACTATTTGATTGTTACGTTTCCGATATTTTGGCTGGGAGTTGGCAAGAAATATCCTTTCGCTTTACTGGGCGAGAGTGGCCCACTTATCGGGATAGTTTTTTGGAGCTTAGTAAGCCTTGTGTGGCTGCTTGCCCTCTTCAACATTTTATCAAACAGTCGCTCGCAGGTTAAATTAGAGAATTCGTCGAGCAAGGTATTTCCAGTTTGGTTGTTGCTCGGTGGGTTGGCCGCTTTAGTCTTTGATTTGATTCAGTGGGTTCAGTTTCGCTCGATTGGCTATCCAGTCCCGTGGGCACTCTTTGCCGTAGATATTTTGTGGATCACCTATGCAAGTATCGGCTTTAAAGGCAAACAGGTTCCGCCGAAGAAGTGGTTGGTACCCGCTATAGGATATGGAGTCATTCATCGTGCTCTTAGCATTCTTGTGCTTCCATTGACTGCGGCGCGATCGGATATGTTGCCAGCTATCCAGCAAGCTATCGGCAGATTTTGGAGCGGACTCCCCGCTTATGCCCCCTCGACTGGAGGCATAGGTCAAATGCTCTATCTGCCTGGCACTTGGATGAGCTATATCCCGGCGGAGTTTGGCCCACTAGGTATCTCGTTTGATCCGAGGTGGATTGGCCTTTCGTACTTCATCATGCTGAGCCTTTTGATTGTCTATTTGCAACCGAGGCTCAAAACGACTTCTATAATGTTGGCAGTCTTATGGTTCACCAATCCCTATCTCGCGTTCAGACATGAGCTCTATTTAGATTTCTTTTGGCTAGTCCTAGCGGTGACGACAGTCATCGCTCAACATCGTCGACCCTTGTTAACCGGAGTGATGGCTGGTTTTTCGATGCTCACACTTCACTGGGCACTTATACTTACACCGCTTTGGTTGTTAGTCGCTACACCTAAAGGTAACTGGAAAAAACTTCTAGCGAGCGCACTCATCGCTGTGACCATTTTTTGCTTTGGCATAGGCGCGTTTCTTAATCGAGAAGGAAGTTACCTCGTCGAAGGAATTCTTATGCCAATGAAGTGGATCCGCGAGGGTTACCGCGGTGAACTCTGCCTTGGACTCCCGCCTTTATTTTATAAATTAGGCCTTAAAGACTTTCTACAACCCCTACAGCTGATCATGCTTTTTACGATTGGACTCTACACTCTCATTCAGTGGCTTCCTAAAAAACCAAAGTTTCTGTCGTCTTGGAGCAGAGAAGGTTCGCAATTTGGACCAGGCCCTGCCGTGATTCCCTTAGCGCTAACGCTTTTTATTTTTCTAAATCCGTTCTTAGAAAATTACTTCTACCTCGCCCCTTTATTGCTTTTTTCGTTGATAATCGAGAATCCGGATCTTTAAGATCTTTCCAACCGTTGGGCATTTCTCCGCGGATTCCTAAATGACAAACAACGAAGTCGAATCGGATGGGATCATCAGGATCGAGTTTTTTGAAGAACTCTGTCACTTCAATAGCAGTCGCATGATTCGGAGTCTTACGCTTCGTTAATAGAAACCTTCGAGCAAATTCAAAAGTGTGGGTATCAATCGGCATGATGAGACTACGCTTGTGCTGGGTTCCCCAGAGATTCAAATCGTTTTCGGTATCGCCAACACACCACCTAAAAAACAGGTAAAGCCTCTTGCAGGTGCTTCCGCGTGAAGGCTTTGGAAGCATAAACCGAAATGATCGCCAATCTAGTGCAAGTCGTTCACTCTTTTCTAAAAAGACAGCTTTGTTCTCAAAGTAAATCGACAAATCTTCTGCCCAAGAACTAGCAGTCGTCGAAAGGCCGGGATTCACCAAGCTATAAATAGGCAGGGCCCCCTTGCCTGAGCTTCTACAAAGATCACCTAGGCCAGATAACAGAACGAATAGGTCCTTTTCGTCATTGAATCGGTGCTTCCAGCCTCGAGAGACTTCTCGAATATCGCGATTACTCATTAGGGCAAGCTCTCTGGCTGGCTCTGAAAAGTTTGAAAGTATTGATCTAACGGATCTCTGAATTTGCTTTACGTTTCCGTAGGCAAATGAAGAACAAATAAACGCCGCAATTTCTCTGTCTTGCGGTCTCTTAAAGTCTAGTGCCGGAGCAATAGCATCGTTTGAAACTTGATTGATTGCCGCGAAACGCTTCGACTCACTCTCAAGCAACGCTTTTAATGCAGTGATTTTCTCGCCAGAAGGACGTTTAGACATAGGTTCACTGGGCTTTGGCGCGAGCCCCCAAAAAGAATATTCTCAACATCAAACCATAGAGTGTTGCGGCTATTGCCAAATGTAACACCGTCACTACCGGCGGAACCTTAAACAGAACATTTACCGCTCCCACGCCAATTTGACCCAGCACTAAGAGCAAAAGATAAAGTGATATCTTTTTGATCTCAGGAGTCATCCACTCTTCGTGTTTCACTTTTTGTGTAAGTCTAAAGAGAGCAAATATCAAAAACGTCAGTATGTAGGCGCCCACTCGGTGCACCGCTTGGAACGCCACCAATCGAGTGCCAAGCTCGGCTGAAAAAATATTTACCTCTGGGAGCAATGAACCATTGCAAAGCGGAAAGTCTTCGCAGGCAACGCCAGCGTAGTTACTCGAAACCAATCCACCTAAAATGATCTGTATATAAAGCGCTCCAAACACCACCGCTAACACCGCGGTAAATGAACGAGGAATAGGCCGTGATTGAGAAGTCGAACTGAAAAGTTCAAAATACACCCACAGCAAGCATCCAAAGAAAGACATTCCAAAAAACAAATGAAGCGTTACGAAGCTAAAGTGCAGCAATTTTATAACCGTTAAAGCCCCCATGATAATCTGAATGATCAAAATGGCGACGCCAGCTACGGAGGCTACAATGGCTCCTTTTTGAACAACATCTCGCTTATAAATCAAAAATGCTGTGAGGGCTAAAAACGCCAAACCAACAAAGCCAGCCACCGCTCGGTGAATAAACTCGTAGTAAACTTGCAAATCGTACGGCGGTATAACGTATCCAAAACAGAGTGGCCAATCAGGGCAAGCAAGACCCGCATCCATGGCTCGTACCGCGCCACCTAGGGCAATGAGAAAAAAGGTGATGCCTATAAGGATCTTTATCGGAAGTTTAAGCCCGTTAAGCTGACTCTTCATCTCTTGAGTTGTTCTCAAAGTGCCTTTGGTTGTGTTCATTGATTTACTCCCATCACTTCTTTACAAGACTACCCGACTTTTTTTGCCTGAATTTTCGCATTTTAAAGTTTTCACATTTTAAAGTCTCGCCTCTTAATCTGCCTATCTCATGTCTTCGGGCTTTCCCGCTTTCGCTATTTGTTTCTTATATCTGGCTTCAAAAACTTTATGTCTTAAGAAAGAGAAACAGCCACCGGTCAAGCAAGGGCTGGAGTAAAAAAACGAGCAGACTCAAGCTCACGGCAAGAAAAAACCCGAGCCATCGACGCTTGTAAGTAAGAATCTTGTCTGTTGCCTCAGCGGAAAAGTCCTCAGATGAGGAAGATTTTGGGTGAAGCAACGGGCTATTCAAAACTCGATAGTACTTGAAGTAAGTAAGAATTAGCCACGAAGTCATAGGGATCGACGCCAAGTAAAAAACCCAATAAGTAAAGGTAAACAGCGGAGCACAAAGTGCAAAAACAACATACACAAACAAGTAGGCTCCGATATGAATCAAAGCTCTTTTGTCGCCCACAACAACCGGAAGTACTGGAATGCCTCCATCTGCATAGTCGTTTTTGTATTTGATAGCGAGGGCCCAAAAATGTGGCATCTGCCACAAGAACAAAATCATGAATAAATACACTGATTCTGCGTTAATAACCGTGTTGCTAGATCCGGCATAACCCATAACAACAGGAAGCGCGCCAGGCACTGCACCAGGCACCGCTGCGAATGCCATTTTCGGCTTCCAGTTCAATGTGTAGAGGCCGTTGTAAAGCAATACCGTGATCAAACCAAGAACAGCAACCTTCACAGAAACAGTCAGCAAAAAGGCCGTTCCGATCATCATCGGAAATACCGACAATAGAAACCCTGTCAGCAATGAGATTTGACCAGAGGCGATGGGCCGATTCTGGGTTCTCTTCATTTTGGAATCTACCTGGAGCTCTTGAACCTGATTCAAAGCAAGGCTCCCACTACTGAGAAGAGAGAGTCCGGTCAGGAAAATTGACAAACTCAATAAATCAAACGGTCTGTCTGCCCCCAATCCGGTTAACCATCCAATCAGAGCGCATATAACGACGAGAATGACGATTTTGAATTTTGCTAGAGCCAACCAATGAGAACCCAACACACGCAATCTGGAAGCGAATGTAAAAGGGTTGTTCGTGGCGCTCGGTAAGTGACTCAAAAAATCTCCTATTTAGAACAAAAGATGAACAAAAATTATGAGCTAAAAGTTATCTTCTTTATTTAATGAAGCAAACGCCGGCCTCAGCCAATTATCCGCTTAGCTTCATCAAGTACTTCTTTGGCATGACCCTCTGCTTTTACTTTTCGCCACTCCTTTAGTAACTTGCCATCCTCGCCAATCAAAAAAGTCGATCTCTCAATGCCTATGACTTTTTTGCCGTACATGTTCTTCTCTTTTAAGACACCAAAAAGATTGCAAACCGTTTCATCTTCATCACTGAGTAAATCAATTGAGTAGCATTGCTTTTCTTTGAATTTTTCGTGCGACTTAAGAGTGTCTCTCGAAACTCCATACACCCTTGCGTTGAGTTTACTGAATTGGCTTTTTAGTTTTGTGAACTCATGGCCCTCAAGCGTGCAACCTGGGGTTGCATCTTTGGGATAGAAATAAAGAACAAGCACTTCGCCCTTATGCTTTGAAAGCTTAAACGGCTCACCTTCGGTAGAGGGCATTTCGAAATCAGGAACTTTTTTACCAACTGCAATAGAAGACATGAGACTGCTCCTTTTAGGAGCCTTCTACCACAAAAGGCTGGCGCTTCCCTTTTAGTAAACGCCGCATCAAGCTAGTTGATGATGAGGGCGTGTCCTCATTTGGACGAGCGTCTCGAGAAAGCCAATTTAATGTGAAATCAAGGCGCGAGGAGAAGTCATAGCACCGCTATGGCGCCGACGAGCAACGCTGAGGTCACTTTAAATTGGCTTTTGCAGTAGTTCGACCAAATGAGAACGCGCCCCAGGGCCGGGTCAGTAGTCTGCGCATTCCTTCGCCCTACTAAAGCTGGATAAAAGACTTTCGAGTGAATACATCGATTGCAGTGAGGATAAAAAACAAAAACAGAAAAAAGAAACTTGAGAAGAAGGCGAGTCTATTTAAAGAGGTCTCGTACTTTTGATGCATGAAATACCAGATAACCAGTGCCGCCTTCACAGTTGCTATGAGCATGGCAAGTGCCAGGTTAAAAGATCCAAAATCAACCTTGATTGCCCCAACCGTCATCACTGTTAATACAAGCAAAACGAAGTAGACATTAAAAAATACTTTTGGCTGAGTAACATGTATCTCTGAAGGATGATCTGAATTGCCGCTTGCCATATTTCACCTCGTTGTAAAAAAGCCCTAGTGGATAAGATAGAACATCGGGAACAAAAAGATCCAAACCAAGTCGACAATGTGCCAGAAAATTCCAACTCCCTCTACAGGAGTAAAATATTTTGGATTAAAATGCCCCTTGTAGAGCTTTATTAAAAGCCAACTGATCAAGACAATACCGGCAGTCACGTGAACTCCGTGAAGGCCCGTCATCATAAAATAGATCCCAAAAAACATCCCAATTTTCTCTGGATGATCCCCTGCATGGGTAAAGAAGTGTCCTGGCAATAGTCCGTCATGAATTTTGTGGGAGTATTCAAAGTACTTGATGATCAAAAACACAAAGGCGCAAGCAAATGTTAGCCACAAGTTAAGGGCCGCCTTTTTGTTTTGCCCCGTTTGAATGTAAGAGATCGAAAGTGCCATGGTCAGTGAACTTGTCAAAAGCACGATCGTGTTTGTAGCGCCCATTGTTACATCAAGATACTTATGACCATCAAAAAATATTTCAGGATAAAGACTTCTTAAAAACGCATATCCAACAAAGAGACCGCCAAACATCACGATCTCTGTCAGCATAAATAGCCAAATTCCTAGTTTGGCCGCCGAATACTGATGCTCGCGACTTTCAAAGTGATGAGCGTGGTCATGGGCTGTGTCTGCTGGAACTGAAGTACTCATAAATTGATCACCTGTAGTCGTAAGGACCTGTTGTTACTGTTGGTATTACTGGAAAGTTTTCATGTGGAGGCGGTGATGGAGTTGTCCACTCTAAAGTTGTTGCTCCCCAAGGGTTGGCTGGCGCCTTGGTTTTTGACCGGAGCGCCTGAATTATCGAAATGAAAGCAACAAGAAATCCGAGCCCAATCATCCATGAACCATATGTGGAGATTTCATTCAGGCGTGCGTATTCCGGTATATAATCATGGTACCGCCTGGGCATACCCAAGTTGCCCAATATAAACTGCGGAAAGAACGTAACATTGAAACCCACGAAAATGAAAAACCAAGATATGCGAGCCATCGTCTCGTTGTAGACCTTGCCAAACATTTTCGGGAACCAATAGTAAGTTCCCCCCATTAGTGCCATGAGAGTGCCGCCCACCATAACATAGTGAAAGTGTGCTACCACAAAGTAAGTATCATGAAGGTGCACATTAGTAGCCAACGTCGCCAAAAATATCCCCGTAAGTCCGCCAATGGAGAAGATAAACATAAAGCCCAGCCCGTAAAGCATAGGTGAATCAACGCTGATCGAGCCTCGGTAGAGCGTGGCCACCCAGTTGAAAAGCTTGATCGCGGTGGGAACTCCCACCAACATTGTCAGCAACGAAAACACGAGGCCGGCAATCTCAGACTGCCCACTCACAAACATATGGTGACCCCAAACCAAAAAACTCACCGCTGCAATTGCGAGGCTTGAGTAGGCAATGGCCGTGTAACCAAAGATTGTCTTTCGAGAAAAGGCCGCAACAATCTCACTCACCACGCCCATCGCAGGTAACACCATGATGTAAACAGCTGGGTGAGAGTAAAACCAAAAAAAGTGCTGAAACAGTACGGGGTCACCGCCAAGTTCCGGGTTGAAAATTCCTACGCCAAGGACCCTTTCAATAATCAAAAGCAGCAAAGTGATTGCCAAGATGGGCGTGGCTACCACTTGAAGAATAGCTGTTGAATAGAGCGCCCAAACGAACAACGGCATTCGCTTCATGGTCATACCGGGGGCTCGCAGCTTGTGCACTGTTGTTATAAAATTGATGCCAGTAAGTATTGAGGAAAAGCCCATCGTAAACACACCGGCGACAACCAACACGACAGCACCAGAAGATTTGATGCTATACGGAGTGTAAAACGTCCACCCAGTGTCTACTCCGCCAAAAAATACAGAGGAGATGGTAAAGATGGCACCCGCCATGAATATGTACCAACTAGCGAGATTCAGCCGCGGGAACGCGACATCCTTTGCCCCCAAGTGCATCGGTAAAAAGAAGTTGCCCAAATAGGCCGGTATGCCTGGAACAACAACCATGAACACCATGATGGATCCATGAAACGTCAGAAATCGATTGTAAACGTCTGGTGAGAAATACTGCTGACCTGGTGCCATCAACTCTAGGCGCATCAATAGAGCAAAAATGCCTCCTACAAAAAAGAACAGCATGACTGATATGAAATACATGACACCGATCTTCTTGTGATCAAGTGTAGTTAACCAAGATTTGAGTCCTGTACCGTGGTGTAAATAATCGTGTTCAGTTGTTGCGCTTCCTGTGGCGGCATTGGCCATATCCACTACTCCTTATAAACTCTTTATGTATTCGATGATGAAACCAATTTCTTCTTCTGTAATCTGCCCTTGGAACGGAGGCATGATCACGCCTTGATATCCTTGAACGACTTTTGCCTGAGGATTCAAAATAGATTCAACGATATAATTTGCGTCTGCTTTATCGATATTTCCTCCGCCAACAAAGGATCTAGGGCTGTCAAACAAACCCTTAAAAGATGGCCCCACACGAGCTTCTCCGTCAGTTGTATGGCAGGCGTTGCAACCTTTGTTTTTGTAGAGAGTCTCGCCTTTTTGCGCTAGACTCATTCCGGCGGAATCATCCGTTTCTAACCATTTCTGATACTCGTCTTGGGGAATAACTTTAACAGAACCGATCATTTGTGAATGGGCGGTACCGCAAAACTCCGTGCAGAAGATCCTATAGTTGCCAACTGCGTTCGCCTCAAACCAAAGCTTAGACATTCTACCCGGAACAGCGTCTTGTTTGATTCGAAAGCTCGGCACAAAGAAACTGTGCAAGACGTCGGATGCGGTAATGTTGAGAACAACCGGCGTGTCCACGGGAACAACCATGTCGTTAGTGACTTTTTTGCCGTTTTTGTAATGCATTTCCCAAAGCCATTGTTTACCTACTACCTGAACCTCAATGGCATTATCAGGAAAGGTTCTCATTTTGTGGTAAACGACCCAGCCCCAATAAAACACTCCCAAAAGAAGAACTAACGGAATAAAGCTCCAAAGAAATTCGAGAAAGTAATTATGTGTAATATGAGGTGTTTTGTCGGTATGAGTTTTTCTTTTGTATTTGACCACAAAGATGGTCATCCCCCCCATAAGCACCACAAAGAAAAAGATACTCACCCATAGCATGAAGTTGTAAACAGCATCGACATCGCCGGCAAACGTTGATGCCTGAACTGGCAAATACGAGTTGGCATTTGCTGAATCTACTAAGAGCGATAACCAAGCCTTGATAAACATTCGATCTCCCTACGCCTGCGCAACCTTCTGTTTGCGCCAAAATCCCACTAAAAAAAATCCCAAGACCAATACAGTAACAGCCCCGGCCGCTCTCATAATATTGAAAGCATAAAAGGCATACCCTCTTTGCGCAGGATCATAATGAAAACAAAACAAGAGTATTTTGTCAGCAACTGATCCCACCTTCCCTTCGGAGGCCTCTACGAGCGAAAGCCTTAACAAAGTCTCAGGAAAAGCGATCCCAAAAAGCGTTCTTGAAATCACACCACTTGGAGTGACAACAAATGCCGCGGCCCCGTGAGCCCATTGCTGCCCGATAGGGTCCCACTTGTACTTGAATCCGACCTGAGAGGCTAGAGCTTTAACGTGATCCTCTTTGCCAACGAGAAAGTTCCAGCCCTCCGCTGAGTCGGCTCGTCCGTAGGCCTTCAAGTAGTTCTCTTTTTTCTTTGCTGCAAGCTCGGGTGTTTCATTCGGATCAATGCTCACAGTCACTAAATTAAACTGCTCGCCAACGTTCCATTTCAGTTCTTTAAGGCCCTCAAGTAGGCCATTGAGATGAAAGTTACACAAGTTAGGACAAGAATAATATACGAGAGACAAAAGCGTCGGTTTGGTGCCATCAAAGTACTGTCCTAATGTCACCTGGCGGCCGCGGTCGTCGGTAAACTGGAGATTGCGATCAATTGTTTCTCCAAGACGCTCTTCGATTCCGATATCTTCGATCGCAGCCGGCTTTTCGCTCGCAGCTTTTTGTCCTGACCATGGCAAACCCTGAGCAAAACTCGTGGTCGCCGGAAGCATGAACATAAAAGCCATAAGTTGGAGCATGCAGATTCCTAAGGAAGTTTAGTACATTCCAGATTTCATAAATTGTTTTACATCACCGGGCGATACTTTTTCGGACGGCACTTTGCCATCAATATAGTTCCCCTTGAGATAATGTGTCAGTGCCCACTTCGCTTCAAATGAAAATCGGTCAAATCGGTGCTCAGGCACACTCGCTAGGCCGCGAGGATTTGCGATGAGCCAGTATGTGTCTAGCAGAGGTAAGCCGCCCTCTGCTCCGCCGCTCAGAAACTTCTGCCTGACAGCATCGACTCCCGCGCCACTTACCGTATGACAGTTCTGACAGTTAACCTGGTAAAGACCCGATCCCAAATCCGTGAGTTCTTTTGAGCCACCCGCCCAAATCACAAAACGATCTAAAGATTCACCTTTTGGAAACTTTGCCTGCGCCTCGAGCCTTTCGATATCGATTGGGCCCGGATTGCTGCCAATCACAAAAATGAAGAAGATTGGCGTGATAATCAGACTAAGTAGGAAGATGAGCTTCCCGGTAGCGTTACTGAGATCTTTGGTGGGCATGTTTTGCTCTTTCCTAGTTGTCGAAAGCTAATTGATACTGACTTAAAATTCTTTATTTTCGGTCAAAAAGTCAAAAAATAATTGGTTGTCTTTTAACCACTGCTTACTTTGACGAAAATTCGGACAGTGCTGTTCTACCAGATTCCAGAAATTTCTGGAGTGATTCATTTCTTTAAGGTGGGCAAGTTCGTGAACAATTACGTAGTCCGAGACGCTGGGATGGGCCGCCACCAACCGCCAATTAAGCTCTACCTGACCCTTCGACGAACAGCTTCCCCATCTCGTCTTATAATCACGAAACTTCAAGGTCGCAGGTTCTAGGCCTGTCTTCTCAGAAATTGTTGATGCGCGCAGCGATAAATAATTTGATCCAGCCTCTTTATAGTAGGAGCGCAGAAGTTTTCTCAAAGAATCTTCATCGAAACGCGACGTGTGAATCGTAAAACCTTCACTCGAACACTTTTGCATTTGTCCGCGCGCGAATTTATGTGGCACAATTCGCACAGGCAATTCTTCGCCCAACCAAGGGAGGGTTGTCAAATCTGTCAGTGAAAACCTTTTTAGCTGAGAAATTCTCACAGCAGACTCGATGAGCTTTTTCTGTATCCAAGACCTGCTTTCTTCAAGAAATTGCACTATCTCGGCGCTCGTGGTTCTTTGGGCCACATTTACCGAGACATTTCCTGTATGATGCACAGTAACAAAAAGCCTCGGGCGGCGCCGTCTTCGGCTGACCTTAACCTTTTGGTTGCTCCACTCGATGATTTCAAGGTTCGCCATATATTTAGTCATTGAACCCATAAAATCCGCCTTGATCAAGCATCTGCGAGTGTTTATCGTTCAGTCCTTGAGGTCAGGCCCCATACGAGAGCGTGGGTAATTAATCCCGCCAGGTCTGAAAAGAAGCAACGGTCGTTATCGACCTCTGCGTTATGGGTTTCCTGGCCACCTTTTTTGGGGAACCAACATGGCCTACCAAGTGATCGCCAGAAAATGGCGTCCGAAAAATTTTAGCCAGCTCGTAGGTCACGAATCTATCCGAACGACTCTCATCAATTCACTCAAAAACGATCGGCTGCCGCACGCTCTACTATTTTCTGGATCAAGAGGTGTCGGAAAAACATCCACCGCGCGCATCCTCGCCAAAATTTTAAGGTGCACAGATCTTCACGATTACACTCCTTGTGAAAATTGCCAAAACTGCAAAGAGATTACAAGTGGTTCTAGTCTTGACGTGGTTGAGCTTGATGGCGCAAGCAACAATGGTGTGGATGCTATTCGAGAGCTTATCGAGACATCTCGATTTATGCCCTCAAGTGGCTCTCGAAAAGTTTATATAATTGACGAAGTTCATATGCTCTCAACAAGTGCATTTAATGCACTTTTAAAAACGCTCGAAGAGCCGCCCGCACATGTTGTTTTTATTTTTGCCACAACAGAGCCTCACAAAATTCCGCTCACGATACTCTCGCGCTGCCAACGCTTTGAATTCGGCAGGATTCGTGTCAAAGAAACTTATGAACACCTAAAAGAAATCGCCAAGCAAGAAGGCATTCAGTTTGAAGAGTCTGCCCTTTGGAGCATTGCCCAGGCCGGAGACGGCTCTATGAGAGACAGTCAAAGCCTGCTTGATCAAGCCGCCTCTTTTAGTGAGAGCCAGCTAACTACAAAGCTTGTATCAGACATGTTGGGTGTTGCGCCCCGCGAGCAGATTCGCGCCCTTATTTCGGCGATCCTCAACAGAGACGTAAATGCAGGCATAAGCCTCATTGCGCAATTTGACCGCCAGGCCTTTGATAACAAACGTATCGTTGATGAGCTACTAGTAAACCTTCGCGACATGGCAGTCTTAAAGATATCACCTCATTCGGATTGGCTTGATCTGTCTGATGAAGACCAAGCTTGCTTGACACAAATGTCGTCATTGGTGAGCTCCGAAGAAATTCAGTTTTTATTCGATGTTGCTCTTAAAGGGGCACAAGATATTGCTCGCACTCATGTTCCGCGCATGGCGTTTGAAATGCTCTTATTAAAAATGATAAGCGCTCCAAAGGTTGCCGACATCGGAGCCTTGCTCAGAGGTGCTCAAACATTAGCCATATCTCAAGATCCCGTGACTATAGCCGATTCTCAGAAACAAGAGGCTAATTTTACAAGCCCACCTCCTTTGCATGACGACAAGAACAGCTTTAGGAAACCATCTCCTTCAATTTTAAACAAAAACCCCGTGAGCTCTCAGAACGCGCCTACAAGTAAAAGTCATAACTCTCGCCCAACACCAAAGCAGATATCTTTAGATGGTCATCTTGAAGAAGGATGGTTTTCTTTAGTTGCCGAAATAAAAAGAGACCACCCATTTTGGGCTGCGAAGTTAGAACACCTGAGCGCTTTAGAACTTTTGGATGGCCGTTTAAAGCTGGGCGCTAAAGCTAGCCACTCATTTTTGTCTCAGCAGCTTTCGACACCCAAAACCACTCAGGCCCTTAGAGACTTACTGAAAACTTACGGAATTGTTGTAAGCCATATCGAGATCGCTACGGTATCGGCACATACGCAGACTCCCGTAAAAGCCCCTAAAGAAGTTCAACGGGGTCAGGCTCAAAAACAAGAGGCTGAAATCTTAGAAAAAATTAACCAGGATCCACTAGTGAAAAAATCAAAGGCATTATTTAATGGTGAAATTCAAATTACAAAGGAGAACCGATGAAAGGCTTTCCCGGCGGAATGCAGCAGTTCATCAAGCAAGCAAACCAAATGCAAAGTCGCATTCAGAAGCTGCAGGAGCAGCTGGAGACGAAAGAGTACGCGGGAACGGCGGGAGGAGGCTCTGTTTCGGCCATTGCCACCGGTAAGCTTGATGTCAAAAGCATAACAATTAAACCCGAGGTCCTCGAAGCAGCAGATACGGAAATGGTTCAAGATCTTGTGATGATCGCTGTTAATGAGGCCCTCAAACTGGCCAAAGCTGAGCGAGATGCAGAAATGCAGAAAACCACTGGCGGAATGGGGATCCCAGGGATTTTCTAGTCGTTTTTTTGCGATGAGAATCCCCATCATATGAGCCAACAAATACCTACTCTTCAAAGACTTATTAGTGAACTCTCGAGGCTGCCGGGCATTGGTGAGAAAACCGCTGAGCGGCTTTGCTATTTTATCTTAAAGACTGGATCTGAATATTCAGATCGTCTCAAGCAAGCTCTTAGCGATGTTCAAATCAACGTAAAGACCTGTCAAATATGTTACTCGTACACGGACCTTGAGGAGATATGCCATATCTGCCGAAACCCCGACCGCGACCTCCACTCAATTTGCGTCGTCGAGCAAGCCTCTGATATTTTTCGAATTGAGTCTGCGGGAGCCTTCAAAGGGCAGTATCATGTTCTTCAGGGCGCGCTCTCTCCACTTGATGGCGTTTTAGCTGAGGACCTTCGAGTAAAGGAACTTTTTGAAAGACTCGATGAAGCTATCGTTGCCGAAGCACCTATTAAAGAGATTATTCTTGCGCTAGATGCCGATATTGAGGGCGACACAACGGCTCTCTACTTGGCGAAAATGCTTGAAGGTAGAGGCGTGCGCTTAACAAGAATTGCGCATGGTGTTCCATTTGGAACGAATATAGATTATATTGATCAACGAACACTTTGTCGGGCTCTTGAAAATAGGGTGGAGATTTAAGCCCCTCTAGCGCCACCAAGAATCATTTGCACGATTGCCTATTGAATGAAAGTCTAAAGCCATGTCTGTCGTGAATTACAACGCCAAAGAAATCCACTGCAAAATAGTTTATTACGGTCCTTCATTGGGCGGCAAAACTACGAATGTTCAGTGGATTTACCAAAAAACCAATCCCGACAAAAAAAGCGAGATGCGGTTTTTACCTACAGAAAACGAACGAACTCTTTTTTTTGATTTCTTGCCTTTAGAAATTGGTAAGGTTCAAGATTTTACAACTCGGTTTCATTTGTACTCTGTGCCTGGGCAAATCGTTTATGACTCTAGCCGAAAGCTAGTCATGAAAGGCCTAGACGGTGTGATCTTTGTAGCTGACTCGCAAAGAGAGCGCATGGATGAAAATGTTGAGGCTCTAAAAAATCTTGAAACAAATTTGAAGCAGCAAGGATACGACATTCACCAAATTCCGTTGGTGTTCCAATACAACAAGCGAGACCTACCAAATGCGCTTCCGATTAGTGAGCTACGCTCAAAGCTAAACCGTTTCAATGCCCCGGAACTTGAGGCCGTCGCCAGCGAAGGCAGCGGCGTGTTTGACACCCTCAAGATCATTTCAAAGAAAATATTAAATGTCCTTAAGGGCGGCGAAATCTAGGATCTTTTGCTTTTGCGGGGATTTGATCTTAAAACGTGATTACTATGGGCGTAGTCGAAGAAATTCTCCTATATAAAAAGCAAAATGGCTTTCAGATCTTGGCGCACTACTATGAAGAGGGTGATATCCAAGACATCGCCGATGAGATTGGCGATAGCTTGTTTTTAGCCCAAAAAGGCTCTCAGTCTGACAAGCAAAACATCATTTTGGCTGGCGTTGTTTTCATGGGCGAAAGCGTGAAGCTGTTGGCCCCCCACAAGCGAGTCTTTGTGCCCGATGTGAATGCGGGGTGCAGCCTAGTTCATGGATCGCCAGAAGTTAAGTTTCGGAAGTGGCGCGAAAGTTTTGAAGATGCGATTTGTGTTACCTACATTAATAGCAGCGTTAAGGTAAAGGCTTTATCAGACATCATCTGTACCTCTAGTAACGCAGAAAAAATCATCGCAAGCATTCCATCAGGTAAAAAAGTGCTATTTGCTCCTGATCAAAACTTGGGCCGTTATCTTATTAAAAAAACAGGTCGTGAAATGGAGCTTTGGCCGGGCAGCTGCGAAGTTCACGTTCTTTTTCACGCAAAAGAACTCGATAAACTTATAAGGCAGAATCCGGAGGCCGTCGTGATTGCTCATCCGGAGTGCAATGACGGAATTCTTTCTCTTTCGCATGTAATTGGCTCGACGTCACGACTCCTTGAAGAGGTTCGGTCCAATCCTGCAAAGAAGTTTATAGTTGCTACAGAAGAAGGCATTCTACATCAAATGAAAAAGGTTCGCCCAGATGCTGAGCTGATACAGGCGCCTACTGAGGCGGGCTGTGGCTGCAATCAGTGCCCTTATATGAAGCTCAATACCTTAGAGAAAATCCTGAGAATACTGAAAGAGGGTGTTTCGAGTGCTGCCGGCACTCAAAAGTTGCTTCCCGAAGAGATCTTTATAGAGACTGAATATTTTGAAAAGGCGAATTTGGCACTTGAGCGAATGATGAAAGTTTCTCGCGGCGAGCCGATTGATTGGAACTCTGGTATCTCAATTTGATACTGACGCGGAGTTCAGGAATTCCCTTAAACTTTGGTCCCGCCAGACCGAAACAACCTTAACACGTTCTTTTGCTACAAGCTTTAGGCCAGCAGTCTCTTTGAGTGCGTGCTTAAATGTGAATACTTAAAGAACTATGGCCGACCCGTACGCTGTTGAATGGATATGTAAGAGGTTTTAGAAGGAGCGTAGAATGATAAAGAAGTCCAATCGAGTTTCTACACGAAAAGAAATCGAAGGAATAAACGTAAGCAATCTAACAGCACTTGATAAGTTTGCAGTCATTTCAAGAAAGGCTAAACTTGTCGATGCTTCGTCGACGGGATTTCTACTTTTGGTGGACAGAAAAGACATCGTTCCAAAAGCTCTCAGGCAAACCCTCACCTTAGAATCTATTGAGGGTGAACCTATTATGCTGACCATTTCAGAAATGGATCTAGAAATTGACGGGCTCGTTACTCGAACTAAATTCCTAGGAAAAGGCATTTTTGAAGTAGCCATTGATTTTTCGTTTGATGCTCCTGAGTATTGGCGTGAATGCCTATTGGATCTATTACCCTCTCCTCAAAGATAGGATTTTAAATTTCAAACATGCGCTTGATTTGACGCCCTTGAGCATCTACATTCGGCTGCATTGTGGTGGATTTACTAGAAATATTTAAAACTCCGATCGAGCTGAGGCCTGACCACTGGGAAGACGTTGTCTTGAAGGCCCTCCCCTCACGACTTTACCACCTGTTAGATCAAACTGCCGCTCAAGGCCCTGATGGATGGCCCTACTTGAGAGTCGGCTTTGTGGAGAGCTCTGGCGTCTCAGCATCTGGAAGCACGCAGACTGGTGAATCAGCAACTCAACTTTTTGAATGGCTTTCAGCAAGAGGCATAGGTCTTTGGGTCGACCCGCTGAACAGCAATACTGCAGATACTTCTTATCTCATCACTTACGGTATGGTCTTAAACTTTTGCCTTAATGGCGAACTAAAACTGAAAGACTCGTCAGCCCCGTTGGCTGAAGAGTTTACCCTCGATGGTGGAGCCCCAATTCATTGTGGCCCCCCATCACATGAGTACCTACCAAAGACAGCTCAAAAGATTTTGCGTGCGTTTTTGCAAGATCAGGGCGTTCTTATGCCTAAAATACTTATGATAAGTGAGAATAAGAAAGACTACGATTTGTGTTTTTCGCTCGAGTCTTTAGGGAGCCCTCCGAAAACTGAACATCAGGGAATTTTAGAAGCTATTTCGTGGTTTCTACCCACGCACTATCGGCTAGCACTCATATCGGAGCAGGGGCTGCCTCGGTTTTTTACTTTGGGTGACGACGCCAATTGAGTGCAACAGTGAATAGAGGTCAATAGAGACCTGGCCGTAATTACGAAAATCTCAGTCTCAAGAGCCGCTATCACTTAGGACACTGAAGATTCAAGCTAGGAGCAATCGGACATCTAAATGCCTCTATATCTCTGAAAACAGAAGCTTCAAACTAACGGTAATCGGGCTTTTTACACGAATTTTAAAGAGAAGCAGATTCGCCTCCTTCACAATAATCCCAAAGTCTGAGAAATCCATCTTAGTAGCTCCTACTGCAGTGAGCTTCGAGGGTGATTCGCCTGTTTTCGAAAGTACCAACTCGATGGCATCAGTTTTTTGCGCTCCTCTTATGTTCCAGGCTCCAGAAGCCAAAGCCTTTGCGGGCTTCCCCGCAGCTACAAGCGCTTGCCAGTCAGGTTCTATCTCTATCTTACTGATTTCAAATGACACCGTCTCAAACTTGATTGCACCCCTTTGATCATCTCGGATCTCGTCTTCAGCGGTGCAAATATGTTCATCGGGGAATTTACTCTGAGAATAATCGAGCATGAGTGACTCTTTGACATGACAGTCTCGTTCGTCATCACCGGTCTTCATGGATGCCACATCGACCGACAATTTGCCAATGGGCGCAAGTGGCTCTGTGTTTATTAGTTCTTTATCAAAGGCGAAGTCGTTGAGCCTCGCCTCGCCTCTAACTTTGCCTAGTGTGAAAGCAAATTCAAAATTCACTGTTGATTTAGCTGTGTCTAACACCAACCTATCGCTTTTTTCAGTCTTCTCTGCTTGCGCGACAATCGCCTCATTAAAAAAGAAGATAGATAGAAAACACGTCGCTGAAATTAACAAAGTGAAATTTCTCAACGTCTGTCCTTCTGGATAAAACCGCAAGATTTAAAAAGTAAGAATGTCAGCATTGAGTATAGCGGCCCAAGATCGCACGTAGAGCTTGTCAGAGCTAGTGGCGACGTCGGTAATGCCGTGTTGGTAATGAATTGCCAGTTGAAGCGGAATACCAATATCTATTCCGGCGCCAAACCCAAGAAGTAGGGATGTGTTTGAAGACTCAATCTGCGGATCACCGGTTGAAGGGGTAACTGCGGCAGAGGATTTAGACCCTAAAACTAAACCACCATCTAAAAATAGACTTACCATATCTGTCGGTAGCAGATGAAACCTAACGAACGCCGGTATTTCAACATACTTGATGCTTAATGTGTATTCCTGTCCCAAGGCCGTCGTACTGCCTTGAAATTCATTCATTCTTAGCCCGACAATAAAATCTAAAACCGGGAGTAAATCAAAATTCAGCTGAGCCCCGTAGAGCATAGAATTCTTCTGACTGTAGGCTTGTGTGCTGCCGGGACTTTCATAGGCGAATTTGTTCTGGTTCATACCCGCATTCACACCAAGTTTCATGATCGCGTGAGAAGTCGACGTAATAGCCAAGAAACTGAAAAAAACAATAGCTACAAATTTTTTCACAAAGCTTTCCCCCGGTAAGTTTTAAGTGGCCTAAAACTTACTATACGATTTACGAGACGGTCAATCGGGTTCAGAATTCTCATTCGGGCCCGCCATGAAGTGTATAATTTTAAATTTCTGTCTGGGTCGTAAATCCCTTTAATGTCGTGCTGAGCTCGTCTTTGTCGCGCGAAGCTGTAGGTTCGCTTTGGCAATAAAGAGCTACGAGTTTTGCTAAAGCTTCCAGGGATTCGATATGAGTTCTCTCGTAACCATGCGAAGAGTCGCAACCAAAGCAGACCAACGCTGTTCGAATATCATTTCCGGCTTCGATCGCTGAGGCAGCATCACATCGATACCATCTAAAAACATCCCTCTCGTGTTGAATGCCATTGCTTTCACAAAGACCCAGCAGCTTATGAGTCAAATGATAATCAAAAGGACCCGTCGAGTCTTTCATACAAACTGTCACGCCAGCCTCAGTAGAGTTTTGCCCTGGCGCAACTGTGGAATTGTCAATACTCACCATTTCGGATACGTCGCCATGCAGGACCGCCGAGGCTCCTGAGCCAACCTCTTCTGAGATCGTAAAGAGTAAATGACAATCAAGAGGCAAATCGGCTTTGCTATCAGACAAATACTTTGCCGCAGCTAAAAGTGTGGCGACGCCTGCTTTGTTGTCGAGGTGTCTTGAAGAAATGTATTTGTCATCAATGATTTCGAAGACTGGATCGATGGCAATAAAATCTCCTATTTTATACCCAGCACTCTGAAGCGTAGCCTTGTTGAAAACAGGAGAGTCTACTCGAACCTCTACCGTGTCCCAAGAAATCGGAAGTGTGTCGATTTCTTTGTTGTATGTATGACCAGAGCTCTTGAGCGGTAAAATGCTACCTCGCTTAACCCCATCATCACAGAAAATTGTGACTCGGGCTCCTTCAGCAAATCGAGAAGACCATGTGCCAATAGGAACTATCTGCAATCTTCCGTTGTCCTTTAAAGATTTGGTCATTGCACCTAGAGTATCTAGGTGAGCTACGATCGCCCTACCCGGATTGGCCTGCCGTCCTTTTAAGTTTGCGCGAATGGCTCCTCTTCGAGTCATCTCAAAGCCGATCCCCATTTTCTCCAGTGATCTACATGTGTATCTAACGATTTGATCTGTATAGCCGGTTGGCGAAGGTATACTGATCATCTCCTTGAGTGTTGAAAGTAAAAATTCAGTGTCTATCTTGGGGGTTTTCAATCAAGGCCTCCTCGATTTGTTGATCTCTTGCCGCGTTGTTTGTAGCGTACGCTGTTTCAGGAAACAGGAGATCAATATATTTTTCAACCACGGGCTGGGGCTCGTGATTCGCAAGCCCCGGGCGTTCATTGGCTTCAATGATGACGTAGTGGTTGCCCGAAATCGCTTTCATCATAAAATCAAAGCCCACTACCGGGATATCTAGCGCTTGCGCTGCGCGCTCTGCCTCTCTCTGAATAAATGGAGAAATCAACGGTGTGACATCCTTTATAGTGCCGCCCTGATGTACGTTACTCGCTTTTCTTACAACAAGGGTCTGCCCCACATCTAAAACGTCATCCAGACCAACTTTGTTTTCATGCAGACATCGCAGCATTTCTTCGTCAATAGGAATTTTAGACTCCCCGCCAGTTGCCTGACTTCTCCTGCGGCTTTGCTTTTCGATAAGCTCTCGCAAGGATGTGCGGCCGTCACCGGTAACTTGAGGCGGCTCGCGAACTGCCGCAGCCACAAACTTTTTACCAATAACGATGATTCGAACATCAAATCCCTTAACCATTTGCTCTACGATAACTGATCGGTGCCCTGTACTGATCAACTGAGCTATGGCTAGCTCAACACTTTGTATGCTCTCAAGGCCAACGTATACTCCGCGACCCTGCTCTCCTGATATTGGCTTTACTACTACTTTCGAGTACCGATCGAGTAACCTCAGCCAACCTTTTTTATCTCGAGCATCTACTTGTTCAGGAACTTGCAAGCTTGCCTCTGCCAGAACTTTGTTTGTGAGTGTCTTGTTGTCGCAGAGTAAAAAGGAATACGCAGAGGTAAGATCGGACAACGACTCCCGCATCCTCAGTTTTCGTGCGCCCGAGCTAATCGTAAATAGAGACAATTTGGGATCGACGATATCCACTTGCAAACCACGCCGGATAGCTTCGCGAACAATAATTTCAGCGTAGGGGTTTAGACTCTCTACCGGAGCCTGAGTATATAATGGTTCATTGAAAGTGTTGCGTATTTTTACCGCGAACACAGGGACTCTTTGAAAACCCAACTTCTCGTAAAGTTTAATTGCCGATTCATTGTCGTGCATGACAGACAGATCCAAAAAAGAGTTACCCGTAGCTTGAAAATACTCTATGAGATATCTGGTCAACGCCTCTCCCACTCCTGGCAAACTAGCTGTTGGGCTTACCGCTAACGACCAAAGACTCGAGCCTTTCTCAAAATCGTCAAAGGTCTCGACGTGGTTCAAACCAATAACAAATCCTACAATCTGATTGTCCACTAACGATTCTGCCACGAGAGGGAATACATCTTTTGAGCGACGCTTCTTCCAAAGATATAGCGGATCGATTGGGACCATGTTGCGAGCTCTCAAAATAGTCTCAATCTCTGGAATATCTGTTTTACTTTGAATCCTTCTTATTAAAAGATTTCTTTTAGGTGTTTTTGCCGGTCGATAATTTTCAAACCAAATTCGAAAAGTGTGAGATGGATCTAAGAACAAGTGTGCTGGTGAGTGATTAAGAACAATGTGGGGATCTTTGATATAGAAGGCGATATCTCGCGTTCCTGACTCTTCTTTCAAAAGTTGACTAACCATTTTTTCCGTAGAAGAAAAAGTTTGTCCAAAAATAAGCCTTCCCCATCCGCAGTTCACAACACAGTCAGGCGCTTTACTCGCTGACAAAAGGTTGTGCTGGCTTGCCAAGAGATTCTCGCTTCGAGCCTTTTGGTATCGATGCTGCTGATGCTTGCGTTTTATTTTTGGCATTAGCAAACCTCGATTTGGTGAATTTGAAGCCACTTCTCTAAGACAGTTATCTGCCAAAGCATAGAGCCGCCAAGTGGCGTGATGTTGGATTTAGGTGAATCCATGAGATTTTTTATAAACTCTTGCCTAAATATATTCGATGAATACCGCCCGACAAGTTTATTGTCTTGATTTGAAAAGGTTCTTTGTGCGTATTTCAGAAATGGGCCTTGTACATACTTGAGCTCCGGCACCGGAAAGTAGCCTTTCGGTCTATCGATCACTTCATGCGGAAGCATTCTATACCCCAACTCTCGAAGAATGTGCTTGCCATGTTTTTGGATCTTCATTTCTGGAGGCATGCGCGCCGCGAGTTCGATAACTTCGTGATCCAAAAACGGCACTCTTGCTTCGAGCCCAAAAGCCATTGTCATGTTATCCACACGCTTAACCGGGTCGTCCACAAGCATCACCGAGGTGTCCAAATGAAGCACGCGATCAAGGGGGCCTTCACTTTGATATTTTGAAAAGAATTGCTCCACAAACTTTGTACTAAAATCTTTATCAACAAAAGCTTTACTGAGAGTGTTTGAGAGCTCTTCGTGAGATCTATCAAAAAAATGCTTTTTGTACTCCGCTAAAGCATCCGAAGTCTTGAGCATCGGCGGATACCACTTATACCCTGCAAAGACTTCATCCGCTCCTTGGCCACTTTGTACCACTTTGACTCTTTGTTTTGCAAATTGCGAGAGAAGATAAAAACCCACATTGTCATGCGATACCATCGGCTCTTCCATAGCAGCTATGCAGCTGTCGAGCTCTGGCAAAAGTTCGCTGGTTGCTACATTGATCTTATGGTGGATTGTCTCGAATTTTCTGGCGACAAGATCAGAATACTCAAACTCATTCCCCTTTTCATTTTCTGCACCGCTAAAGCCAATTGAAAAGGTGTGAAGCTCTCCAGGGCTTTGCTCCCTTACAAGCGCTGTTATAAGACTTGAATCTAATCCACCTGACAAAAATATTCCCACCGGAACATCAGCTACCAGCCTTCGCTCTACTGATTTTGAAAGCTTTTCGTAAACCAAGTGCAACCAATCACTTTGCTGAAGATGAGCGTCTTCCGCCCTTCTAGAGTTTTGAAAACTCCAGTAAGTCGATTTTGTAAGTTTTCCCTGTGAGTCTATTTTTAAAAAACATCCTGGATTCAGCTTCTGGATAGGGCTAAGTATGGTCGCTGGAGCAGGGACTACTGAGTGAAACGTCATGTAGTAATGAAGGGCCTCTCGGTTGAGACTTACTTTGACATCGTCATGATACGTAAGGGCTACGAGCGAAGATGAGAACAAAAAACGCTTGGCATCAGAGACGTAATAATATGGCTTAATACCTAACCGATCTCTTGCAGCGAAGAGTTCGTTATTCTTAAAATCCCAAATGCTAAAGGCAAACATTCCGTTGAAACGATTTAGAGCTTTCTCTTTCCAATGATGATAAGCCTTCAAGATAATTTCTGTGTCGCCTGAAGATCTAAATTTATAGCCGAGCTGGCACAACTCCTCTTTTATCTGTTTGTAGTTATAAATCTCACCATTAAATACGATGGCCAGGCCTAACTCGTGATCCACAAAAGGCTGCGAAGAATGATCAGAAAGATCAATGATAGAGAGTCTCTGATGTCCAAAAAGGACTTTTGGAGAATTACTAATCGGACGGTCTTTAAAATTGTCCCAGATTCCGCGCGCATCTGGGCCCCTTGGGGCCAAGCGGCGCAAAGCCCTTTCATGGTTTTCGGAAGATGGCAATTTGCCATCAAATCTTAGCTCACCGTGAATGCCGCACATGTCGTTTAAAACTAAAAATCCTGAAGCGCTAAGTAAAGACTCATCGACCCTTGACAGGATATCGAGCTCAGAATCTTTACTGATATTTTACTTAAGTGTCTTCGCTTGATTTTCGGCTTATTTTTTACAAATCGAGCAGCGCCCCACGAACTCCTCAACAAGGCCCGAAGCTTCTACCATTTTTTCGATGAAGGATTCTCTACTGAGTACTTGTTTGTAATTAGAATGAGCCCTCCATATATTTGCGATTTTCTCGTCAATTGCTTTGGACTCCTCAGCCGTTTCAATTCTCAGCGGATTTTGATGGTTGTACCCCTGCTCACTGTCGGGAGTGCGCAAATGAATGACAAGATCGTACTTAGAATACTCAGAGGTGTAGCTTGACTGAAATGTGCGAAAAAATGTTTCCTCATCTTCTGGCCAGTAGGCAAGCCCGTCCAAAGTGCCTCGATCACATAGCGCCACAAAATACTTTGCTTGGCTGTCGACGAGGTTCTCCATCTCTTTTTGCACCTGGTAAATAGCGCGCTGAGAGCAAAGTTTTGCCTCTTGGTTTGGTAGTCTCCAAAACCCACCGCTGAAGAGTATTCCAGCAGATTCGGGTAGAATTGCCACGTGCTTGCAAAGCCTTCTCTTGAGAGCCTCTAAAACAGCCGTCTTCCCAGCACCAGGTCCACCTGTTAATACTAACTTACGCATACGCCCCCCCGCTATTTTGAATTAGACTTTTATTTTCTCACTTCATTATCTAGATGGTGCCCTTTTGAAAAAGCCAAAATGTTACTGAGGGTCGTGGTAGCGATATTTCCTAGAGCTTCGTTGGTAAGAAAAGCCTGATGCGATGTAATTAAGACATTCGGAAAAGTAAGAAGGCGTGCCAAAATGTCATCTTCAATTCCTGTCTCCGACAAGTCCTGAAAGAACACATTCTCTTCTTCTTCATAAACGTCTAATCCCGCGGCTCCCACTTTATGCTTTTTTAAAGCGTCAATGAGTGCTTCAGTATTGATGAGTTTTCCGCGGCTTGTGTTGATCACTACAACGCCGCTTTTCATCTTTGCGAACTGGTCAAAGTCGAGCATATGAAGAGTTTGCGGTACGAGTGGCGCGTGGAGCGAAATAATATCTGACCCAAGAAGTAGCTCATCAAAAGATACATATTGAAAATTTACTTGCCCCACGAGGGACTCGTTGATTTGAGGATCAAAGGCAATAACTTTACAACCAAAACCCAACATAATTTTGCAAAAAACCTCTCCGATTTTGCCCGTCCCGATCACCCCAACTGTTTTGCCGTGCAAGTCGAAACCCACCAAGCCGTCTAAAGAGAAGTTCAACTCTCTTACTCGAGCGAAAGAGCGATGAATTTTTCGGTTGAGAGCCAGTATTAGACAAACCGCATGTTCGGCAACTGCGTAAGGGGAGTATGCCGGAACCCGAACAACTTTTATTCCCGCTGCACCTGCCGCATTGAGATCCACATGGTTGAATCCTGCAGACCTCAGAGCGATCAACTTGACTCCATACTCTTTGAGTTGAGTAATTACCTCGGCATCCAACTTATCGTTTACAAACGAACAAACAACATCGTAGCCGTTCGCCAGTGCGACTGTCTTAAGTGATAATCTGGCTTCTATCATTTCTATGGTAAAGCCGTACTCTTTGTTCGCGTCATTAAATGGTGCTCGCTCGAACTTGTGGGCATCGAACAGGGCTATTCTTAACATTTGCTGCACCTTTCATCGGGTCATTTTTTTCTCAATACCATACTGATGGGTTCACCGCTATAAAACTTCCAAGAGTTATACGTGATTAGTCGCGCTCCGCGCCCAAATGTAAAGTAAGCCCATACCCACTGCATGAAAACAAAGAACTTATTGCGAAATCTCATCAAATAAACAATATGGACTAAAACCCACGCCGCCCAAGCGAGAAATCCACCAAACTTGAATCTGTCTACATGAGCAACCGCTTTTGTCCGGCCCACTGTGGCCATTATGCCTTTATCAAAGTAACGAAACTGCGGCCTCGGCAATTGATTTAGATCAGCCCTGATAACTTTTGCTAAAAACGCCCCCTGTTGATTGGCCACCGGAGCTATTCCCGGCAGTGCCCTTTGGTCTTCTCCAATAAAAGCGCCTTGATCGCCAATAACGAAAACATTCGGTGAGCCGGGTAAACTCAAATCCTTTTCGACAATAGCCCGCCCTGATTGTTCCTTTGGCGTGGCAATCTTTTCATTCAGACTAGAAGGCTTAACACCTGCTGCCCATATTATCGTCGAAGCATTTACAAAGTTATCGCCCACCCTTAGCCCTTCTGAACTTAGGCCATCCGCTCTACAGTTTTCGATAACCTCAACCCCGAGTTTTTCTAAGTACCCGCTTGCCTTCAAAGAGAGAGACTCTGGAAAAGAACTAAGTATTCGAGGGCCTGCTTCAACCAAGATCACACGAGTGCGTTTTAACTGTGCGTGACGATAATCTCTGTAAAGAGTCCGAGAAGCCATTTCTGCGATGGCTCCGGCAAGCTCCACTCCTGTTGGTCCGCCGCCCACGACGACAAAGGTTAAAAGTCGAGTTTGAACTTCAAAGGAAGGTTCTTTTTCAGCCAGCTCGAATGCCATCAAGACTCGCCTTCTAATCTCGGTGGCTTGTTCAATATTCTTTAAGCCAGGAGCAAATTCCTCCCATTCCTTTTTGCCGAAGTAAAAGTGCTTCGCTCCACAGGCTAGTACCAAATAATCGAACCGGTGCCAGGCGCCATCAAATTTGATTTTTATTTGAGCAACATCGACGCCATCGACTTCAGCAAGAATAACATTTACGTTTCGCTGCTTTCGAAAAATAGCTCGGAGGGGGACTGCAATATCTGCAGGATTAAGCCCTGCCATCGCAACTTGATACAGCAGCGGCTGAAACAAATGAAAGTTTCTTCTGTCAATGAGGCTTACCTGGCAACCATTAATTTTGCTGATCGCTTGGGCGGCTGAAAGACCGCCAAAACCACCGCCGACAACTGCTACTCTCATACCATCCTCGACACGTTAGACTCGAATATATTACGAACCTTCAGGCTTATTGGGTGAGGTCGACTCGATGGCGCCCGCATCTTTGTGATTGGCAAACGGTAGGTGGGCATCCCAGCAGGGTATACAACAAAACGCCAATCCCGTTCGCTTTCTGTTACAAGTTGAAACACTGCATTTGTAGTAAATCGAGTCTGTCTGAATTTCCTTTTTGCATGTGCTGCACTTTCGCCAAGCAACTTTCATTTTACCCCTCCCTAAAAACTTATGACCTATTATTCTTACAATAGAAGCTTCGATCAATGACTCATTTGGGTCCTGGCCATACCTTGTTGATCATTTGTGGCAAATTAAAGCTCTAGTGCAAGTCCTCAGGAGATTTTTTGTGATCGCTCTCGGGTAAGTCGTGAGCTTCAGTAGTGTCTTTGGCGGTCTTGGTTGCTTTAGCTTCTTTAGTCTTGTTGCGCTTTTTATCCGGTTTGTTATTGGGCTGTTTGGTTTTTTGCTCTGCTTGAAGGTTTGACTCGATGACTGCGCGTGCCAGCTCATTGAATCTTTTTTCGAAGTATCGATGCATAAGATCCTCAAGCGATTCATTTGAAGGGGAGCTCTCGCGATAAGACTCTTCAAGTTTCTTCCACTGGCTCCTGTATAGATCACTAGCGAGCGCTCGACCCGCTCGGACTTCGTTTGCAATCTTGGATTTTGACTGGTTTGTATCAACTTGCTCGATGACCGCATCAAAACCGAGAGCATCTATCCAGCGCTGTTCACTCACGCTCCACCAAAACAAAAGGGCGCCGAGAGCAAATAGAATTAGGCCGCCCACTATGATTGGATCTACATCAACGAAACCCGTAGTCTGATATTGCATCACAAAAGATATAGCTATCGCAAAAAGTCCCACTATCGTCAGAAAACTCGCCATCAAGGCAAGATACTGAAGCATCATGAGTTTTCTTGCCGCTTTGAAACCTTCTAACGCAAAAGATAGCATTTTGATAGAAGCAAGCCTTTTCGCTTCAGAAATAAGACTAGGCACGTAGAAGCCGAAAAGCTGTTCTAGCAATGCAGTCACGGCTAGTCTCTTGATTTTCTTAATAAAGAGTAGGTAAAGATTGCAGAGAGTGCAGCTACGCCGCCTACGAAATACCATGGATGGTCGTGAGCAGACTTATCTATCGCCCGAGCCGCCTCTTTTGTAGTGTCCACTACTTGGTCTCTCATGTGACTCACGGATTCGCTTGTTACTTCTGCAATTTCGTTGAATGACTTTTTCATGGTTGGTTTAGCCTCCGCTAAAAGATTTTTTAGGACGCTAAAGTCCTTCGACAACATTGTCTTTATTTCATCTGAGCTGTCTCCAGCTGCCTTGTTGAGCAGTCGAAGTGCGTGATTTACCGATTTAACCTGTGTTTTTTTTAGTGGACGACTTTCAACGCCCGAGTTTCTGCGATCCATATTCTGGCCTCCTACTGAATGGGTAAAGCAAGATACGCGCCGACGCTCAGTAAAAATGAGAACGGTTTCACTAGATTTCGCGCCGGTTTTGCAAAAGTAGCGAGGCCTTTTGCCCCAGGCACCTGTGCCTATTAAATAATGAGCCCTCGTGTGAGGAACTTCAGCCGGAAGGTTTTTGCGATGACTTCGCTGCTCGCGGCTTAAGACTTTTCTTTTAAACCTCAGGTTTAGTGTTCTTGTGAACAATTGATTTGCCGGCCAGGCGCTCTTGTTTCAGCCCACCCGACACAAAGAGAAGCGCACAGATTTATCTTCCGTACCGAACGGATGTATACTGGTGTGAGAGGTTATCTACTGAGGCGTGAGGTCAGCATCTAGCTTAATCAAGAATCCATCGAACGAACCTTGATTCGCTTCAGTTGAAAGGTCGAAAGTGCCGGCAGTTGATCCCACAGCGTAAATCTTGTCTTGAACGACATCTAGTGAATAAATTGCGTCGCTGCCTGAGCTACCATTTTGATAGGTCGACAAAACGACTCCTGTTTCAGCAGATATTTTCCAAAGTGCAACGTCTTCACCTCCGGCGGAAGTAAATCCACTCAGAGCGCCTTCTGTTGCTCCTACGACAACGATTTCGCCTGTAGAAAGTTGTGCAATACCTGTGGTGGCATCATTTGCCGCGGTACCGTACTGCCAAATATTAACGATCGTGCCGTCAGAGGCTTTCAGCTTGGCCAGATACGCGTCCTGACCTCCAAAAGAGGTTTGGCCCGCGAATGTACCAGTTGTTCGCCCGCCAGCAAACACTGAGTCGGTTGCGGCGTCATACACCATTTTGCCATGGATAAAATCAGAACCAGCAGTGCCATATTGTCGCTTCCAAAGTATATTAAGATCTTTGTCGAGAGCTACAACAAACGCATCCGTACCGCCAGCAGAGGTAAAGCCGGGCATCGAGCCATTAATACCGCCGCCGGCAAAGATTTTTGATCCATCCTCCGAGACGACTAACCCTCGAGGCGTTGAACCGCCTCCTGCGTGGCCTATGGAAACATGTGCAATAAAGTCGCCACTGCTGTCGTATTTACCAACATATCCCGAAGGATCGCCTAAGTTGGCCACACCTCCGATGGTTGCTTTGGTCCATCCAGAAAGATATATAAAATCATCCTTATCAACGATCGTTTGATATATAATAGTGTCGTTCAAGTGCGCATACTGCTTCAGCCACACGAGTTCACCTTCAGAGCTAATCCTATATAGAACATGGTCGTAACCTGACCAGCCTCCGCCCAAATTGGCGTAGCCGCTGTAGGCTCCGGTGGTAAATCCACCTAACAAAACGTCACCATTTGAAAACAGTCCCATGCTAAAGGATTCATACACCTCGTGCCCAGCCGTTCCATACTGCCGAGTCCACTGGTGCTCTCCGTATTTATTATATTTTGAGAGATAATGTTGTTGCCCGGCCCCTAAAATTCCGGTTCCCAAGATAGATCTGGTGGAGCCAGCCAGATATATGTCTCCCGTCTCGGGATGAACTTTTACAGATCTACCGCGATCATCATCGTCACCGCCGAACTGGAGAATCTTTGCACCAGCAATTCTAATTGCTGCCTGCGTGTTGTTGCCAAGCGCGTCTGTGAGGATAAGTTTGACGTCATCGGATTGAATCCAAGGAACTTTAAATTTGAACAGTTCATCTAGTTCGCAGAAATCACAGTTTAAAAAGGAGAAAGAGTAGTTAGGAACTCCTCCTGAAAATGAAAACGTTTCAGGAGCACTGCCTTTTGACAAATCTAATTCTGCTGGTTGAATTGCAAGGGGTACGCTTTGTTCAACTGTTGGCGCTAGCGCACTTTCCTTATTTAAAAATTCTTCATGAAGATATCCACATGAAGAGGCCATAAATAACATGCTAAAAAGACCAACGCGCACGAAAGTGAAATGCCCCAGTGGGTTGAGCCTGCAGTTCTTGATGGCGAGCGCAAACTCGGCGTGCACCTTCTTCAATTTGACGTAATTCGTAACCACAAAGAGCTCCTTTTACGTACAGCTATGTTCCTGAGTAGATCGTTTCGTAATGAAGACGGATACAAACCACTCAATGGATACAATTAATCCCAGACTCTACAGCTTTATCGGCTTTTTCAAAGCAGGACTTAAGAACGGCAAAAGCGTGCACTGTCTCAGTTTGGAGCGAGTGTCTTGGTGTGCCGAAGGCTCTTGGGTTTGTCCTTCCTGAGTCTCCGGATGATACTGTCAACGAGTTATCGGGGAGCAGTATACGATGACTGCCTCTGGCAAGTTAGTTTTATGGATTATGAAATGGGATATTTTGATGAAAAGAGCAAAAGATTTGAGCCAGGGCCAAATCCCTTTGCCTCAAAAGTGTAACCTATGTCTTAGGTACAAACTGTCACCCATGTCTCCGGGTCGGACCGTGAGAAAATGGCTCAGGAGGAGGGACTCGAACCCCCGACCCAGCGGTTAACAGCCGCTTGCTCTACCAACTGAGCTACTCCTGAATGCCGAGCCATAAACTAGGGATTTCCAGTTTAAAAGTCAATTGAGTGCTTCTGTGTGACTGCGGTCACAAAGCGTCAAACGGTCCGTGGGGAGCACTATTTAAACAAGCACCCAGAGACCTATCCTACCAGGTCACTAGGTAAAATAATTCCAGCTCCAGCCCCTCGCGATCGACTAGGGATTTGCCTTCTGACTAAACTGGTAAATGAACCAAATAACTCCCGATAGAGCTGCCACTAAAAGAACGATTCGCACCTTCAGTCCGGTAAGATCAGTATTCCCGCGTCTATATGGCAGGTCAGGTCTGCGAAGAGCCATTAAGATTTATCCTCTTTCTTTGGGCCTTGAGGGCGCAATTCGGTTACCCCGCCCATATAAGGTATCAAAGCTTTCGGAATTTCAACAGAACCATCCTCGCGTTGATAATTCTCAAGTATGGCCACCCAGGTTCTTCCAACAGCCAGTCCCGATCCGTTGAGGGTGTGCACAAAACGAGGCTTCGCCTTTGGACCGTTCGGCCTGAAGCGAATTTGAGCGCGTCTGGCTTGAAAATCTTCAAAGTTAGAACACGATGAAATCTCGCGATATGCGGATTGGCCAGGCAGCCAAACATTCAAGTCATAACACTTGGCCGCGCCGAACGAGATATCACCCGAGCAAAGTAGGGCCACCTGAAACGGTAGCTCCAGCCTCTTTAAAATTTCTTCGGCATTTTTTACTAGTTTTTCATGTTCTTCATAAGAGCGATCAGGATGAGTGAACTTAACAAGTTCAACTTTGTGAAACTGGTGTTGGCGTATCAACCCTTTAGTGTCGCGACCATAGCTGCCCGCCTCCGAGCGAAAACAAGGAGTAAACGCCGTATAGCAGATCGGAAGCTGAGCTTCTTCTAAAATCTCATCGCGATAGTAATTAGTAACTGGCACTTCTGCTGTCGGCACTAGAAAGTAATTCGTTCCTTCTATCGCAAAGAGATCTTCGCGGAACTTAGGAAGCTGTGACGTTCCCACAAGGCTCACGTCATTTACTAAATACGGTGGAACAGTCTCAATGTAGTCGTGCTCCTTTGTATGCACGTCTAACATGAATTGCGTCAGCGCTCTTTCAAGACGCGCTCCTAATCCGGTAAGTATAGAAAACCGCGCTCCAGTGACTTTGGTCGCCCGTGCTGTATCAAGTACACCCAGGGACTCTCCAAGCTCTACATGATCCCTCGTCCGAAAAGAGAAAGACTTAGGATCCATAAAGGACCGAACAATGACGTTTTCGTCTTCGCTTGCGCCAATAGGCACTGACTCATGCAAAAAGTTGGGCAAATGAAGGGCTTTTTGCTTAACACTCTCTTCAGCTAAAGAAAGCTCAGTCTCGACGGCTTTTACTTTCTCACTAAGCTCTTTCATTTTCGATAAGTCTTGGGTCGCGTCTTCGCCCTTTTTTTTGAGCATAGCTATCGATTGAGAGGCTTTGTTTTGCTCCGCTCTCATCTCGTCAAACTCTTGAGTTAGTTTTTTTCTTGCTGCGTTGAGGGCAAGGATTTCATCGACCAATTTGCCATCGTATTTTCTGTTTCTAAGTCCCTCTTTGTACTGATTCAACAAAATCTGGTCTGATTCAAGCAGGCGAATATCTATCATATTTTTCTCTCATGATGGCTTTTTTAGGCTTTCAAAAATAGTCTTAACCTATGGCCTGTCTAAAGGCTACTGATTGGCGGCCATTAAGACATACATTCTGAACAGTAGTATTGCCAAAACACTGCCCAAGTTGAAAATCGTTACCCCAACCCAGCCCCAATTCTTGATGAGACGTATGACCGACAAGGATACCGCAACCGCGACGAACCAGAAGGAGAACCGACCAATCTCTAATATAACTTCAAATGCTAAGGCAAGTGCGGCACCCCAAAACAAACCGGAGAATAGTCTTAGACACCATAATGCTGCGTTAACTGAAGTTGCTCTCAGCCTATCTTGAATTTGATCGATTGCAGCACTCATATAGCCTCCCCTTGAGAAACTGGTCGAACCCTTTAGATTGCATCAGAAGGATCTACTACATTATAGCCTAACGATCCTATATTCAATCGAGCTTCGATTCAGTGCACACGGAGCTAAGTCTAGTTCTAGAGCTCGCTTTGAATGGCGGCTCGGTCGGGAGCGTTGGGAGCCAAATCCAGATAGGTCTCAAAAGCCTGCCTCGCCCGCCGATGATCTCCCTTGAGTTTGTAGATGAGCCCCATTTCTCGATGAACAAGTGGATTGCCGCTTTCTTTCTGAGCCGCCACATTTACCATGCTAAGTGCCACGTCGATATTCCCACTTAGCCGGTAAGCCTCAGCAAGTCTTAGATAAACAAGTGGTGTGTCATTTCTCAGTTTAAGTGCGCTTTGAAGATTTTGAATCGCTCGACTATACACCTTGCTGTTCATGTAAATCTCAGCCGCTTCTAAGTAGGGCGCCGCAAGCATAGGGTTTCTCTTTTGCTCGATAGCAATAGCGCTGAGCGCTTCTTCTGTGCGGCCGAGTTTGTTGAGTGCTCGCCCCTTAAACAGGTGAACCTGCGGAAAGCGATCATTCACATTGATAGCTTTGTTAAAATAATTGAGAGCCCGCGAGGCGTCTGAAACGTTTAAATATATCAAACCGATTTCAGACAAAGGCTCTGCATCCGTCGGATCAATAGCCGCAACTCCCAGTAAAGTCTTAAGTGCGGCGTTATGATCTTTGTTTGAATACTGCGCCTTGGCCAGAAGCAACATTAGGGACTTATCAGAAGAAGCTTGTTCGTGGCCCTTCATCAATATTTGTACCGCTGCTTCAAACTGATCATCTTCGTAGAGAATCTTGCCTAACGCCTTCTTGTATTCTGGTTTTGCGGGGTAAATGTTCATCTTTTCTTTTAAATAATTGGTGGCGCTTTCAACACCCTGGAAGGCAGCAAGTGTCTCAGCGTAGATGGCATGAGCATTAGGACTACTGGAGTCTAACTCAATAGCTCTGGAGGCCCATTGATACGCCTCCCTTACATCTCCGAGGGCTAAAAAGGATTTTACAAGTATCAGGTGCGTATCTGTGTCAGTGTCGTAAAGTCTCAGTGCTTGTTTTGCAAGCTCAATAGCCTCTTTGAAATTCTTTCGTCTGAATTCGAATTCACTGCTCGCTCGAATTACTTCAAAAGACTTTGGCTTAATTTGCCGAGCCTTAAGAAGCGCCTGAAGCGCAAGCTCAAAATCAAATCGCTGTGCTAAGAAATCAGCCTTTTTAATCCAAGCAAGCTCACTGTTTGGGTCTACTCTGATCGCCTTATCTACCCACTCTAGAGCCTCACGCGACTGATTGAGACGCCAGAGCGACTCTGCCGCTTTAATCGCCGCTAAAGGATTGGCCGGCGAGCAGGTATCAAACGCAGCTCGAAACTCTGCCTGGGCAGCCAAATCATTTCCACTACGAAGAAACTGCTCCCCTAGCGTCATCACCTCTTGGCAATCCATAAAGTGAGCGGCTGAAATTTCCGTACCCGAAAGCTTTTCAAACAAATCTTTCGCATCTAGATTGGTAGAGTCGATAAAGAAGGCTTTTTTTGCCGACTCTACAGCCTTTTCATTGTTTCCGTTTTTTGAATAATACGTGGCTATTCGTGTCCAAGCTTTTGATTCTAGTTGGGGCATAACTCGATCGACTTCTAAACCCTCTTTGATTTTTTCAAAGCCCGAATCGTACTGCTGAAGCTTATCTATTTCCAGGATTCCTTGTAACACCTTCGCTTCTGCGTGGCCGCCGTAACTTGCAATCACTTTTTGAAAAAGTTTTCGAGCTTCGTTGAGCTGCCCAAGTTTATCGCGAACGATCGCTTCAAAAACAAAGGATTTGTTCCACTCCGGTAGAATTTGTTGAGTTTTTTGAATGTACGAAATCGCCAATACATGTTCATCTTTTTCTTCGAGCTCTCGCGCTTTCATTTCATAAAAATAGGGCGAGCTTACGAACCGTCTTATAGAAGAGTCGAGTTTCGTGGCAAAATTTAAAAAGTTTCCCGACAGTTCCAATTGCACAAGTCTGCAAATATCTCCAGAGGAACCCATTGAATCTGCCTGAGAAGCTCTTTGCGCCAACTGTGAAACCACCGCTAAGGAGTCGACGCCCTTGTCAGAAAAGGGCCACAGCTCTCTGTAGGTCAAGCAAAGCAATTCCATTGCTTCCTTTGTCTGGGGGCGACCTTCGATCGTTCTGACGAGTTCGGTTTGAGCCTGTAAATAACTGCTAAAGCTATCTCTATAAAAATAAGCGCGAGCGGTATTAAAATACCCCAACGCTTCCGTATCGGAAATTGTCGGTTGCCCCGCTCTTGGAAGCATCAACTGTATTCTCTTAGGCGTCTTGGGTTCTTGTATTAAAAAAATTCCCGCAAGAACCAATCCGGTAATTGTCAGCCCCAAGCCGAGCGCTTTTTGCCTTTGACTCTTTTGCCGAACAAGCTGGCGACGTGGTGACAGGTCAATAACTTCGATATCATCTGAAGACAGGGTACTCGTATCTATTTTTTTCTTTCTGGGGCGATTTTTTTCAGCGGCAGCCGGTGGTTCACTTTCTGGTTCGGCAATTCCAGAATAAGTTTCAGGTTCTTGCTTTTCGGATGTTTTTTGCTTGTCGTCAGTCTGCCCATCCGACTGCGCCTTAGTCAGCTCGATGAGCTTTTCGGTTTCGTTCTTTTGGTAGGCAGGGATGCGAAGCACATCTAATAGAGCGTCGTAAAACTCTGGAACACGCGAAATCTCTTGCCATTCAGAACTTGGAAACTTGCAGACCTTTTCGCTGCCAACCAAGATTCCTTTTTTAATAAGCTCAGTAATGCGCTCGGTTCTAATCGGTCCGAATATTCGGCCTTTGGAATCCCTAACCAACCAATTCATAGCCTATATTTTTTCACTGAGCTTCCTTCCAGACAACAAGTGAATGTGTAAGTGAAACACAGTCTGGCCCCCACCTTCTCCGGTATTTATGATCGTACGGTATCCGGAGGCGGCAAACCCACAATCTTCTGATATTTTTTGAATTGCTGACGTAGCATCCGCCATCAGACGATGTTGGCTCGGCTCTAAATGCGATAGAGACTCTACGTGAATCTTTGGAATCAATAGCAAATGGGTCGGCGCCTGCGGCTCTCTATCTTTGATACAAATGAACTTTTCGTCTTCATACACCAGCTGAGACGACAACTCTTTAGAAATGATCCTGCAGAATATACAGCTCATGGTATCTCCTTTGACTGAGACTCACCCGCAAACGCCTCCGGTTAGGAAATGTTTATCCTAACAATACTGTGGTGAGGTGCCATCTCGAGAAATGCTACCAGCTTTCTACAGTTATTGTAGCCGTTTTATGCGAGCTCCAAGTGCCGCAAGCTTCTCTTCTAACTTCTCGTACCCACGGTCTAAATGATAGATACGATTCACTGTCGTCTCGCCGCTCGCGCAAAGGCCAGCCAATACTAAACTAGCACTCGCCCTAAGATCGGTAGCCATTACCGGGGCTCCTTTTAGTTTGCCTGGAGTTCCTCGAACAATCGCCACGCGTGATCTTGGAGTTATATCGGCTCCCAGTCGACTTAGCTCTGGAACGTGCATGAAACGGTTTTCAAAAATTGTTTCTGAGATAACGCTTGTCCCGATAGCCTGAGTCATCAAAGCCATAAACTGAGCCTGACAATCAGTTGCAAACCCAGGAAATGGAGCCGTCGTAATATCTGAACTCCTCCACTCTTTTAAGGCCTGGATCTCTACTGTTTGATTGTCTGATTGAATCTTAAAGCCACATTCTTTTAATTTGCTCGTGAGAGCGTCAAAGTGATCCGGCACACAGTTTTTTACAACAACGTGGCCCTTAGAAATCGCCCCAGCAATGATCAACGTGCTCGCTTCAATTCTGTCTGGGATCACAGTATGCTCGGCGGGATACAATTTTGTAACCCCTTGCACACGAATGATACTTGTTCCTGCTCCGATAATACGTGCACCCATTTTATTTAAAAAATCCGCGAGATCTACTATTTCTGGCTCTTTCGCAGCGTTTTCAATAATCGTCTCACCACTTGCGTAGACCGATGCCATCAATACATTCTCTGTGCCGCCTACGGTGACTCCATCAAATACGATGCGACTACCGACTAAGGATTTTGCGCGCACGTTAACAATACCTTCTGTAAGCTCGACTTCTGCACCCAAGTTTTTAAATCCATCGAGGTGTTGGTCAATTGGCCGAGTACCAATAGCACATCCGCCTGGCAATGAGGCTTGAGCTTCACCATATCTCGCTAACAGAGGTCCCAAACAGAGAACACTCGCCCTCATCTTTCTCACTATTTCGTATGGGGCATTCGATAAGACTCTAGCGGGCACGTCGATGCTCACTGTACGCCCGTCAATTCTTGCAACTTTGCAGCCAAGGTGCTCAAGCAACGTGGCGGTTGAATCGATATCCTTTAGTTGAGGCACATTTCTTAAGGTATGCCTGCCCTCACAAAGTAAAGTTGCAAACATTAGGGGTAGTGCTGAGTTTTTAGCCCCGCTAACATTTACTTCCCCGCTTAACTGCGCGCCGCCTTGAATGACAATTTTATCCATTTTACCGCTCGCCTTTATAGAATTTCACAAATCGTTCTCTCTGAGAGAGATCTTTTAGAACTTGAACATCATTCCACTTGTAAATTGCCCTGTCATTAGCTGATTGAGAATTAAGCCACTCTGCGAATCTCTGAGCATTGTTGCAGCCGAGTTCAAAGAGACATTGGCCTCCAGGTTTGAGCAAGCTGCCTGCAACTTTGCTAAATTCTTTTGCATGGCAGAGGCCGCCGTCGTTCGAAAATAAAGCTATGGGTGGCTCAAACTCTCGCACACTTTGAGAAACCTCTGCATCTTGCGGAGAAATGTACGGCGGATTCGATACGACAATGTCGAAGAACTCCAGGCCATGCCTAGCAGGAGAAACCTGAGCGACACTATTGGCAATCTGTTCTAAGTCTTGGGAGTGAATATTCTGGAGCAGAAAAGTGACTCGTTCATCGCTATATTTACGCAGGTTTTTAACTGCAACATCATGTGCGGCCTGAGAAACTTCAAATCCTACTACTTTCACATTTTTTAGCTCGTGGGCTAAAGAGAGACTTAAGCAGCCGGAGCCAACTCCAAATTCTGCGATAGTTATTTGTTGCGGGGGCCTTATCTGATCAACGCTCTCCTTGATCAAATCGACAATCAACTCAGTCTCTGGCCTTGGAATCAGTACACCGGGCCCCACTGCCAATTTAAGACTTCGAAACTCTGCCCAACCAACTAAATAGGCAAACGGTAAGCCCGTCTGTAATTTCAACAAATCGTTTCTGAGTTGCGCGAGAACCTCGATATCAATGTCGTTTTGATCATTCAAATAAAGATCGGTGAGCCCCCAGCCCAATCTTTCAGCAAGAAGCCACCTTTTTTCTTGGCTTGTAATGCCGCCAAAGTCTTTACATAGAAACTCTTTAATTTTCATGCGGTATCCAAAAACCTTGAGCTACTGAATCGATGCCTGTTTTAAGGCCTCAGCCTGAAAGTGAGTGATCAATGGCTCAATAATGATGTCGACTCGACCTTCCATAATGTCACTTAACTGGTGAGTGGTTAGTCCGATGCGGTGGTCTGTCACTCTGGCTTGAGGAAAGTTATATGTTCTAATGCGTTCGGAGCGATCGCCTGTTCCTATTTGTGAAAGGCGAGCGTTTGAAGCCTCTTTTTCAGAAACTTCCTTTTGGACTGCAAGAAGTCTTGCTCTCAAAATTTTCATCGCCTTATTTTTGTTTTTCAACTGAGAGCGCTCATCTTGGCAAACAATAACAATTCCCGAAGGCAAGTGTGTGAGTCGAACCGCCGAATCTGTTGTATTGACGGATTGTCCGCCTGCACCGCCCGATCTCATTACGTCAATCTTTAGGTCATTTTGGTTGATATCGATTTCGACTTCTTCTGCTTCGGGTAAGACGGCCACAGTAATCGTAGAAGTGTGGATACGGCCTTGGGCCTCAGTTTTTGGCACTCTCTGTACTCGATGCACTCCGCTTTCGAATTTAAGTTTCGAAAAAACTTTGTCGCCTGTAATGAGCGCAACCACTTCTTTAAAACCACCCACATTGCCCGGGCTCAGCGAGAGAATCTCTACCTTCCAACCATTTGTGTCTGCAAAATGAGAATATGCTCGAAAGAGTTCTTCAGCAAAAAGACTTGCTTCGTCGCCTCCGGCACCTGCGCGGATCTCTAGTAAGATGTTCTTGTCGTCGTTAGGATCTTTAGGAAGCAAAAGTATCTTAAGAAGCGCTTCGAGATCAGATATTCTAGGTTCAAGCTCGGCCATTTCTGACTTGGCCATAGCCCTAAGATCAGAATCTTTTTCGGTCTCTAAGAGTTCCTTGGCACCGGCTCTCTGCTTACAAACATTCTTGTACTCACGAAACGCCGTCACGATTTCTTGCAACGACGAATACTCTTTCATCAAAGAACGATATTGCTGGGGATCATTGGAAATTTCTGAATCTTGTAGACGGCTACTGATTTCTTCAAAGCGATCTTCTACGCTTTGTAGCCGACCAAACATGCTTTTCTCCTAGAGCCTGTTTCTGAGACTATTCAGTCTTTCCGCCACCAAGACGAGCGTAACGCTTTTTAAATCGATCAATACGTCCTTCAACGTCGATCAACTTCTGCTTACCTGTATAAAATGGATGGCAAGCGCTGCAAATGTCTACTCGTAGCTCTTTTTTTGTAGATCCTGTCGTGAACGTGCTACCGCAAACGCAAACTACATGCGCATCAGCGAAGTATTGTGGGTGGATTGCCTCTTTCATATATTACTCCTAGGTTCCAATATGCTTTTACTTAACCAGTTTTATCGTCTCTCATACGCCTATCAAATACTTGCATTTCAACCGGCGCTGACGACCCCAGTTGCCTGGAGTTTGGTCTAGTTTTGGTATATAAAAAAACCATAAAAAACTGGGGCTTAGAGCTATCACACCCCGCCTTGCTGTGTCAGCCAAAATTGTCTCCACTGAGTTATCCACAAAATAATATCACTTGATTTTAATGCGGCGCTCCTAAGCGCCGCTTCAGCAGACATTGAAATTTGTGAGTAAAATCAGGTTGTTACTAACCGCTCATGCTGCTTATAAAGTCAGAATTGGACTTGGTTGTCGATAGCTTGTTCAAAAGGAACTCCATGCTATCCACAACATTCATCGGTGCCAAGACTTTCCTTAATATCCATAAGCGCTGCAGCGTATTGTTTTCAATAAGTAGGTCTTCTTTTCGAGTTCCAGACTTATTGATGTCCATACATGGGAAGATTCTCTTCTCCATTAGCTTTCTATCAAGGTGAATTTCAGCGTTACCCGTTCCTTTGAATTCCTCGAAAATCACTTCATCCATTCGTGATCCCGTGTCGATGAGGGCGGTTGCTATGATTGTTAAGCTGCCACCTTCTTCAATATTTCTGGCCGCACCAAAGAATCTTTTAGGTTTGTGGAGGGCGTTGGAATCGACACCACCTGAAAGAATCTTGCCGCTCGGAGGCACCACTGTGTTGTAGGCCCTTGCCAATCGTGTAATGGAATCAAGCAGAATCACGACGTCGTGCTTATGCTCGACAAGTCGTTTAGCCTTTTCAATAACCATCTCAGCAACCTGCACGTGCCTAGCAGGTGGCTCGTCAAAAGTAGAGCTAATGACTTCGCCTTTTACTCCGCGCGACATGTCAGTCACTTCCTCTGGGCGCTCGTCGATCAATAATACAATCAATTTCACTTCGGGATGATTCTGCTCGATAGCGTTAGCTATATCTTGCATCAATACCGTCTTACCCGTTCGAGGCGGCGCAACTATAAGAGCTCTTTGCCCCTTACCAATAGGGCACATCATGTCTACTATTCGCGTGGTGTAGTTCGACGGGCTATGCTCGAGCTTCAGTTTTTCTTGCGGATATAACGGAGTGAGGTTGTCGAATAGAATTTTATCTTTAGATTTTTCAGGGGCTTCATAATTAAGAGTTTCTACCTTCAACAGGGCGAAATAGCGCTCGCTCACTTTCGGAGGCCGAATCGTTCCAGCAATCGTATCGCCCGTACGCAAACCCAATCTTCTGATCTGAGAAGGGCTGACATAAATATCATCTGGACCTGGTAGGTAGTTGTAGTCGGGGGATCTTAAAAACCCGTACCCGTCTGGAAGTATTTCAAGAACTCCGTTTCCGTAGATATCTCCAAAGCGAGCGGCTCGCTTGAGGATTTCAAAGACCATATCTTGGCGCCTAAGCCCCGCGGCATGTTCAATGCCTAACTTGGTCGCTAACGTCGACAACTCCGAAATATTCTTACTTTTTAAATCCTTTGAGTTGAGCTCTCTTCTTTCTTCTTCGGTGAGATTAATTATGGTCATCTCTTCCGCGCTGATAGCCGTTTCTTCGCCCTCTGCTGCAGCAATAGCCTCTTCTTCATCATAAGGAAGGCCTCTTTCGCGCGTCTGATCACGGGACCCGTAGCTAGAATGCTCCGACTGCCCATTCATGTTATGTGAAGGACGGCTTTTGTGCCTAAAACTGCTCTTTTTATTCTTATGATTTCGATGCCCGCGGCCACCGCCTCTGTCTTGGGAGCGTTCAACCCTTTCGCTCCTGGCTTCTACTGCTGGCGGTCTGTCGCCACCTTCAGTTTCAGATTCTGCCTTCTCTGTCTTGAAATTCTTTTCTTCTGTAGCTGGCTGATCTTCAGACACGGAAAATAGCTCCTTTTTTTATCAGATTTAGTCGTATTAAAAACATTTAAGATTAATGAAGAATTAGATTCATAATAAACGAGGTGGGGACCTTTAACGGTTTCTAGTGAGGATTCCTTTTATTTCATTTAGGGATTTTATCGATTGAAAAGAACGGCCCTGCCCCAGAGAATGCTCTAAGCTTGCCTGTGCTGTCAACCGGGGAGGCAAAATCGACCCAAAATGGGACAACTTTTCACAATGGCACCATCGTTCCGGATTGGTATCGCCAGTGCTGATTTATTGAGCCTAGGGGTGCAAAAGTTCTAAAATTGGCCCAGGTCCTGGGTTCTGGCCGGTCTAGGCTAAAAAATTCCGGTCGCTATTCCGATATGCATTATATCTCTTTGAACGAGTTTTGTAAAAACACAAAGGAGTGCAGCCAATGAATATTTCAGAGATTCCTTCGCCAGCACCACGCACACGCCTCGAATACGAAGTGGAATACCGAAGAAGTTACGCCCGCGAGTCTCATTTTGGAGTTATCAAAAACATCTCTTTAACTGGGGCGTTTATCAGCGATCTTGATAAGGGTGACCTTGCACCGAGAGACAAGGTTTCTATTGTTTTAAAAGTGAGTGGGCGCAAGCGAAAGATCAACGCCGAGGTTGTTTGGACGGCCAACGACGGAGTCGGCATCAGGTTTAATCATTTTAATAACAGAGATGTTCAGCTCGTCGACGACCTTATGTATTTCGTCGAATCAAGCCGAAGCAAACAGCGCGGCGTTCTGGAAGATATTTTCAAGATCGTCTCGTAAAAAATCGTCTTGCAGCTGAGCGTCGGCTGGCCTCAACTGTCAAAGACTTTTACACCCCACTGAGTAATCATTACTCTCACACCCCGGCGCCGAAGCTGGTAAAATTACTTCCGACACCATTACTAGAAAAGTGAACGGGAGTTTTACTGTGCTTAATCCAATCAATGCCTTTCAGTCACTAAAGACGCTTTGGACAGAACGAAGAAATCTAGCGCTTACAGCCTTGGCCTTGAGTCTCGCCTTCTCAGTAAGTAGCTATGGATCTAAACCGACGCGAAAGTCTCCCCCTCCCTCTTCTTCAGAAAAATCTCAACCAGCCTGTAAGGTTCTTGAATCCGCAGGCAGGATAGACGATAAGCGAACTGGGGCCGACGCTTCTGTGGCCGCTAAACCCTCCTCAGCAGATAAAGAGGTCAAGCCTCAACTCATTGGCAACAGTGGCGTAAGCCCCGAGAAAAAAGCTCTTGAGCTAATAAATGAGTTTTGGGCGCAGAGGGAGGACGCGCGAGATATGCGCAGTATACTGCAGCGCCCACGAAAATATGAAGGCAACCTTGAACCGTTAGTAGTTCAAAAGTTTCAAGAAAAGATTCTAACTCTGCTTAGTGAGCTAGTCGGCAGTTCAAACTACGTTAACAGAGACTTTGATCTTAGAGTCGCAAAGATGCGCGTCTTAGAGCAGGCTATATTGCAACTTCACCCTATGAACTCAGCAAGCTTTGCAATAGAACAACAATATGGAGAGGTTATGTATGGCATCTTCATGGCAGGCGTACTAAAAAGCTTTTCTGATCTAAATAACGAAATTCTATTAATGCAAGTTGCCGACTCAGCACCCGAAGCCTTTACCGACTCCGAATTTGTGCCAGACAATCTTTCGTTTATTGAAAAAACTATTAGAAACTTCAAGCGTCTTGCCGATGAAGCCGGAGCAGAAAGCTCTCTATATAGGGCGTTTAATTCTTTTGTTAGTCACTTTGGAGTTCAACCTGAGGGGGCAGATACTAGGACGGACGAAGAGATTGAGCTTAGAGAGCAAAACAATGCTGCCATCCCGCCGTCAAATGATTCGGCGCGCGCAAAGATTGAATACCCACACAATATGATAGTTGAAGCACTTGTGAAACTTGGTTTTCCGCCAGACACAAACGTTCAAGACTTAACAGTGCTTGAAATAGAAACGAAAACAGCGCTGGCATACAGAAATACCTTGATGGGGGCGTTTAGAGGAGAAAAAAATCGAAGATTAGGATTGCTTGTGGCTTCAAGAGGCATACTCATTAATGTGCGCACGGGCGATCTCATGTTGGCGACCATAGGAGAGTCAGAGTTGGTAAAGCGTTGGCAAACGCTGCGTTTGTTCCCATAATCATTGGCGAATGAAGCGCTCGATGAGGACGCTTTGTCATGCTAAAGCGAGTGGTGCGAGAGAAGCAACCACGGAAAAAACTCTTTCATTCACAGAGAATCCAGTAAACCGCGTTTCGAAGCGGTTTACTGAACAAAGCGCAGACACTTAGATTTGAGTTTGAGATTCGTTCATCATTTTGCGAGCGCGGTTCTTGCGCACAATCGCAAGTATGATTCCTCCGCCCACAAGAAGTACTCCGCCGGCTAACATCATAAATGTTGTGTCTTGGTCCATATCTCCGCCAAGAACTGATGATTTTCCGTTCATCTTTGCCTGCGGCTTAGAGGGAGGTGGGGGTGGATTGCTATCAACCGAACCCATAGCCGGTGGTGGTAAAAAGTCATCGTTCCCCGGAGGTGGCAGATCGTTCCCCGCCATATCTGGTGGCGGAAGCCCAAGATCATTGCCCCCCGCCGGTGGCGGAGGAAAGTCCCCACCCATACCCATATTCGACGGTGGCGGAGGTGGAAACGAGTTATCAAATCCTCCTGCCGAAGGTTCAGGATTGTTCATTGCCAAATCCTGTGCCGGTGGCGGAGGAAGCTCCAACGGGACATCCGAGGCACCTTGCGGCCAATATCTGAGCTCAAGGCCCTCAGGTAAATCCCATTTGCTTTCAATATTTTGATTTGTTGCCCATAGCTCCTTCCAGCTCTCTCGGTTTCCGAGCAGAGTGTTTCCGAGCTCGCGAATGTTATCGTTTGGCTGAGTCACATAGGTTTGCGGAGCGATTCCTTGGTCTTCTTGGTAAGTTAAAAACGAACTACTATCTGTAGGTCTTCTTGGGGAGTTGTAAAAAACTTTATCGCCAGTTTTTACACCCCTATGGAGATGTCCATTGGTTTCTAGCAATTCTGCACTTCTATCATCTCCATAAATTTTTTGGCTTATTGAGGATAGATCATCTCCCTCTCTTGCTATGTAAACAGTATTCACTACTCTTCCGTTTTTATCATACGGAGCCATAGGAATCTTTTTTACGGGAATCATCTTTGGACCTGATTCCACAGACGCAAAGGAGTCATCTGAACCTGCACCAAAATCTGAGGTGCCGGCATCAACACCAAACCCGTCATTACTCGAAAACTCTCCCGTAGCTCCCGATGTGTCGGTAGTACCAAATTCAGAATCTGAACTAGCTAGTGGGCTTGAATCATATGATGTATCTGGAGCTGGAGTATCGAATGACTGCGGCTCGGCAAGATTGTCTTGAAGTGGATCTTCGCCGCCGAGCGCGAGCGTGTCACCGCCTTCTGAGCCAGTGTCTGTGACCATGCCAGCATCGCCCTCTCCTAGTTCGACGAATTCTTCTTCAGACTGCGTGAGTTGGTCCGCGCCTTCTGAGAATTCACTGCCTTCGGCAAACTCCTCGCTTGCATCAAGGGATCCGTCTTCCTGCGGGGAATCTAGCGCAAGGTCTTCTGAGTTGACCTCACCGTCTGTGGCTTGAGAGCCGTCTTCGGATAAGAAATCATCTCCCCCTTCCGAAAAGGACGAGCCATCCGCCGTCTCAAGGTCTTCGCTAGAAGAACATCCGATGAAGAGATTACCAATCACTAGTAAACTTGCCGCGAGAACAATCCATTGTTTCATGTGCAACCATTCCTTTGATGCTTTCAAAAAATTCGGGCACTCACCTTATTATTAAATCACACCTTATAGGCTGACCGAAATGCTTTGATCCTCGAATTTAGACGTTTCGACAGCTAACCAATACAAAAGTCGTGGGGAAACCCAACTTTGTGTCGGTTAGTTCATAGACGTGACGTTTAGTAAGCTGGTTTGTGAACAGACATTTAGGGTAGGCCCACAACTGCATCGCCGACTTTGATTCCGCTGGACTCAAACCAACTCTCTTTCATTTCAAGAGCATATTTTGCTTTGTGAACAGTTGGATAAGTTTTGTAAGTAAGCACACCTGTGGGCTCCTTCTTCATTTCTTGAATGTCGACTATTTTGCCTTCGGCATTGATGTAAGCAATCGAAAGATTGATTAATGTGTTCTTCATCCAAAAGCTCAGGCGCTGCTCCTCGGGAAAAACAAAAAGCATTCCTTCGTTGGCACCCAGTTCAATTCTCTCCATCAGTCCGCGCGCCCGCTCTTCATCGTCGTCGGCAACCTCCACAACGATCTCTCTATTTTTGATTTTGATTTTTCGCTGCGGAAGTTTCTTTACTGAGTCTACTTCTTTGGCAGAAAGTTGCTTTTCATACGAAGTCGTATCTGGCACTACTGCCTTGCTCTTCTTTAAGGACACCGCCGACTCCGCTCTCAACGAAGGCTTTGCGAAGAATACAAACGCTAAAAGAAAAACATTGAACCCAAATATTGCTTTTTGATAAATTGTCTTCATTAAGTCCCCAGTTAAACCAATCGCCGAAAAAACATTCTTCAGTGCCTAAATCTCTTTTCGACTGAAATCACTCCAAAAGAAGCGTGCTTCTTTCTCTTTTGATCTCTGACCGTTGTCTCATACCGCCTAGCGCTAAATCGAATTCATTTTTCTGAAATGATCTCTAAAGCAAGTCCGTAACGAATACCTCGGGTAGACACAGAAACGAAATCCTTTTTTAGTGCTTCCATACATGCCCGCAATATAACCGCACCGTACGGCAAAGTTTCGAGCCGGGCTAAATCAATCCCAGGTAAGAATTTGCGCTGCTCTACAGTGAGTGCAAAAAGCTCCTGCGTTTTTGAATCGACATAGTCGGTACTTAAGACAGTGCCTTCAATTTTGTTCGCGTTAAATTCACTATTTAGTGAAAGCATTGCAAGGGCCACGCTTGTTCCGCCTACTGCCCACATTTCAGCTGGCCTCTCAACTTTAAGGCACGAGACTTGGCTGCTTAGCTCTTCAACTATCTGAGACTTTAGTTGAGCTATCTCGAGTGCACTCAATAAATCTTTTCTGCCACCCGCTTCTCTTAATCGAACCACTCCAATTGGTAGGCTCCGTAGGTCAACCTGCCCCAGCTGACTCACCACAATCTCAGTGGAGCCGCCGCCAATATCTACAACTACCCGATCGACTTGCCGTTGTGGCCAAGCGCTAGTGACTCCACGAAGAGTTAGCTCAGCTTCTCGCTCACCGGAAATCACTTCGATATCTCTCAAACCATATCTGGCAGCAATTTCATGTACCTCTTCAGCGTTTGACGCTTCTCTCATCGCACTCGTCGCGACAGCTTTGACTTTTTTCACTTGGTGCTTATCTAAGAGAAACTTGATTTCTTTAAGGCAACTTTCAAACCGCACGAGTGCTTCTTTTGAAATACTCTTGCTCGCGTAAAAACTCTCGCCAAGTTTCACGCCAAAGGGCTTATCTATGACGGCCTCAATACCACCAATTTTGTGATCGAACACGAGTAAAATAACCGAGTTAGTTCCGATATCAACAGCCGCAAACACTAGAATCCTAGGCCCTTGAACAAATCTTTTACTTTCTCGGGGGTGACCTGTTTTTTCAGTTCATCAACACCTTTTTGAAGTGCCTTTTTTCCTTCATGTTCTAAGTAAGCCGCTGCAACTGGCTTTAACGTGGCATCCCAGTTGATCTCTGGTTTTATCGCGCTTCCTACTATGCGAAAAGGAATGCCCGTTCGGCCATCTGCTTGTTTAAGCTTGTTTGGCACATCGTTCATGGGTGTCAAAACCAAGCCTGTCATCTCCATCGATTTGTCAAAACCGACAAAGCCCTTCATGGTTAAACCAGTACGCGCTTCTTCTAAATCTGCTACCGCGTTCTCTAAATTGAATCTTGCTGACTTGATGTTAAAATTACCTTTAAGAAACTTAAACCGATTCCCAACGACAACATTCCCCACCTTGTCACCTGCTTGAGGAATGGACTTTAGTTTTTCAGCGACAAGCTTCAAAATGCTAAGCCCTGACCAACTTCCATTTAATATTTCAAAACTACCTTTACCCGCCAGGTTGTTTTTTACCTTTTGAGAGGTAACTCCCGATCCGCTGATTGAAAACTTTGAGTTCAAGTCACCTTCTAAAAACTTATCAAATTCCGGAAATTGATTTACCATTGCTGCGTTGACATTGAGACCCTGCACGCTGCCATCAAACTTGTAATTGGGATCTTTTTTAGAGAGATCAAACTCACTCGTTGTTTGAATCTTTCCCGAGAAAGCTTTTAAGTTGGCCTTTTTCAGGGTCAAAACCAGATTTTTAAAGGTTACTTCCGAATCAAAGTCTTCTAGTGGCGCCTTTTTCACAATGAGCTTTTTTATTTTTGCCGTGGCCTCAACTTCTAAGTTTTTAATAGCTTTGTTTCTCTGCGTGTTTTGAACAGCAGCCTCAGTTTTAGCATCTTGTGCCGCTTGCTCTTCTGGCGTTTGTTCCGCTGTGGCTTCTACTTTTACAGCTTCCTTTTTTACTTCGCTGCCTAACATTTCATCTAAATCCATAAGCTGAGACTGGAAGCTCATTTTAACTTTAGGCGCAGCAAAATTGTTCACTCTGCCAGTTAGGTTAAAATCAGAAGTTCCAATTTTCATTTTGGCTTCTTTAAAAGTCACTGAGTCCGTATTTATTGTGATGTTTACGCTGAGTTGTTCTGCTCGTGGTTTTACGCCAGGAACTAAAAACGTCCCCTCTTCTAAATTTATGTTACCAGCATAGCTTACTTTTTCTCCAGCTCCTGAAGCTTTTATATTGAAACCGGCTCGCCCCCTCACTTGAAAGTCTGCCAGTGGCTTAAGCACTCCTTGCCATTGGCCGAGCTCAAGTTGATTCGAGTTTAGCTCCGTCGAAAACTGCACTGTTTCACCGAGAGAAAACGTGCCCGTCTGTTCAATGCTGAAGTCGTTGATGATATATTTAGCAGCGACTAAATCTACCTTATCGTTCGTCGCAGCTATATTAAGTGACGCTGTCAGCGGCACCTTCGGTGCCTTGTTAAATAGGTCTCCGTAGACTATCGAAAGATTCGTTAAATCAAGTTTTGCTTCAAATTTTGCCTCCTTTAGCTGGCCACCCTCTAAAGAAACGTTAGTGACTCCGTCTAATCCAAACTGACCGTTTACTAAGAGTCCTTTCATGCCTGAGACATCTATATGGCCTCTGATGTGCATAGGAATGTCTCGGCCAAGGCCAATGTCAGAAATTTGTAGATTACCCTCTTTGATAACTTTTTTTAGACCTGTCTTCGCATCTGTAAAAATAAGATTGGCATTTGAGAAGTCGATAGAAATATAAAGCCGCTTCCCGACGCTTCCTGCGGCTGAAGAGTCACCTGTTTCTTTTTGTGGGGCGCTCTGCGGTTCCACTTCAGCCTTTGGCTTGATAATTTTGGCGAAATTTAAAACACCTGCCTTGTCTCGATTCACTCTAACGGTTGGACTTTCCGCAAGGAGTGTCACCGAAAGCTTGCCGGTTAATAGTGACAAAAACGGAATACTCAATTTGGCATTCTCGATCGCAAGCATTGCCTCTGATTCTGCCGTCTCTTTAATCACGAGTTTTGAGACGCCAATTTTTATACCAGTCCATAAACTTAGTGATAACTCGCCGATTTCACTATGCGCGTTGAGATTTTCATTCAATGCAGCCTCGATTTTTGGCTTAATGTTTTTGTTCACGTCGTAAACCAACGGGAAGACCACCGCCGTCACGGCAACCAATCCGACTAAAACTCCTATTGCTATTAAAACTTTTTTCATCATTTATGATCCCTTCAACATTTCTTTAAGAAGTTCGTTTGTCACTTCAGGGTTAGCTTGTCCCGATGTGGCCTTCATCACTTGGCCAACAAAGTATCCAAAAAGTTTGTCTTTTCCCGACCTATACTGGGCAAGCTGATTGGGGCTATTAACGAAAACCTCTTGAATGACTTTTTTAATTTCATCGTTTCCGCTGATCTGAGCAAGTCCCTTCTCTTTAATTATTTGTTCTGCACTGGCGCCCGTTTCAAACATTTCCGCGAACACATCTTTGGCAGTCCTACCTGAAATAACGCCTTTTTGCATAAGATTGATGAGCCCCGCCAATGCCGAAGCCGGCACGGGCGATCTTGTAATTCCCATCTTCTGCTCGTTGAGTTTTGCAAGCAACTCTACCATCACCCAGTTCGAGCTTATTTTAGGGTTTTCTGTCGAGCGAGCAACTAATTCGAAGTAATCCGCCAGCTCCCTAGACTGAGTAAGAACAAAAGCATCATACTCCGGGATCTCATATTCCTTTTGGAATCGATACGCCTTCTGAAGTGGAAGCTCCGGAAGCTTTGCCCTTACCTCGTTCATAAATGCCTCATCGATCACTACAGGCAAAAGATCCGGCTCAGGAAAGTACCGGTAATCGTGGGCCTCTTCTTTTGTTCGCATGGTAAAGGTTCTGTTTTTGTCTGGATCATAAAGCCGCGTTTCTTGAACAATTTTTTCGCCGCTTTGAACAGCATCGACTTGCCGTTCAATTTCAAATTGAAGTGCTTTCTCGATAAACCGAAATGAGTTGATGTTTTTTATCTCTACTTTTGTTCCAAGCTTTTGTTCACCAGATCGTCGCACACTCACATTGCAGTCGCATCTCATTGATCCTTCTTCGAGATTTCCATCACACACATCCAAATAAACTAATATCGCTCGGACTGCGCGCGCATAGTCAGCGGCTTCAAGTGGCCCTCTCATGTCTGGGCCAGATACAATCTCTAAAAGCGGCACCGAGCTCCTGTTGTAATTCACTACTGAATATGTGCCATGGTGCGTGGATTTGCCGGCGTCTTCTTCCATATGAGCTCTTTCGATGCGCACACGCTTTTTGGTGCCATCGCTGAGATACTCTAAGTGACCGTTTTCACAAAGAGGCTTATCGAACTGAGAAATCTGATATCCCTTTGGCAAATCCGGATAAAAGTAATTTTTGCGCGCAAATACAGATTCTTTTCGAACCTCACAGTTAAGGCCAAGGCCAATGAGAGCAGAAAACTCAAGAGCCTTTTTGTTGAGTACCGGCAGGGCACCTGGCATACCTAAGCATGTGGGGCAGGTGTTAGCATTGTCGCCTTTACCGAACTCGGTTGAGCAGCCACAAAACATCTTACTATGAGTGAGCAGCTGTGCATGAATTTCTAAACCAATAACTGCTTCAAACCCTTCTGGTGTTGTGTATTCTTTTGCCATGTTAACCTCTTACTCCTGCTGTCCGCTCAAAACCCGGCAGCGCTTCTTCTAATGAGAGAGCAACATTGAGTAGCACCTGTTCGTCATAAGCCTTCGCAATCAAATGAAGCCCAACAGGTAGCCCATCCTTTTGGATACCAATAGGTGCGCTCAGTGCCGGAAGGCCGGCTAGGTTTATCGATGTCGTGTAAATGTCGTTCAAATACATTTTCAATGGGTCTTGCGATCGTTCCGTTAATTTAAATGCAGACGATGTAGCCACTGGCCCTACAATGAGATCGCATTTTTCAAATGCTGCTTGAAATCCGTTTTTAATTAACCGCCGCACCTGACAGGCTTTTTTATAGTACGCATCGTAGTAACCAGAGGATAGTGCATATGTGCCCAACATAATTCGGCGCTTTACTTCTGGTCCAAAACCAAGGCCACGAGAGTTTTCGTAGAGCTCATCTAAAGTCGCCCCTTCGGCACGCACTCCATAGCGAATGCCATCATATCTCGCTAGGTTGCTCGATGCCTCACTGGTAGCAATCATGTAGTAAACCGATATCGAATTTTCAGTATAAGGCAGATCAATCTCTACAACCGTAGCACCGAGTGACTTCAATGTATCAATGGCCTTTGTGATTAACTCTTTATTATTTTGATCAACATTTTCGATATGCGAGGTAACCACACCAATTCGCTTGCCTTTGATATTTGAAGTCAGCTTGCTGTAGGTATCCACCGCAGTTTCGGTATAAGTTGTCGAATCTTTGTGGTCGAATCCTGCCACAGAATCGTAAGCCAGCGACAAATCTCGCACAGATCGAGCCATTGGGCCGGCTTGATCTAAGCTAGAGGCAAAAGCAACTATGCCGTATCTACTCACTCTTCCGTAGGTTGGTTTTAAACCATAGACGCCGCAATAGTGGGCAGGAAGTCTAATGCTGCCGCCGGTATCTGTGCCCAAAGCAATCGGCGCCATTTCGGAGGCAACAGCCGCAGCTGATCCGCCACTTGATCCACCGGGCACGCACGCTTCATTCCAAGGATTTTTAACGGCTCCGTAAGCCGAGTTCTCGTTACTTGAACCCATAGCAAACTCATCCATATTGGCCTTTGCAATAACGACGGCTCCTTGCGCTTCTAGTCTTTCAATCACAGTTGCAGAGTAATTAGAAACAAAGCCTTTGAGAATTTTACTTCCGGCTGTCGTCTGCGAACCCTCGACACAAAAGTTGTCTTTTACGACAACGGGCACCCCAAAGAGCTTTCCGTTTCGCGTCGTTGCTTTGTCGATTTGTTGAGCGCGGTCTAAGGCGCGCTCATTGAGAGTCGAGATAATTGCATTCAATGCAGAATTCTTTTTTTGAATCTTATCGAGCGAGCTCTCAACAGCATCTACGGCCTTAAAACTTCCATCTCGAATCTGACTTGCTAATTCTTCCGCATGATTTTTTATTTTTTGCATTGTCGCCATATTCGCTCCACAAACTGTTTGATGGTAAATTTTTAAAAACTATGCACCTCAAGCGGGCCTATCCCACAACGGTTGGAACCTTCACTAGGTTGCCAATTTTGTCTGGCGAGTGAGAAATCCATGTGTTGGCCTCTTTCGAAGGAACAACTTCATCAACTCGCCTGTACTCCGAAGCAGGGTTTGGCGTTACGAGAGGTTCGACACCTTCTGTGTTGACGGCTTTTAAACTTTCAAAATGTTCCAAAACGCGAGAGAGTTGTTTCGAATACTCATTAACTTCATTATCGCTAACTTTCAGGCGAGCTAATTTTGCGACGTGCTTTACTGTTTCTGAGGAAATCACCAAGATTCTCCTTTTTGAATTTTTGATCTATAGGCTATGATACAAGAGCTTGCCTAACCCAAAAGATCGGCCCCGAGCCGGCTTCGTCACTAGACTTGGCCGCAATCGCAACCGATCTTTTAGGATGTGGCTAACTTAACCAATGGTTTGGAACTATTCAACTGCTGATGAACTCTTCAAAGAATGAACTTTTCAAAGAACTTCAACGACTTAAGCAAGTATTGAGTCGCCACAACTATCTTTACCATGTCTTAGACTCCCCTGAGATAACAGATAAGGAATTTGACCAGCTTTATGCCAGGTTAATAGAGATTGAAGCTGCGCATCCAGACTGGGTAAGCCCAGAAAGTCCGTCCCAGCGTGTCGGAGACACCCCAATTTCTCAGTTCGAAAAAAAGCCGCACCGCTTGGCCATGCTTTCACTTCAAAATACCTACAACACCGAAGAAATCCTTGAGTTCGATACACGTTTAAAAAAAATTATTGGAAATCTAGAAATTCAGTACCTTTGCGAGCCCAAGCTCGATGGATTAGCGATTGAGCTGGTTTATGAAGATGGCCGCCTAGTTTCTGCGCTCACTCGCGGAGACGGGCAAACCGGCGAAGAAGTACTCTCAACCGTCAGAACAATCCCCAGTATCCCCTTGCAGCTTTTGGGGGATGAGTATCCGAAACTTTTAGAAGTTCGCGGTGAAGTTATTATGAAAAAGCAGGATTTCGCAGCCTTGAATGAAGCTCAACAAGAGGCTGGGCAAAGAGCCTTCGCAAACCCCAGAAACGCCGCCGCAGGAAGCGTGCGTCAGCTTGATCCGAAGATCGCGGCCACTCGCCCTTTAAGTTTTGTTGTTTATGGTCTGGGTGTTGTTGAAGGAGCAAGCCAAAGCCACCTATCCAAGTGGCCACAGGCCTTTTCTCAGTGGGGGCTACCTTGTTTTCAACCTGCAAACTCTCTCGAAGAGCTCTTTGTAAAGGCTGGGGCTCCGACGTTTCAGACAGGGCGCCTCTCTTTTATAGCCCAAGATGCCGCTTCCGCTGTTGGGTACTACGAAGCCATTCAAAAACTAAGACACACTCTCGACTTCGATATCGACGGTGTTGTTATTAAGGTCGACTCCCTTCGGTTTCAAGAAGAGGCAGGATACGTTGCCCGAAGCCCTCGCTGGGCCGTGGCCGCCAAGTTTGAACCCGAACGAGGTGTAACGGTAATAAAAAACATACAAGTCCAAGTGGGCAGAACAGGCGCTCTGACTCCGGTTGCTATTATGGAGCCTGTAGAAGTTGGCGGAGTAACAATTGTGCATGCTACGCTCCACAATCAAGATGAAATTTCGCGAAAAGATATTCGCGTTGGCGATACTGTTCTTTTACACAGAGCCGGTGATGTTATACCGGAGATTATCGAAGTCGACCTAAAGTTTCGGCCAAAAGATTCGGAGCCTTTCTTTTTGCCATCAAGCTGCCCCGTCTGCAGCCAACCGGTGAAGCAAGAAGAAGACGAGGTCGTCACTCGATGTGTGAATCCTATTTGTCCCGCTAAAATCAAAGAATCCATAAAGCATTTCTGCTCGAGACGCGCAATGAACGTAGAGAAAGTGGGAGACAAACTCATCGATAAGCTCTGCGATCTTCATTTAGTTTCGCGTTTTTCGGATCTTTATAAAATCACTCAAGAAGATCTCCAAAACCTTGAACGCCAAGGCGATAAAAGCATCGCAAATATTCTTAATAGCATCGAAAAGAGCAAATCGACTTCGCTTCCGAAATTCATCTTTGCTTTGGGTATACGCTTTGTCGGCGAACAAAGCGCTAAAAATATTGCTCTTCACTTTCGTAACATCGAGAATTTCTTGAAGGCGACTCAAGAGGAGCTTTTACAAATCGAAGGTGTGGGCGAAAAGGTTGCGGCAATGATTTGTCAGGAGCTCACTAACAAAGAGTTTGTCCGCGAGATTCAAGAACTCGTGAATGCGGGCGTTCATTTTGAGAGCGTTCATGAAAAAGCCGAAGGCCCTTTTAGTGGCAAGACATTTGTAATCACTGGTACGCTTGACGAGTCACGCGATGAGGTAAAACTTTGGCTTGAGAGCTTGGGTGCAAAGGTTAGCTCTAGTATTAGTAAAAAGACTCACTATTTAATCGCCGGCGAGGATGCTGGCTCGAAGTTAGAGAAAGCTAAGGGACTGGGAGTTACTGTGATCTCTTTAGCCGAAGCTCGGCAGCTTGCAGCTGAGTAATTTAGCGTGAGAAAGTGAACCCAATATTAAGCGGTTTACCATAAAACGTGAAAACGTTTTGTTGTAAGCATCTGTGAGTAAATTTTTTTGAGATGCGTTTGTGCAAGCTGAAGTAGTTAGAGCAATTAATTTCGAATTTGGGCTGTGAAATGAAAAAAGTGAAATGAAAAAAGAGAAGTGATTGTGAAAAAATTAACTGTGGTACTTGCTGGTAGCACCGGACTCGTCGGCAAAGAAGTGCTAGGGCTTCTTGTCGGCGACGCCAGAGTTTCTAATATTGTTCTTTTGAATCGAGACCCTGACAGGGCGTTGCTTGAAGCGATGGAGTTTGAGCCAAAAAACAATATTCTGTCAGAAAGTTTTGATCTGCTAGAGCGTGCGCAATTTGGCGGCAACATTTTTGATTCGAGCAACAGCAGTCCAGAGCTAGTCACCTCTTCGAACAATGATTTGGCAGAAACCAAACGATCAATTGAAATGTTGGCGTCAGAGAGTCCGCTTCGAACTAATAACGAAATTTTGAACGAGCAGTTCAGTAATTATTTAAATTCTGCAAAAAGTGCAACTCAGAGCATTTGGGTAATTTGTTGTATTGGCACTACGATTAAAAAGGCTGCATCTAAAGAGGCTTTTGAAGAGGTTGATCGTCATTTGGTTGTAAAACTTGGGCGCTGGGCGAAGGCGGTGGGTGCTGTCGGTATGACGGTGGTTTCATCATTGGGAGCTGATCCGGGCTCTATGTTTTTTTATTCCCGGGTTAAGGGCCACATGGAGAAGGATCTGGAGTCACTGGGACTTAATCACCTCCATTTTATACGGCCATCCCTTTTGCTGGGAGAGCGCAAAGAATCTAGACCCGCTGAGTATCTGTCGCAAAAGATACTGCGTAGGCTGCCGTTCCTATTTGTCGGAAAGCTTAAAGCTTATGCTCCGATAGCAGCACAAGATGTTGCCCAACAAGTGGTTCAGACGCTTTTGGTTCGTTAAGAGTTAAATTTAGCTACAACCTTCAAGCCAGCGCGTTTCGAACGAGGCACTGGCTTGAAACAGAGTGTTTTTCAACCACCGGTTCTATTTCGTAAGAATAGTGCGAATGCTTTTCTCAGGGACAGAGACTAGTACCTGCTTGCCAATCATACTTGAGAAACCCACGCCGATGGCGGCATCCTTTCCAGTGAACCGAAGGGCCGTGTATTGAGTATCGATTCCGTTCGAGTACTTGAAAATTACCCGGACCTCATTTATTCCCAGGATCGCATCAACTCCGTCAACAGTTCCTGAAATATCATGGTTGAACGAATCGCTGTTAACGTCGACCATCTGGCTGAAGTCTATGTCGGCTTTTGCCTGCAAGCACGTCATTGACACTACAAAGCTAAGAATTAATTTTTTCATATTCATACCTTTCGAAACATTCCAAAGTTATGTGGGATTAACTTCCCAAATTTTCATCTTTGGATGTAATGTTCGAGACGATAATAGCAAAAAACATCGTATAGGTGTGAGGGAAGAGATTTCAAGGGATGTCACAAAGTTCGTCACCTTGAACAAAATCCAATTATTCAAGAGGGCGGCTTGGCGGCAAAAGTGGCGGCTTTTCAAAAATCTAACCAAATTAGCCTGCGTATCTTCGGACGAACCGCTACTTGAGACGTAAGACTCATCGGTTACTTTTTTAGACATCGTGCGAGCCCAACGTACGCGTTCGCTTTTAGATTTAAATTCCGATTCCGATTCTACTTCTACTTGTGTTTGTATTTGTATTTGTATTTGTATTTGCGTGCCTCTGTAGCGTCGCAAACTTTATGTAACCTCTCAGTCACTGTGGATGAGACTATAGATATTGAACTTTATTTCAAAACTTGTTGACTAGGTTTTTGCCCCCTTAGCTGGCCATATGATTAGCGTAAGACGTCCGCCACGTTAGGGGATTCGTGTTCGCCTTAGATTGTTTATTACAGCCAGTGTGGTGTTCGTTTAGGTAAGCGTATTGGGCCCGCTGAAATTGCTCACCAATTTCAAGGTATCCGCGAAAATGCGAGTTTGAAAACCCGTGTTAGGGTGGCCAAAGGCAAAGAAGAACGATGAATGCGAGAGAAAGGAAGTGCCATGAATCCAAAAGATCTGAAAGACCAAGAACTTTTAAGTAAAACTAAGTCACTAGTGCAAAAAGAGCGAGAACTCCTTACCGAGGTTCTTCAGCATATGCGGGAGATAGATCGGCGAAAACTCTTCAGTGATCTCGGGTACCGCAGCCTTTTTGACTATGCCGTCAAAGAGCTCGGCTATTCTGAAGGACAAGCAGCAAGACGCATTCAAGCACTGCGGCTAATGAATGAGATTCCGCAAGTGAAAGCGAAGATCGAATCTGGGGCACTTTCGCTAACGAATATCTCTCAGGCTCAGAGCCTTTTTAGAGAATCGAAAAAAGCGGCCATTCCCATGAACAGCAAACAGAAGCTGGAGGTTTTAGCTAAACTAGAGAACAAATCAACGAGAGAAGCAGAAAAGGTACTTTTCGCTATTGGCTTTGAAACAACAATACCTCGCGAGAAGGAGCGAGTTATTTCAGAAACCCACACTGAAGTACGGTTTGTCATAACGGATGAGGTTAAAGATAAGCTGCAAGTCGTGCGAGCCTTACTTGGCATCAAGGGTGCTAACATGGGATGGGCAGAGCTCATCTCTGAAATGGCAAATCTTAGCGCCGAGCGACTAGAGCAAAGGAGCTTTGGCAAGAGGCGCGCCGAAGCAGCACGAAGTGTTAGCAGCAACGACAGCCTGGGTAACAAAAATACCCGCCACAACGCGAATGAAAGAAAAGAAACCTCCGAGTTTGCAGCTATCCAAGTCGGGAACGTTCAAACCATCCGAAACCCAAGCAGAGAATCTGATTTAGCCGGTGGCCATTCCCGACACGATCAAAGTATTCAAAACCGAAAAGAAATTTCCGAGTTCATGGCCGACGAACCTGGACAAGAGCAAACTTCCCGAAGTCGAAACAAGGCTTCGGAAGTGATAGTTCCTGAACATGACCACGAACAAACCAGACAAAACTCTACCGACACCAAAAACGAAGTGAACCTCCAACTGCTGCGGTTCCCCCCATTTTTAGTACCACTTAACGGGTTGAGTTAGGCCAGATTCTCAACTAATTAGAGGTGAAAAGGATGGGATTTGTGTCATTAAAAAAACGTTCAAAGGAAGAGATAGAGGGAATATTGCGCGCTTTCGCTCAGGGCCGTTCGCTTATAGAAATTAGTCGAGATTTTCAAGTTAGCGAGGGGGCGTTTTATCGTATTCTGCGTGATAGTCGGGGTGCGCCAGTCTATCCTGGGGAACGTCAGCGTCGGGCAAAGATTAATCGCCTTGAGAAGAAGCTTAAAGAGCGCGATAGAGAAATTGCCTTATTGCGTTCCGCTCTAAAAAAAAGTTAAGTGTTCAGCAGCGACGCAATTTAGCGCTAAATCTAGTTAAAAATCATCAAGTAAGCCAGCGGCGCGCCAGCAATCTTGTTGCTATGAGCCGCTCGCAGTTAAACTACAAGAGTCGTCGCCGTGAAGATCCTAACCTCTTGTGTTCGATACTCGAGATTAAGGACAAACATCCCTATTATGGACAGCCTCGGGTCTCGGCCGTACTTAGAAGCAAGGGTTTTGAAGTAAATGGTAAGCGAGTTTACCGTCTGCTTAAGACGATGAGTTTGCTTGTACCTCAGAAGATTAAGCGCAGTAGGATCAAGTATGTTCCCCAGGAGAGGTTGCCGCAGGCCTGCCGTCAGGGTGACGTTTGGTCTGTAGATTTTGTTCTTAGTCGATTGAGCAACGGCGACCCATTTCGCTGCTTTACTCTTATCGATACATATACTCGAGAAGTTCCAGAAATTTTCGTAAGTCGAAGCATGCATGGATATGCGGTTGTAGATTATCTGGAGCAGCTCAAAACTCGGATTAAGCTACCAAGGCACATTATACTTGATAATGGCCCTGAGTTCACAAACCACGTGTTCGTCACCTGGGCGAATCGCAACAACATTATTCTTCATTTTATTGATCCAGGAAAGCCAGTTCAGAACGCATATGTAGAGAGTTTCAACGGTAAGTTCAGAAGCGAATGCTTAAGTTTAAACACTTTCCCAAACATTGAAGTCGCTCGAAGGAGAATAAACAAATGGCTACATCACTATAACAATGAACGTCCCCACAGTTCCCTCGATTATTTAACGCCAAAAAAGTTTGCCGACCTACAACCGACTGTGATAGACCCTAAAAAAAATCTGCCGGTACTAAAAACAGGGTGAGGCTCACCTGCAGAACCCCATCGCGACTAAACAGCGCGTTACAAGATACATTCCTGCCGAAGTGAAGCACAGAGTGTGGCTTCGAGATAACGGCAGATGCCCAAAATGTGGAAGCACGCATCTACTACAATATGATCATGTGAAGCCGCTTGCATTAAACGGTGAAACGAGTGAGCGCAATTTGCGAATGCTTTGCTTTTCGTGCAATCAGCGCGCGGCAATGAAAACATTTGGAGTGAATCATATAGCAAGATATCAGAAAGAAAACACCAACGGCTAGCCTACGAAAACGAGTGGGCAACTCAGTAAGAGCAAAACATTGCTGCCGCCGGAAGACAGCTGACGTCTTCAAACGTCTTATACTCCTGCCCTTGATGAATTAAAAATTTTTTTAGTTTTTTTGACGAATCACTCAATTTGAAATCCAACAAATTCCTCGCATCTCGGCTTGAAGGGCGAGAAGTCGCTTTGACCTCAATCGCAAAAACTTCTTTGGGCATTTCGAGAACTAAGTCGATTTCATTGCCTACCCGACTAGCCCCAAGTATCAAACAGGGGATCTTGGCGTCTTCAAACCATCTATTAAACATAATGTTAAAACAGCATGGAAATTTCGCTATTCAACTATAGAAATAGCCTCATTTGCCTCTGTCTTGACGATGAGCCCCTCCAGGATCGCCTTCCTGGTACGAATCGTGTTGGAGTCGTATCAGAATGACGCGGATAAGCGGTCAAAGTCGGTGGAGAATTGCAGAGTAGGGCTCTACTCATTCTTGAAAACAAAAAAGCCCATGCTCACGAGCAGGGGCTTTTCTCATTTTAAACTGCCAAGGCGATTAGATGTGGTCGATAACGATATCGCGGGCCATTACAGTTTTACGGCCATCTGATTTTGCAGACTCAACACCTTTTAAACAGAGGCGCTCTACAGCTTTAGTCAACATTTCAATCGTTTCACCTGAAGTGTTGCATCCGCCTTTTTCTTTAATGATTTTTTTCACCTTGCTAGTAACAACCAAAGTATCAGACATGGCTTTCTCCTATCTTCTCAATGCAGAAACTCTTACGGTTTCTTGGTTTCAATAAAAACTCATTATTTGTTTAATTTGTTCTCAAACATCGTATTAACTGAAGTTTGAACCAAAAGATCAAGATATTCTTGATCTGGTGGAAATTTTAGCCCTTAGTGCGTCGCGTCTTCGCGGAAAAGCTTCATCGGGGCCGGTTTAGGCCTCTAGTTTTAATCTGCCATAGACCTGTTTAGACTGCCCACTTGAAAACTCAAAGAGCTTTGCGTCTCGGGAGTTTTCATCGGTCGGATAAATCCATACGAACGTTTTTTTGCCGTAAGGCCGAGTGCATTCAACATCTAAAAACGCGGGTGACCAACAGCCAGAATTTAAGTGCTCGACGTAACCAATCATCTCGTGTCTGGCAACATGAGTGTGCCCGTAGACAACTCGCTTCACGCCCGTAATTCGGCTTGTAAGCACAAGCAGTCTTTCGTTTGGCTCCTTAAACTTGGCCACAGAAGATCGAATGGATTTTGTGTAAAAAACAAAAAACGGTATGAACAGTGCGAGCACGCCTAGAAACCAATAAAACTCCACCTCATAGGCGAGCTTAAAAAATGTAAAGATCTGAAAAATCGCCAAGAATGCCAACATCACCAGAAACGCTCGATCAAGCCAAAGCTCTTGTGCGATCAACCAAGGATGACTTGCCGCCGGGTAGGCAAACAACTCTCGTAGCTCTCTAACCATTCTAGGAGTCGCGTTGGAGTTTTTTGCAATTTCCTCGATTCTATCTTCAACTCGCATCGGATCTTTTAGCTCGGGCAGGAGTCGATCTCTGAGCGATTGAAACATCGTTACGACGGCCCCCCAAAACCATGTCCACATGATGAGCGGTTGATTGCGCAAAAGATATTTAAAGAAAAGTCGCATGTATTCAGGAATCGACATGATGTAATTAGAGTCTACGTGTGGGTTAAATAACCCCATACCGTTCATCATGTAGCGAGTTGCCAGGTTGCCGAAGGGAATTCGCACCTCCATGCGCTGAGCCTTTTTAATGAACGGATTAATCGGATCTTGGCAAACACAATAAGGATCATACTGATTGCCATGTTCTATTAAAGTGTCTTGCTCGCTAATATAAAACCATGCGCAAAACAAAACTCGCTGTGAATCAAGCGGCTCGCCAAGCGCTTCAAGGATTTCCGCCTGCACACTTAAAAAATGAAGTTCTAGGTCGTGATTGCCAATGACAAATACCAATCGATTCGAGGCATCGCAGCTCAAGAAATACTTAACGGCAAGTGTCCATTCAGAATGATCTGCGAGAATCGTTTTGATTTTGTAGAGGGACTTCTCTTCTTGGGGCCTTAACCCGCGTTTTCTCTCGAGCCAGCTTGTACGATAGTGTGCATCTGCATCGAAGCGAACAACGCTGTCAAAATCAAAAATGTCTCCATTTAAGACAAGCTCAACGGGATCGTTGCCAGCTTTGCGAAGGATGTGCTCGATAAACTGCCTAAAACTCGTATCAAAAAAGAACTGGCGGGTTTTGTACTTCTTCCAGAGAGGCCTATGTTCGGATTCCTGCTCAGCTTCGCAGAGATGAAGGTCACTAATTATGGCTGTATGGACTCGCTTTGTTGTTCTCACTACTCTTAGTAGGGTAGCGAAGCTGTCGAAAAGTTAAACAGTATTTTGAACTTTCTTTACGGTGAATGCCAAGAATGACACTTTCGCCTCACTATGGGATGCCTAAGCCATTATAACAACAGCTGGTTTTTAAAACTAGTGGCACTGACCTTGCTTATTAATAAAGCAGAGTGAAACCAAACCGCTTACCTTTAAATGTTTACCGCGCCCCTTTGAGCTTTAAGCCTCTTTTTAGAGGTTTGGGTATTTTTTTGGTTCTTGGCGGCCTATGGTTCTTGTTTAGCTCTACAATCTGGTCTCCATCGATTCCGCGAACCCTGTCTAAACATGCGAGTTCATGGGCTAGTCAAATGAGGCTTGCGGTTGCAAGTCGTATTGAAGGAACTATTGCTGAGGATTTTATCCATAATCTGAGCGACACTCACATCGCCCGTAACCTCTCTGAGTTTTTAAAATCCGCTGTTGAAAATGTTCAAACAAGCGATGCGTTCGCTTCAACAATTGAAGATCCTGGTACGAAGGGCACTCATCTTAAGTCTGAATTCAATAGTTCTCAAATACTGGATCTTGAAACTCGTCGTGAAGAAGAAGCAAGATTGCTCGATTCCAAAGAAGTAAATCCCTTCACTTCAATCCCCTATCTGAGTGAACAATTCGATAATCAAACCTTCGTACTTGGTGACATTGTAACTGACAAGTTCGACCGAGTGCCGGAGGTGTTTAAAGTTCCTGAAGACTTTCAAAAGCGAGTTACCTTCTGGGCGAGCATTTATGCGGTATACGGCTCACACGTATCTTTAGTTCACCACAGTGAATACCCTTGGATTGTCTTTGATAAAATTGATATCAGAGATATCTATTCTGGCTCTGGTCATAAGTGGACTCGCTACCACAAAGCAAAGAGTGTTGTTAGCCAGAGAGTAGCTACAGTAAAGAAGGCTCTAACAAATTTGTCTTCTCGAAAGAATTACCGAGGGCTTAAAGGTCTTGAGGCTCAAATTTACAACCAGCTGAAAGAAATTAAAGGCAATAGAAAAGCCGTTATTCGCGAAGCTCTGAATTCCGTTCGGGCTCAGAAGGGTCAAAAAGATTTTTTTAAGTCTGGCCTTGAAAACAGTCAGCTTTACTTGACTCAAATGGAAGAAATTTTTGCCCATAACGACATGCCTGTTGAGTTGACTCGTTTGCCCCTTGTTGAGAGCAGCTTCAACACGAAGGCAATGAGCAAAGTCGGCGCAAGCGGAATCTGGCAGTTTATGCCAGTGACCGGAAAGAAAAAGGCGTTACACGTAGGTGACCACGTAGATGAACGCAATTCGCCGCTAAAAGCCACCGTCGCTGCCGCGAAACTCTTGAAAGAAAACTATCGCATATTCAAAAGTTGGCCCTTAGCTTTAACAGCCTATAACCATGGCGCCGGAAATCTACTTAAAGCTATTAAACAGACACGTTCACGCGACCTTATTAACATTATCGAAAAAGTTCACTTAAAGTCTTTTGGATTTGCTTCTTCAAATTTTTATGCTGAATATTTGGCTGCGCTTCACGTACAAAAGTATTCGCAAGAAATTTTTGGCACGGTGTTTAAGAGTGAACCGCTAGTCACTGAGCAAATTATTTTGAGTCAAAGAATGCGCCCAAAGACGATCGCAGTGGTGGCCGGACTCAATCTCGAAGAACTGCGCTTCTACAATCCAGATTTAAAATCTACGGCTCTAACAAAGAATGTTACGCTTCCGCGGTCTTATAGCCTACACTTGCCTCCGGGAAAAGTCGACTTTGTAAAGAGCTATCAAGAAAAATTGAAGCTAACTGCTAAACTTGAGCGATCCGAGACACCAAAGAAATCCCAAACTCGCAGAGCCCTCTCTCGCAAACGCCGCTAACACATAGCTAGCGGCGGATGGCGACTTCGCCATTAACGGCTAAAACTACATGAGAAGAGCGCACGAGAATTTCACTAGAAGATGTACTTGCCTGCTTTGGCGATGCAAACTCGATAGTGAATATTCCTTCGGGCTGACCATAGGCTAGAAAGCCAATACAAGAAGGATCATCGGCCTTCACGACTCTACCTTGTGAATTAAAGTAGAGAAGCGAAAATCCTTGCGGCAAACTCGCTTCTAAAAATGTTTCACCCTCGGCTAGAAATCCTGCGAGGACACTTAATTTTTTGTCGATGTTTGTTTTGTAGTTTTGGTTGAGATAGGCAAACCAGCTCTCAGACACCATGGGTATCCACTGATTTACAGACGAACTTCTTAACTTAACTGCATTGTGCGGCCAGTACCCTGGAACCTGAGTTTGAATGGGGGCAACATCAGGTCCACTAGCGATTCTCAGTTTAATTCTTCCTAAAGAGAAAGACTTTTGCCTTTGAGAAGGAACAAAAGAAAGAGCTCCCTCTAGCGGATTGCCGGTCAATCCATCGTAGATCAGCATTTCTGTTTGTAGACCACTGCCGACATCAAACATAATTGGAGTCCATCTGCCGGCCTCGAGTTTTGCCATTCTTGAGCCGAGATCTCGATGGTCTATCTGAGCCGAGATAAAATAGTCTCCCGGTTTGACGTTAGAAAAGTGGAAGAGTCCCCACCCATTTGTCATCTCATTGTCGGATTGAGGATAGTTAGCCTCTATGCGTCCGCTCTCCCCTACGAGAAAGACTTTAGCTCCTCTTAGCTTGGTGCCGTTTTCTTCGACGACACCCCAGACGTGGGCCCCATGATTGCGCCTATAAGTTCGGTCGTTTGGCAAAAATGTTTCCACTAACTTTTCAGAAAGCATGGGAATCTCTGACAGCGACGACTGCATAGAAATTGTTGTGGTCGGAAAGTAAGCTTCGTGGTCGAGCCGAACAACAAACGATGACGAATCTAACCACTCTCCCATTTTTGCAACGCCGTTTGTATTTGTTTTAGAAACTGTCGACTCGTTCAGTAGTACGCTTGCCTCGTTGATACCGGAATCATTTTTACCAATTTTATTTCTGTCATGGGCTGCTACAAAAGTAGAGTAACCTGTTCGTTCAAGTTTGATTGGCTGGGCGAGAGTGTTTGCTTGCCCTTTGGTAATGGCACTTAGAGCGTACGTCCCGCGACCAATTGTTTCATCACGTTCGTCTTTTAATTCAATAACAATTTGGCCGTCATTTTTTCGAATTGGAATCTTAAAAGTTCCCTGTGCCGGATCTATGGCACCCTGTGCGACAACTCTTCCCTCGGCTCTCTGTTCGACTTGAAACCGATATTGAGGAACCCAAATTAATCCTGCGCCCAACTGAAATGGGCCCGTCAAACTTGTAATGGTTCCGGCTGCTGATTGTACTGATGGGGTACCTGATTCAGTTTCTGTGCCCTCTTTTACAGACTGCTTTGTATTTAACAAACTTTCATTGAATATCCGCTGTTGTACAAGCTGCGTGTTCGCCGCTGCAATCAAAGGTGGCTCCTGAAGGGAGTACTGCTCGAGCGTCTGTCTAATTTTCTTTTCGCGGTTTACTTTGAATTCGTCGGCCAAAACTTTTGAAAGGTCCGCCACCCTCTCGGCTCGCACCTTTAAATGCTCCGGAAGATCTTCAAGAAATGCCTGAACCTCTTCGGGTGGAGCGCTTGTGCCTTGGTGAGTAGCCTCGAGAGAGGCAAGGATTTCAGCGTGGAGTTCTTTTGAATCTAAACTTATACCGGCCACCGTTGTTTCGTGCAGTGACTGTGTGGTCTCCTTAGCCGCGAGTCCCACTTCAAGCTCTCTGCCTGATTCTTGAAAGGTTAGGTGAGAGAGGAGCATCGGTTCAATATAGATTTCACGCGCAGGAAGTGTATCTAAGGGCGAAGGATCCTGAAGTGGCTGAGCGTTGGGGCCAGGTTGTTTTTTTTTATTTGTCTCTACTGAAGCAAGTATTTCACGAAATTGCTTTTCGGCCTGAATGGCAAGACTTGGCAATGCTGATCGATCGACATGCATTTTTAAGGACTGCTCAATCCACCGAATATCAGCTCTGCCCGTTAGCGAAGGTAGCGCGCAAACCTGCACAAGCGCAAAAGTAGCGCTTCGAATATAGACATTCGAAATACAGGCTCTAAAACTCAACTTCAAATCTACACTCCCTCCATAGAGCGCAAATTCTAACGACACCTTTGAGGACACCATTCAAGACGATGTGCCGCTATGACTGCCTAGCTAAACTGTTTAGTAAATATGGGCAATCCTCAAAGCTCACTTACTCTTTAATCAGGATACTCAAAACGGTCTAAAATCGTCAATGAGGTTTGATTTTTCACGACGTTCAATCAGGTTCCTTTGGATATCCAAACCCAACCGTCTTGAAAGGCTTTCGTCGATCTCAGATTCTTGAAAGACTTTGTTCTCAATGGTTCCAAGCCAGACCTTCGACTCGACTTTGTAGGGGCGTCGATCACCTAAAATGACCACTTTAGCCTTAGCCAAATAGCCTTTTGGATACTCAGCCTGAGTATCCAAATTCTTTGGCGAATAGGGATTCGATGAATACTCACGCCTATTCACCGAAACTTTTTGAACACCCCCCGGAATCGTGTCAGTAACCACTTGCTGGATATCCAAAAGTGGATATCCAAGTTCGTCTATGACATGCCCTCCATGGGAGCAACCTAGACTAAAGGAGAGTAGAAAAAGCGACGCTAGTTGCGCCTTGCCCAACCGAGATCCTAGCACTTTCATAATTCGTTCATTGCATCGAAAGATTAAAAAATTGGCAAGTGAAAACAATACGATCATTCTCGCTTTAAAATACATAACTAAGGGCCCTTTAACATTCAAGGCCCTGCATTAAGTTATTTCTTCTGCGACTTTTCCCAGTCAGCCAAAAAGGTCTCGATGCCTTTGTCTGTCAAAGGGTGTTTAGTCAGCTGCTGCATAACTTTAAGAGGAAGTGTTGAGATATCGGCACCCATCATAGCAGCTTCAAGAACATGTACCGGATTTCTAATACTCGCCACCAAGACTTCCGTTTTGAAATCGTAGTTTCTAAAGATCGTAACAATCTGCTGAATGAGCTCCATACCGACAGCCCCAACATCGTCAAGCCTGCCTACAAAAGGAGAAACCATAGATGCGCCAGCTTTTGCAGCAAGCATGGCTTGAAGCGGTGAAAACACCAAAGTCACATTTGTACTAATTCCTTCGCTAGAGAAACGTTTGACCGCCACGAGCCCCTCTTCCGTCATCGGAATTTTCACCACGATGTTGTCATGGATCTTAGCGAGCTCTTTACCTTCTCGGTACATAATATCGGCTTGTAGCCCTACAACTTCTGCCGAGATTGGACCTTTCACCTCGCGGCAGATATCTTTGAGCACTTCTAAGTGGTCACGTCCGGTCTTTGCTATGAGAGAGGGGTTTGTAGTGACTCCATCTACCCAGCCTCTTTCGTTAGCTATTTTAATTTCTTCAATATCTGCACTATCAATAAACAGTTTCATGGCTTCTCCTTAAGGGACCGCTTACGGGTAGGGCAAGGTCCTCATAAAATAGCCCTACTCAATTAGAATTTTGCCTCCATTGTTTAGGTCGATAAGGTTTTAAAAGCAAGTAGGTACGGCCCGACTATTGGGACACGCTGCGTCCCGAACACCGTTGCCCATTGTCTCAAAACGAATCAGCTTACCGCATTTAACGACTCAAAAAGCACTTTCGGAAGGGCATATTTAAGCCGAAAAGTTGATATCGTGAAATTTTACTCCCGGGTGAGGGTGGCTTTGAGATTTACTTTGTTTTTTTTATTTTCTGGGCTCCTCGTAGTGTTAAGTAACCAAGGCTGCTCTCAGAATCAAACAGCGACAAATACACCGACTACTCAGTTTGAACTATTACCGCCTGCGGAGTTTGAATTTGAACCTTCAGTTTCTTCGGCTGATGAAACTCTCATTTTCGATGGAAAATCTCTTACCGGCGGTTGGACGACGGCTACCGATCCTGACGTCTTCAAAATTGGCGATACTTGGTTTATGTTGTTTACCTCAATAAAGGACTGGCCAATCAAACTCTACATTGTTTTGGCAAAGCTTCCCAGCGGTAATACTTTAGACTCAACCGCAGATAAATGGACTATCTTAACAGAAGTCCTTAGTCCTTCAATAGATTCAAATGCTTGGGATGCCCGAGCTGTGGAGACACCAAAATATGTAAAGGGCTATGATCATTCACAAGGTAAATGGGTTGATCGGATTTACTATACAGGTTGGCGAGAGGACTCCGCCATAAGAAACTATCAAATCGGATACGCTGAGTACGACGGAAGTATTTACGTCAAACACCCGACTCCTGTCCTCAGCGCTGCCAAATCATGGGAGTATTTCAACGGTAAAAGTTTTCTCGGCGATCAAACAGTCTATTTTGATGTTTCGGATAGTTCGAGTGGGCCCGAGGGAACATGGCATATGTTCTACCAAGTAACTTCTAGCGAACTGGCCGACACGGTACTTGTACACGCAACGAGTGCCGACGGAACGATTTGGCCAGAGGCAAATCGCTCCATCGTTTCTGCAGTATCGAGCTTTCACTCTTCGAAACCTTCTCCTGGTCCGTTTCACGTCGATGTATTTAGACATGCGAACAAGAACTACCTTGTGGGCTGGAGCCCGGCTACCAGCAAACTCTCCAAACAAGGTATATGGGCATTAAGATTCACACAAAACGGTAATGGGTCTGTGACCTCTGATAATTTTTGGACTTTTCTTTTGGGTGAAAACAACGGAACGTCCTGGCACGACTCCGGCCTTGAAACTTCTTTGACACATGAAACCGGACTCTTTGGCTCTACTTTAGTTGAAGAAAATGGTAAGCTTTGGCTATTCTATCATGGCGTCTCCAAACGAAATGGTGAAAACGTCGGAAGCATTGGCAAAGCTCTTTTGCAGCAACTCTAAGTAATTTCGAATTCAGAGAGAAGAGATTTTCCTTGATAAAGAAATTCACCTTTGAATTCTGGCGCGCGCTCCCGCCAGATTACTTCTAAAGTTTTGTTAAGTATGGGATGTACCCAGTTTCGTGCGACTTCGCGGGCAGTCTCTAAGTAATAATCTTCTTCAACCAGCAAGGGATTGGGAATGGGCAAGTCGGGGCGAAGTTGAACAAGGTCAGAATAGAGCAATATAACCGCTTGGCCCCCTGAGGCGTTCCAGCTGAGCAATTGTTGAGCTATCTCATCGGGGTCAAGCATGGTGGTTCCCCTTAGGGCCATCGATATAATTTCGCGTTGATATGGCCCCCCCAGGCCAATTCGACCGTACCGATAGACTTGAGATAGTTCCTCAGTATTGATGAAATTGCGGCACAGCTCCAACGCCTTTGAAAAGCCTTTCTTAAAGTCTCCGCTGAGTGTGCAAAGCCCAATAACTATTTCTACTTTCGACGACAAACTCACCTCGCTAAGAGAACATATCAACCATTGAATAAAGACCCGGCCGCTTATTCTGAATCCACAGTGACGCCTGCAATGCTCCACGCGCAAAAAGGTTTCTGCTGAGAGCTCGGTGCTCTATGACAAGTTCTTCATCTGGAAGGGAAAATATCACCGAGTGTAACCCTATGGCGCTGCCACTCCTGATCGATGAAATTTGCTCAATGGATACTCCTAAATCTTCGGCGAGCGTTTTAGCAGTTCCGCTAGGTGTGTCGCGCTTTTCTTTGTGATGGATATCAATCAAGTGCGCTTGGGTTTTCCACTCAATAGGGACTTGACTAAGCACTCTTCTCAACCACGCTATACCTGGTGACATGTTGTGCGAGTGAAGAATCGGTACTTTTTGTGAAAGTTTACCGATCTGCTGTAACTGAGCTTGAGAATAACCAGTAACTCCGGACACAAGCGGCACATTGTGAGACTCCACGAGCTTAACAACATCATTCAGCGCCGCTGGAAGGGAAAAATCAATAATGACATCTACCTTTGCTTTTTCCTCGACCGCATTTTTCCAAGATTTGCTATCCAGCTCTCGAGTAATTTCATATTCATTGCTTTTAGCTACGCAATCCTTTATGGCTCGGCCCATTCTGCCATTCGGCCCCACTAAGAGAATTTTAGTCATAGACCCACCTCGTTTAAAGCGCCAATGATTCGCTCGGATTCATCGTCTTCTAACGACACAAGAGGTAACCTGACTTCGTCGGAGCGAAAAATGCCCATCTGAAAAAGAGCCCGCTTTACTGGAACTGGGTTTGGGTACTCAAACAAAGCGCTGCAGAGTCGGTCGTACCTCTTAAGATTAACAGGCGATGGTTTTTCGGAGAAAATCTCTAAGAAATACTCCGCCAATACGCCAGGAATAATGTGCGAGAAGACGGAAATAACACCGTGTCCACCGTTTCTTACAAATTCATCAATCGTAAAATCATCTCCGCTGAGTAACGAAAAATCTTCTGGAACGACCTTCTTAATCTCCTTGAGAAATTCTATATCTCCTGAAGCTTCTTTGATTCCCACTATATTGGGATGCTGAGATAAATGCGCAATTGTGTCGAGTTCTAACTTTGCAACCGTTCTTGATGGCACATTGTAAAGGATTACCGGTAGGTCGGAGCTCTCTGCCACGATGAGAAAATGTTTAAGCAATCCCTTTTGAGTTGGCTTGTTATAATAAGGAACAACAACCAAACAAGCATCTGCCCCCAATTCTTTTGCCAGTTTACCGTTAGCAATTGTTTTTGCCGTGGAGTTCGAACCGGTACCCAAAATAATTCTTGAAGTTTTAGGGAGTGTCTCTCGTACTTGTTTGTAAATCATTTCGACTTCTTGTCGCGACAGTGTCGGACTTTCCGCCGTTGTTCCGTTTACAACAAAATCACCAACACCGCTGCGGATTTGAAAATCTATCAGTTTGGTTAATGACTCGCAGTCTACCTCACCCTTAATAAAGGGTGTTGCCAATGCTGTGATGACTCCCGACCAGTTCGGTAAATTCATGTCAATCTCCAATGACCCGAGAATGCTATCTCTGCAAGTCCTTCTAATAGAGTGCCGCCTTCTACTTTGTCGACCTTAATCAATCCTCCAGGCATTTTAATTATCACCTTATCGGATTGCTTTGTGGACATTACTACATACGCGGCAGAAATCGCGCCTGATCCACAACTTTGTGTGAAGTCTTCTACGCCTCGTTCAAAAGTCACTGCCTGCGTGGGCTCTCCAGACTTCACGAAAGTGATATTCCATGTTGAGTAAGTCTCGCCCGAAGAGCGAACATCTTGGGCTACTTTTAAGAGCTCCCCCCTTCCTTGAGTTGGCGTAAGTATGACCACATGAGGAACTCCCGCTTGACATAAGTAGCTCTCGTGGCCCTGCACTTCTATTTTTTTGAGGATTTGAGCTTGAAACGACAAGTGCGCTTTAAAGTTGCTATGATCTAAGCTATCAATCCGAATTGTGCCTACATCAGTTTTTAACTTAATCTCTCCTTGGTCGCCATAAGTCTCTTTAATGTACGCTCCTGCGCACCTAACAGCATTGCCGCAAAACTCCGCTGCGCTCCCATCGGAATTGTAGTACTTCCATTCGTAGTAGTTCGACATTTTTGCTATCACGACGACCCCGTCGGCGCCCACGCCCACTCTACGATGACAGATTTCGGGAATCTGCTTTACAAACACTTCCTCGTTTGTAATCTCAGATGTGTCGAAGAATACAAAGTCGTTTTCTGTACCATGGATTTTGAGGAACTTCATGAGAGCTACTTGCCTTGCTTTCGCGTTTTCTTTTTTTTCGGCTGCTTGTCGATTTCGCTTCGACTTTTTTCTCGTTCAGCGGCATTTGGATCATTAGCTTTTTTCAAAGAGTCTGGCGGAATCACAAGTGGCTTGGTTTCTTCTGGCACCCTATGCGCTCTTGGACCACCTCGCGTAAGTTCCAGCGGCGTCACGGGGGGCAAAGGATCGCCTTTTACTCCACATCCCTGTAGCGAAAAAAGCGGCACCCCTAACATAATCACTGTGACAAGAAGCCGTAGTTGTCGGCGTAAATTTAAAATTGTCTCAAAAATGAGCTTCACAAGTTTTCCTCAACGGTACTTTCTACATCTGCAAGAGCACCACACACTCGAGGCTCTTTAGCAAACCGGGTACGTGCATCTTTGCCTAACTTCTGACAAAGCTGAATGTATTTTTCTTTATATGGCTTTGTCGAGCTTTTCAATGCCTTGCCTATTTGAATTCCCCAGTAGTATATCTCAGGAAACTCAGGGTGTGCTGAAGAAATTTTTTCAAAACTCTCCTGAGCGCTCGCAAACTCCCTCTCTATAGTTTGAACCTGCAGTTTTAATACAGACAAATAGGGCTCTAGCTCTTTTGCCGAATCCGAGTCTATTGACCCGAGGGCGGACTGATATCTTTCGAGCTCTCCAAGGCAAACTAACGCTTGAAGCTCCACAAGAATCAAATTTGGATCAAACGGGTCCATTGACCTTGCTTTACGTACTTCTTTTAGAGAACTATCACAGTCCCCAATCGCTAGCTCTGCCCTTGCCAGGTAAAGACCAACTAAAGTGTTCATGGTTTCTTTTTGAAAAGCATCTCGAAAGCGAGTACTCGCTGATGCGGCATCGGTGGAGTATAGGCTTCTGCCAAGCTCAAACAGTTGCTGACCCGCCTCTGTGTAAAATTGCGTGCTCACTTTGGAAAGCATGCCTTTAAGTTCAGATAATTTAGAGGGTTTTTTCTCAGATTTAATTGCCACAAGGAGACTTTCACTTGCTTTCACGCGATCTCGCGCCAAAGTTGCCTTTTTGGCATCTTCGAGAGCCTGAGCATTGACTTGCGCCAGTCCGACCTTTTCTGCGTTATTGGCGCTAATCTTTTTTGATTTTTGGGCGGAAGCCGAAGGCTCGCTCGCCAATCCAATACTAAAAGAAAGAATAACCGTTAGAAAAAAACAAGCCCGCATAGGTCCATTTCTATCATGAACCTAGCAAATAAGAAACGCCTACTGACTAACAGCTAATACTAAAACCAAGCCGCATCACAGCTATATTTTTTGAATCAGTACCGATCGAGGTTTACTGCCGTTTGATGGGCCTACCACACCCTCTTTTTCGAAGATCTCGATCATCCTTGCGGCCCGGGGATATCCAAGCTTGAAACGACGCTGCAACAATGAGGCTGAAATATCTTTTTGAGTAGCAACAAACGCGAGAATTTCGTCGTACCGTTCGTCAAATGCATTTTCGTCGGCGAATTCGTCTCCTGAATTTGAGAAAGAAGGCTCTCCGCCTTTTTCTGCCTGGTCTAACCATTTAACTGCATCTGGATCGTACACAGGCTCAGATTGGTCAGACCAAAACTTACAGACTGATGAAACCTCTTGTTCAGAAACCCAGGGCGCATGATGTCTTTCTGGCTTTGACATTCCTGGAGCCAAGAAAAGCATGTCTCCTTTTGCGAGGAGTCTTTCGGCCCCTGATTCGTCCAAAATAATTCGCGAATCCATTTTCGAAGCCACTTTGAAACTAATTCGCCCCGGTATGTTGGTTTTAATTAAACCTGTTACGACGTCTTTCCTAGGTGACTGCATTGCTAGTATGAGATGAATTCCGCACGCCCTCGCCATTTGCGCAAGGCGCACAACCAGCCCCTCTACATTGCCTTTATCCACCGCCATAAGATCGCCAAACTCTTCAACTACGATCACCATGAAAGGAAGAGGTTCAAAGTAAAAAGTTTTGTTGGGCTTGCCGGCTTCAATCAACTGTTCATTTTCTTTGGTGTAGACTTCAAGGTCTTCGGCGGTGAACTGAGCGGCCATTTCGTTAAAACCGTCTATGCCTCTAACTTCAAATCTCGACATCGAGCGATAACGCTTTTCCATCTCTCGAACTGCCCATTTAAGAGCGAGTACAGCTTTTTTTGCGTCTTGGACAGGCGGTAAAGCCAAATGTGGCACTTTATAAAACGAAGCCAAATCTACTTGTTTCGGATCAACCAAGACCAATTTGAGTGTCTTCGGAGAATGCCGAAACAACAGCGACGTGAGTGTAGCAATAACAAAAACCGATTTGCCCGAGCCAGTGGTGCCGGCAACCATCAGGTGAGGCATTTTTCTGAGATCGGCCAGTTGAGTTTCCCCGTCCACTTTTTTGCCAAGTGCTAAAGGAAGCTTTACCTCGTCGCTCCAAAAATCCGTGCTCTCGATAAGATCTCTCAGAAACACCGTCTCGCGATCGGCATTAGACGTCTCTATGCCCACCACGTCTCTACCGGGGAGGGGAGCTATGATCCTCAGAGATTCGCTGCTTAGAGCCAAACTCAAATCGTCCGCGAGGTCGGTGATTCGACTGAGTTTCACATTTACATTCGGCTTAAATTCAAAAAGTGTGACAGCAGGCCCTGTTCTTACTGAGGTTACTTTACCATTAACCGAAAATTGCGAAAGTTTGTCTTCTAAAAGGCGAATATTTTTTTCAATACTTTTTTTATCGACTCCAGACTTGAGAGTCTTGGGTTCCTCGAGCAAATCTAATTTCGGAAGCATCCAGTTTTCGACTTTGATGATTGCCTTGAGGCTGATCTTCTTTTTTGTTTTCACCGGATTTTGTTCTTTGGCAAAAAGGCGCGACCTAATGGTCGAGCTGAGCTCTTCAGAGCGAGGTATTTCATCTTCTTGAGGGCTGTCTTTTAGTAGCCAGTCGACAACTTTTTTAGCACCAGAAAGGGATACTGCATTCGCCCTTTGATCCGACTCAACGGGTTGTGGAGAAAAATCAATACCCTTCTCTTTTTTCATAGTTGCTCGCCTGACAATGGTTGATTTTGCCTTACCGAATAGATTTGTCAGAAGGTACCAAATCGTCTTCATGGTGAAGGCCGTCCTATCTATTATGAAAACACTGAAATTTCTGAGGTCCAGCTGAGTCAGACTTAACAGAGACAGAAGAAAGCCCGTCCACAAGAATAAGGCACTGCCAACTTCATTTAGTGGCCCTTTTAAGTGAGTTGCTAAAAACACACCGATAATTCCACCGCTAAGGACGTGCCCCTCAAAAAAAGAAAATTCCTTGAAGTGAAGACTCGCCAGAGATGCCAAAAAAATAAGGGTTATCAGAGACAATACCGGGTGTAAGTTAGCCGAACTTTGCCTACCAATCCCCAGTCGTTTCACTACCGGCACGATAAGAATAGCTGAAGCGAACCAGGCCACACCTCCAAATAGAAGGTACAATCCGTCGGCAACCAATGCTCCCACCCAGCCACAGGCATTCCGGACGTTCCGTACAGAGTCTCCTACTGAGTTCCAAGAGGGGTCTTGAGGATGATAAGTAAGCAGAGAGGCTACGAGAAAAACACTGGCTGATAATAGGCTCAAGACGATGACGTCGGATTTGAAGTTTCTTTTTGGATTTGTCACAGTACCATTTTATTGGGGATTCTTTGACTTTGTCAGGTGGTATCCCTATTTCTAGACAGAGCCATCATCAAATATGAAGATTAATGAGATTTTTTTTAGCATTCAAGGCGAGTCTACCTGGGCGGGAAACCCCACCATTTTCATAAGAACAAGCGGCTGCCCCCTAAGATGTCAGTACTGCGATACGGAGTATGCATTTTATGAGGGCAAAAAAATGTCTCTCGAAGAAATCGTATCGAAGGTTCAGAGTTTTCTTGGCGATTACGTGTGCATAACTGGCGGCGAACCTTTGGTCCAGCCTGCTTCTATTGAACTAACAAAGCAATTGCTGGATCTTGGCTACATGGTCTCTGTAGAAACCAGTGGTACGATGCCCGTCGATAGATTGGACACCAGGGCTAAAAAGGTAATTGACGTTAAGACTCCGGATAGCAAAGAAGAAGGAAAGTTCTTATTTTCTAATCTGGATTTTGTATCGCCGACTGACGAATTCAAATTTGTTATTTGTTCAGATGAAGACTTTTTGTGGTCAAAGAGTTTTGTCAAGTCATATGGCTTAGCAGAGAAGAATGTTGTGCTTTTTAGTCCCAGCCACTCACAGGTTTCTCCGCAGTGGTTGGCAGAAAAAATTTTGACCTCCGGTCTGCGTGTTAGGTTGCAATTGCAGCAACATAAGTATATTTGGGGACCAGAAGCACGCGGAGTTTAAGTAATTCATGTCATTAAAGCCCGATTCTCCAAACAGGTTGTTTGTAGCCAACTTACAAAATGTTTCTTTAGAAAAGTTGGTACGCTCCAAACTTGAAGTTCTTTTTGAACAACAGAAGGAAGCCGAAGTTGATTTGAATGGGCTCTATGATCTCGTCATTGAGCAAGTTGAACGACCTCTCATTGAGTTGGCACTTAAAGCCTACAGAGGCAACCAATTAAAGGCTGCTCAGATGCTAGGTATCAATCGCAACACACTGAAAAAGAAAATTGACGCCTATAAGATTCGTAAACGAAGATTCTCTTAATAAACATCAGCAGCGGGTCATCTTTGCTCGTACAACTTGATTTACGGCCCGCATTTTTTCTCTTCTTTGAGTTCGACGAGAACTTCTTGAAGTAGGCTTGCTGCTAGACTTCTTAGCTCTTCTAAAGAACAGTTTGCACGATCAACTTTGCGCTCAGTGCAGAGTTCTTGAAAACGCTTTTCAGAAAGAGATTCTGGAAGATTTATTGTACGTATAACTTCATCAATAAGCGACATCCTTGCCCCTCTGTCTAGAAATGGATCCCATCTCATCCACTCCCACAAACTTAGGACACATCAACTTACGGAAAAGGTGAATACTGGCCTGAGACCTTCGTCTGGAAGAGAAGTCATGAGAGAAAGCCGGGGGTACCTAGGACTTGCCGGGGGCGAGGTTGGGAATTCCCCCAGACGCACGAGGCGCGCCGGGCTTATAGCTAGGTGGAGCTGGCGAGAGGGGCGGCGACATAAGACTATCAGGAGCCAGATTTGCAAAAGTTCCGTATTTGGCTAACCAGGCCAACTTGACCGTTCCAGTAGGGCCATTTCGTTGTTTGTTAATGATAATTTCTGCGACACCCTTAGTTTCGCTCTGATCTTTTTCGTAATATTCATCCCGATAAATCATCATGATCACGTCAGCATCTTGTTCAATTGAGCCGGATTCACGCAAATCGGACAACATTGGTCTTCGATCGGAGCGGCCTTCCACTCCACGATTAAGCTGGGCGAGGGCAACAACTGGTACTTTGAGCTCTTTTGAAATCGCTTTAAGAGTTCGAGAAATCTCAGAAACAGCTCTTTCGCGGCTTTCGACCCTTTGTTTGAGATCCATGATCTGCAAGTAATCTATCACAATCAGATCTAATCCTTTTTGAGCTGCTAACCTTCTGCATTTTGCTCGTATCTCGAATGGACTAATTGCCGAAGTGTCGTCGATATACAAATCTGATTCGCTAATTTCAGAAGCCGCCGAAATGAGACTCGACCAAGAAGAATCTGGCACCCTTCCGACTCGCAAATCACCCATCTCTATCTTTGCAGCTGACGCTAAAATACGCACCATAATCTGCTCACGAGCCATTTCAAGGGAGAAGAAAGCAACTTTCTTTTTCGATTTTAATGCAATGTTATTAACAATGGTCAAACCAAGGGCTGTCTTACCCATTGAAGGGCGGGCCGCAATGATAATCAATTCACCGGGCTGAAACCCTGACGTCATCTTGTCAAGATCATCAAAGCCGGTAGCAATTCCAGTGATGGACGCTTTCCTTTGATGCAGCTCTTCGATTTTTTCTAAACTGGCTCTTACAATTTCACTGGCCGGCACAAGCCCCGCCGTTTTTCTTTTATCTAGAATTTGAAAGATTTTGGCTTCCACGCGATCCACATACTCATCCACCGAGCCATAGTCGCCGCCGTAAGCCTCTTCTATGATTTCCGATCCGGTTGAAATGACTCTTCTTAAAAGAGATTTTTCTCTTATGAGCTCCGCATAGGTTTTAATGTTTACGGCAGAGGGTGTGCTGTCGATGATTTCTGCCAAATACCCAGCACTGCCTATTGCACCAAGTTGGTCTCTATCGTTGAGCATGCTAGACACGGTTAAAATATCAACCGGTTGTCCTTTGTTTTGAAGATCTTGAATAGTTGAAAAAATTGTCCTGTGGGCCGATTTATAGAAATCTGCTTCGGATAAAATATCTACGACCTGATCCCAGGCATTGGGATCAAGCATAAGCCCGCCAATTACGGACTGTTCAGCTTCCAGATTGTGTGGAGGCGTTTTAGTGTTCACCCCAACTCCCCCCCAATGTTAGCTCAGTAGTACTTACGAATCTCTCTCTACCGAGATTTTCAATTCGGACGTCATGCCTTCGCCCAACTTAACAATTGCCTTATGCTGACCCAGAATCTTGATAGGCTCTTCGATGAGAATATCACGGCGATCCACTTCGTAACCTTGCTCTGAGAGTTGTTTAGAAATATCCAGGTTAGTTACTGAACCAAAAATCTTGTCGGTTTCTGCTGCATCCACTTTGAAGGTCAATGTGAGACCAGAAATCTTACTCAAAACGGCTTTCCTCGCTTCTACAGCTTTCTTTTTTCTCACTTCGGCCATTTGCTGCAAATGAGCAAATTCTTTTTCTCTCTTTTCAGTCGCCTCTACTGCAAGCTTTCGAGGAAGCAAAAAGTTTCTTGCAAATCCTCTTTTTACATTCACCAGCTCACCGGCGCGGCCAACATCTTTTACGTCGTTCTTAAGAATCACCTTCATTACTCACTCCTACTCTTAATAAACACTTCGAAGCTACTGCAACCAAGAGGTAGCACGCTTATTCATCTTTTTTCTAAATTCAAACCAATAATCTAAAAAACCAATTGCTGCCACCATGAGAACCATCTGTATGACAAAAAGCACATAAAAAAGAACTCTCCACAAAGGACTCAGAGACAAAAAATCAAAGAAGTTTTGTGCCACAGCGAGACCTTGAAAAAAGAACCAAATAACCAAAACATTAAAAACGTTTAAAGCCACGATTCCCACCCAGTCAGGAATTGGCCCCTCTGAAAACGCCAATAGCACGGCCACAAGGCTCAACCACATTACCCACGCCGGCAGTCGAAAGCTTCTAGAAAACCCGTAGCTTTTAAGCCCACTGGTTTCTCGGTTGAAAACCCTTCGAAAGAAATCCTCAGTGGCAACTGTAGTCCACAAAAGCAACCAACATCCAATTGCTAATAATGACGGCATCTGATCCAGCAACAAGGCGGCATCAAACTTAGGCGTCTGCTGAAGAGCCGCAAGTTGATTGAATATCTGCATAATGTAGTAATTTGCAGAGTCGACAACATCAAAACCAAGCTGCTGCCAAGCTACCAAAATAGTTACAAGGCAGCCCACCATGAGTGCGAACGCCCGTATCAATTCTTCCGCAGTAGCTATTTCTTTCTTTTGAAAAATCCAAAGGCTCAGGACTCCCAATTCTACAGTGAGAAACAATACGACCAAACTCCACGCTTGAAAGGCAGCAAACACTCCACAACACAGTACCGACAGGCCAAGAAACCTAAAAGCTCCTATGTTTTCTTTCTGAGCGATAAGCGGCCCTCCCGCTAGCAAAAAAGCTACGGGCGTTAAGCCGGCTGCTGTTAGCCAACTAAACAGCAATGAATTTCGAGCGAGCTGCCTCATCTCTAGAAACCGGTCCTTTTAAGAGTACATTCCTGAACTTGGTCCCGGAGACCTCGCTGCTCGCTTCGCAGCAAACTTCTGCTCGCGGTCTTTTTCTTTTGCCAGGCTTTCTGCCAATTCTTTTTTGAATTGTTCCACATATTTACCGAGATCTGTCGAGTCGCCAAGACGGATGTGCATAAAGCGGAGAACTTTGTCATTGATTCTCATTGTTCGCTCTAACTCAGCAATGCCTGAGTTATTGATTTTAAATGTAAAATGAAGGTACTGCCCCCGACGTTGCTTTTCGATAGGATTTGAAAGATTTCGCTTACCCCAACTATCGACGTGGTTAATTGCGCCCTTATATTCCTCAATAATGGACTTATTCTTCGTTATGAGTTGCTTCACCTCAGCCTCAGACGCATCTGGGTGAACGATGACTATACCCTCGTAGGGGCGCACGACTTCCGTAGCCATTGAATTCCTTTCGGTTAAAGCCCCCAACCATTTAGTGGGAGCAAGGTTTCATTCTCTTAAGCGGTCCTCTCCTTTAGCATGGAACCCTTAGTGAAACAACAAAATGAGTGCCTATGAGCTCGGATAACGCCAAAATAGTGAGAATGATACTTAGATTTCGCCTCTTAAGTGGTCCGCGAAAAGGCCAGGAGTTTCGGCTCAATGCGGGGGACGTTGTGGGTCGCTCTTCCACAGCCATTTCTCTTTTGGATCCTAAGGTTTCCTCAAGGCATGCTGAGGTCAAATGTCTGGATGAGGGCGTCTGGGAGCTCGTTGATCTTGGATCTGCTAATGGGATCAGATACCTGGGTAAAAAAACCCGCCGCATCCTGCTGAAGCCTGGCACCCAGTTTCGAATTGGAAACACGGATATTGAAGTTGTCGAAGAAAAGTCGTCAGAGCCCAACCGGCCAGTGAATCCAAACAGATCGATCGGCGCCCCGCCTGCTCCTCCTGAAAACAAGGTGACCATTCAGGATTTTTTATCGCAAGTGGAGGCTCTATCTTCGCATCGAAAGCCGTCTCAGTTTACCATTCTCGAAAATCCCGTTGAGGTCACATGCGTCACTGGCCTAGAGGCGGGCACAACTTGGTTTTTGAGTTATTTACCGAGAGATTTCGGTTACGAAAATATTGATATTCGACTGACAGATCCATCACTGGGGTCTAAAAACTTACAACTACAGAGTGTGACCCGCAGTGATATTCAGTGCGAGTTAAATGGCGAAGAAAAGGTAACTTTAAAGTCTGGCCAAACTTATGAGTTCGGTCCTTATGTTTTCCGAGTAGAGGTTCTCAAGGCGTGATGATTCCAAAGAAGGCCGATTACTTTATCGGTTTTGACGAAACACCCATTTATTTCGAAATTCATGGCGAAGGCCTGCCAATTGTACTTTGCTACGGGATAGTCTGCACAATGAATCATTGGCGACATCAGGTGCGTGCGCTGGCAAGTCAATACCAACTGATAATGTACGATTTTCGCGGGCACCACAAAACGCCAATGCCAAGTCGACTTGAGAACCTCAGCCTCGACGCAATCGCAAGAGACGCGTGGGGTTTACTTGATCATCTTCAAATAAAAACCTCGGCTTTTATTGGGCACAGTTGGGGTGCTCAAGTTATGGCGAGAATTTATGATCTCGAGCCTGAAAGAGTTTCATCGATGATTATGATCAATGGTTTTGCGCAAAACCCGTTCAAGGATATGTTTGGATTGCCCCTCGATCGCGCGGTGGAAAGTGCTCAAATTGTCTACTCAAAAATGCCCAGCTCCACTAAGTATCTTTGGCAAAATCTCAATACGAACCCACTTTCGGGTCTGATTACGGGGCTACTGGGTGGGTTTAATCTTAATCTCACTTCATTTCGCGACATAGAAATTTATGGAAGCGGCGTAGCCAATGTCGAGGTGCCGGTTTTTCTAAAGCTTACCGAAGACATCATTCACTATGATGCAAAACCAGCATTTGAGAGAGTGAAAGCGCCTACGCTGATAATCGGCGGGGCGAAGGATCGCGTCACGCCGCTCAAATACCAGCAGGAGATTCATGAACGAATCAGCGGCAGCGAATTAGAGATAATACCTTTTGGGTCTCATTGTTGCCAGCTTGATATGCCTGATTTGGTAAATTTAAGAATAGAAAAGCACCTTCGGTTGCATCAATATGTCTGAGACTAAACTTGCTTAGTTTGCTGCCGCCGGAATTCTCTTCAGGATTTTCGGATGGAGCCTAAAACAGTTTGATCCATTGCATGAGGTTGTTAGGTTTAGTTCGGAGGCGCAAAATGGATAATGATGAATTAGCGCGTGCACTGGGACAATACGTTAGAACTCGGCGCGTTCAGCTTGGTCTTACCCAGAGACAAGTTAAAGAGCATTTGGGCTTTTCAGCTCAGTTCTTGGGCCGCATTGAAAAGGGTCAAGCTATGGTTCCAGAGGAGGCGCTTATCACCCTGATTAATGTCCTCGGTTTGGACCGGGCAGAGCTCGAGAATATTTTCATTGGAGCTAACAAGCGCCACATTGCTCAGTTATTTCAGAAAGCTCAGCAGAAATCTTCTGGAGGAGTCTCTTCAAATTCTGGCGAAGGAACCTTATCTACTGGTTTAGGAGACCCTCGAAGTTTTCTTGTGGACAATCAGCTGCAATGAGTTAATGCCCGAGGCCTCCAATTGGGAGCCCCTTCTTATTCGATGCAGCAAAATTAGGTGGCCCTGAGGCCTCCCATCCCTTCCTATTAAGTCCTACTGAGTAAAAATCTTTTACTACATACCCCTAGATTTAGTGATTGCGCTGCGCTATCGGGCTGAATGTGGATAAGTTGGTGTATTTTGTGGATATCTTTTGGTTCATTGGATAAAGCAAAAGATCAACGATTGGAGACGACACTGTGAATATCTACGTCTTTTTGAAACAAGTCCCAGATACCGAAACGAAGATTAAGTTACTCAATGATGGCTCCGGTATCGATGAAAGTGCTGTGGCGAAATGGATAATCAATCGTTATGATGAACACGCCATAGAAGAAGCTCTTCAGTTTAAGGCCAAGAATCCATCTGCAAAAGTTTTTGCCGTTTGCGTAGGCCCTAAAGCTCGCATTCAAGAGGCCCTCGTTGCTGCCATCGCGATGGGCTGTGATGAAGGAATTCGGATCGACACTGAAGGGCAAAAGCTGGATTCCCTGATGACTGCAAAATCATTGGCCGCTGCCCTAAAGAAGAACGGCGATCCACATATCATATTTAGCGGTAAAGTGGCTTTCGATGGCAACTTTTCTCTTGTGAGCCAATACGCGAGTGCCTTCTTGGACATTCCATGTGCAATTGGAATTTCGAAAGCAGAATATTCAGACTCAACGGTAGAAGTCGAACGGGAAGTTGGCGGCGGCACAAAGGAGATTCTTACTTTATCGATTCCTTGTGTCTTAGGATGCGACAAAGGACTCAATAAGCCTCGTTATGTTGGTTTGCCAGGGCTTATGAAGGCAAAGAAGAAGCAGCTTATCGAAATGACAACAAAGGAGCTCGGTGTAGAAGAGAGCGATCGCGGACTCGAATTCTCACACTTTCAACTCCCACCAGATCCGGCTCCGGTAAAAATGATTGAAGGCGATCCCGCCACACAAGCGAAAGAGCTGGTTAGACTTTTAAGAGAAGAAGCAAAGGTACTTTGAGAACTCGCTCATTTTTTTAACAACGAGTAGAGCCCAACCGTGTAGCACGAACAAAATTTTATAAGGGGTTACAAATATGAATAAGGCTTTGGTTTTCTTAGATCATGAAAACGGCACCATTAAAAAGAGTTCTTTAGAGATATTCTCGAGTCTGAAGGGTTGTGAGATAGCCGCATTGGCCTGTGGACCATCGGCAGCCAAGGCCGCTCAATCCCTTGAAGGTTTAAATATCAAGACGTTGTACGTATATGAAGGATCAACAGCCCCTTCGTCTGAGCTTGCCCTTCAGTCGCTCTTTGAGGCTTCAAAAGCTTTTGAAGCAAACCTGATTCTTGCCTCTAACTCTGTGATGGCTAGAGAGAGCTTTCCATCTCTCGCCGTTAAAATCGGCGGTGCCCTTGCGACCGATGTGACGGAAGTCTCCGTACAAACGGGCGAAGTAACTGCGCGGCGGCCTTTTTTCTCAGGTAAATGTAGCGCTCAAGTAAACTTTAAAAAGCCCGTTAAGCTCTTTTTACTCAGGCCAAATCAACTTCCGCAGCCAACACCTTCAGGAAGTGAAACTCCCCCAGTTCAACCACTCAGTCTGACGCCAAATGAACGAGTTAAAGTTAAAGAAGTCGTTTCTGGTAGCGGCAAGCAGGCGGACCTCACCGAAGCGAGTAAAATAATTTCTGGGGGCCGTGGCCTAAAGGCTCCTGAGAACTTTAAAAAGCTTGAAGAGCTTGCTGAGATTTTGGGCGCTACCGTAGGAGCCTCGCGCGCAGTGGTTGACGAAGGCTGGGTTCCGCACTCGATTCAAGTTGGTCAAACAGGCAAAACTGTGGCTCCGAATCTTTATATCGCATGCGGTATCTCGGGGCAGATTCAACACTTAGCGGGCATGAGCTCTAGCAAAGTCATAGTTGCTATTAATTCAAATCCTGAAGCACCTATATTTAAAAAGGCGACATATGGTGTTGTCGCAGACTTTTTTCAACTGTTTGATCCGCTAAAAGAAGAACTCAAGAAAGTTCTCTAAGGAATTTGCTTTGCTAGCCACATTGATCAGGTGGGTATACACCCTCATTTCTTTTACGTGGCGAAGAGAGATCCACGAGTCGCAATCTTTACGATTTGCACTCAAAGATAATCAGAAATGTATATTCGCTTTTTGGCACGGAGATGAATTGGCACTCGTTGCTTACGCAAAGGAGTACCCTCTATCGGCTATCGTTTCTCAGAGTAAAGACGGCGAGCTGATGGCAAAAGTTCTCAAGGGATTCGGGATACAAGTGACGCGAGGTTCATCACACCGAAATGGAGCACGAGCACTGGTTGGGATAATTCGTACTACGAAAGTCGGCAGAATTCCGGCCATCGCCGTAGATGGTCCCAAAGGTCCCATCCATGTCCCGAAGCCTGGCGTGTTCGAGATCAGCCGGCATGGAGGGGCATTGATCTTTCCGTGCGCTGCAAGATCTTCTAGAAGCTACGTTTTTCACAAAAGTTGGAACAAAGCTTTCCTTCCTTTGCCATTCTCAAAAGTAGTTCTTGTCTTCGGAGAACCGATGGAGGTTTCCTTCGACCAAGACCAAAGTCGATCCGAAGAGCTGGCAAAAGAACTTACGCTTAGAATTAATGCGTGCAGTCAGTTGGCTTCCAATCTTATTGATAGCTCAAGGCGTGATTGCTAGCGTTATAAACAGGACTCTCTGCACAAGGATTCGTGAAACATGACTAAATGCTTATTCGTTCTTTCTTTCGCACTTCTTACAAGTTTTTCGCCTGTTTCTTTTAGCCAAACTGTTGTGGCTGAAGTCGGCAAGAAAAAGATTTCTCTACAAGAGTTTTTGAAACAATACGACCAAGTAAAATCTCTCACACCAAATCCCCCTTCAAAAGAATTGTTTTTAGAAGACCTCATCCGCTTTGAAATGGGCGTCCAAGAGGCCGAGAAAAAGAAAGTTGATGAAAACCCTATCTTCAAAGAAAGAGTTCGCCAGGAGCTCTACAAGGCGCATTTGGAACTGGAATTAGGTGAAAGAGTTAATGGCATTGAAGTGAGCGAAAGAGAAATGAAATCTTGGTATTCTAAAAATCCAGAGGTCAACTTAAGCCATATTGTTATTAACTTTCCGCCAAATCCCAACGCAAAACAAAAGGCTGAAGCAAAAACCCGAGCTAACAAGATATACGCCGACGTCGAAGGCGGCTTAAAGGGTGTCGGTAAATTAAATGACAGAATGAAAAAGTTTGAGCAGTTTGCCAAAAACTTTTCTGATGACGCCACTTCAAAGGCTCTTGGTGGTAACATGGGTTGGCAATCAGCACTCACGTTTTTGCTTCCCGAATACTATGAAACGGCGAAGAAGTTAGACAGTGGTGAAATTAGCAAGCTCATTGAAACTCCATTTGGATTTGAAATTCTTTTCTTGAACGGAAAGCGAAAATACGCTGAAGCCAACATGAGACAGGTTCGTATGGGAGTCTTCGAAGAAAAGAGAAAAGCTCTGTTTGACAGATATTTTGCTGAGCTTAAGAAAAAGTATCCTGTGAAGATCAATAAAGGCGCTATCAACTAAGGCGCACCTTAAAGATTTGGCCAGACAGCCGAGATTCATCTGTACAGAGCCTTAAGTCTTCCGTTAAAATCTGCCTCTATTAACTTGCGCACCGGGCTAGGGAGAGAGCTGTATGAAACGATCTGCGGTAACGCAAAGGTGCATGTGGCCAAATTGGTCGAAACGCCCCGTCGTAATAGCTTTCTGTCTTCAGGTTGTGCTGAGCGGTTGTACTGGCTCTGGCTCGCGCATTCAAAGACAAAGCATCGCTGTTGTGAACAATGAGGCACTTACCTTGGAAGTTTTTTCCAAGCGCCTTGCCGACAAATTGAAAGTATACGACGCCGCTGGTGCAAAGAGCTCACAAAATATTGAGCGCGCCAAATCGGAGATAATTGCTGACTTTTTGCAATCTACCCTCATCAAGCAGTGGGCTAAAGAGAAGGGGTTGGGGCCCACGAAAGAAGAGGTCGATGCCGAGGCGGCACTCGTGCGGAAGCAGTACCCAGATGATCTTACCTTTAGAGAGTCACTTTCTTCTCAAGGTGTTACTTTTAGCGAATGGAACGCAAGTTTGGAACCAATTATCACACAACGAAAACTCTTCGAATGGATTAGAAAACAGATTACGCAGCCCACAGATGAAGAAATGCTTAGCTACTTTAAAGCCAACCAAAAGGACTATTCGAGAAAAGAACAAATTAAAATTAGCCAGATTGTTGTTTCCAAACAAGAAAAGGCCACTCAAGTGTTAGAGCTTCTTAAGAAGGGAAAAGACTTCTCGGAAGTTGCTAAGGACTTTTCGGAATCTGAGGAGCGGACTCAAGGAGGCTTGGTGGGCTGGGTACAAAGGGGAGACTTTCAAGCCTTCGACGAAGCCTTCTCGAAGCGCCCTGGCCAATTTACTGGGGTCATTGAAAGCCCATTCGGCTATCACATCATACAGGTTCTTGAGAGAAGGTCCTCAGGTGAGTTGAAATTTGTTGAAGTCAAAGATACCATCCATGCACGGATAATTGCCGATAGAGAGCAGGCTTTTTACTCTAAGTGGCTAAACGACCAGATCAAAGACGCTCACTTTAGTAAGAACGCAGAACTTTTAAAATCTCTTCGTGTTGAGACAGTGCTCAATTAGCAATTAATATCCTTGAATTTTTTGACCTTGGAATTTGGAGAAGACATGTCCATTTTAAGAATTCTTTTTTTTATGCTCCCCCTCGTGGGTTGGCTTTCCGCAAGCAGTGAAATCGTTGAAGAGGTGAGGGCCGTAGTGAACGGAAGTGTTATTACCCGCTACGACGTGCAAGATTTTAAAAAGAAGTTAAAAACAGGAGGTCTTATTGATGATATTCTTGTACAAGACCCTAAAGCAATTCTCAGCTCCGAATCAAAAGTTCTAGATACTCTCATCGGCCAAAAAATATTGGACTCTGAGGTAAAAAAACAATCATTTTCTGTTACAAGTGAACAAGTCGATCAAGAAGTTCGAACAGTTACGCGAAGGAACAACATAAATCTCGAGCAACTCAAAGCCGCCCTCAAAGAACAGGGTGTTCGTTTCTCTGACTATCAAGATTTCTTGAAAACACGTCTTGAGCGGCAAGCACTTATCGAAAAAGCGATATCTTCAAATATTAAAATCACAGACGAAGAAGTTGCCTATGCCTATTTGAAAGAGAATCCTGGCGTAGGCTCCGAAGTCTACGAATACAAAATTGCCCACATTCTTTTTCTACCTAAAGGAGGCGATGTTTCTGCCGCCGAGCAGAGAGCTCAGTCGACACTGAACCGTTTGACCGCCGGCGAAACCTTTGACGAGTTGGCTTCCAAATACAGCGAAGATCCTAATTTTTCAGAAGGTGGTTTGCTAGGAACGTTTAAATCGGGGGATTTTGTTAAAGAAATTGAAAGTGGCGTCAAAACACTCTCCCCAGGAGATCACTCCCAGATTGTCCGTTCGCGCCTTGGGTTCCACATTCTCAAGCTTCTAGATAAAAAGATTGTTTCAGATCCAAAATTCAATCGGCTAAAGGAACAAATTCGTTTGAACCTCTACCAGCAAGCTTTCAAGAACCAGTTTGAATTTTGGCTCGATAAAAAAAGACGCGAAGCCATTATTCAACGAAATAGTTAAAAACCATATCAGGCAGTATGGCAGCAACGAGTAAACCAAAAAAAAATGTTCATCCAAAGCGCATTGTCATCACGTCTGGTGATTCCGATGGGATCGGCCTAGAAATTGCGGTAAAGGCTCTCGTGAAAGTTGGAACAAAGAGAGACACGAATTTCATTCTCTTTCGATCAGTTCAGTCTTTAGATAAACAAATTCGCAGACTGCGACGGCACTTCAAGGTTCAATCGGCAACATCTTGGCACGAGGCGGTGAATATTTCGCAGCAAAGCTCGGGCGGACTACTCATAGATATTGCTTCCAAGCAGAGCCCAGCTTTTTGGTTCGAACAGGCGGCGCTGGCTGCGATACACCTTGAGAACACACACCTAGTCACGGCTCCATTATCTAAAACAGAAATTCATCGTGCCGGTATGAAAGATTTGGGGCACACAGATATTTTGAAGAGACTGAACCCTCAGCGCGAACTCTTTATGGCTTTCGTGGGTTCGAAATATTGTTCTTTGCTTTTGACTGAACATATTCCTCTTAACTTAGTAACGAAACGACTTTCAGTTGAACGAGTTCACCATGGGCTATTGGCTGCCCTTAAACTTCGTGAGCAGCTTGATGCTAAAAAAAGAAATAAACCAATTGCTCTGTTGGGTATAAACCCTCACGCGAGCGAAGATTCGTTGATTGGAACCGACGAAGAGAAGTTTTATAAACCTGCACTCGATCTAACAAAATCTAAGGTCTTTGAGGGTCCATTTGCTGCAGACTCATTTTTTGCTCGTCATCGATACAAAGATTACTCCGTCGTGGTAAGTCCCTACCACGATCAAGGGCTTGTTCCCTTTAAGCTCCTCCACGAAGATCATGACGCATTTCAGCTGACCTTGGGTCTTCCTTTTGTGAGAACGAGCGTCGACCACGGAACAGCAAAAGACATATTTGGTAAGGATCGTGCCAGATCGGATTCGATGGTTTCAGCCCTCAACTGGGCACTTAAAAACACCTAAGACTTTACCATAACTCTGCCTTGAAAGCCTTCTACGTAAGGGTTAAGCGGTTTTAGTGGATGACTCCAAAGAGGTAAATGTTTTAATCTCTGCCAGCTGTGACTTCACTAGTGAATTCTTCAAAGGTGCGAAAAAATACATCTTTCGCTCTGAAACCTCTTTGATGGAAGGGGCACCTGGGGGCGGTAGTGAATCGGCAAAATATAAGGAGCTAAAAATGAAAGTTAATCCCACTATATTTCGTGAGTATGATGTAAGAGGTGTTGTAAATAAAGAGTTCGATACAGAATTTGCGTATCACTTGGGAAGAGCTATAGGAACAACTGTTCGACGAAAATTCTCAAGTGACTTTGCTTCCGATTCTCCAGATAAAAGGTTTCACAGAACAGTTGCCGTTGGACGAGATGCTCGGCTTTCTAGCCTCGAACTTGCTCAGGTCGTTGTAAGAGGCCTTAGCGATTGTGGTCTTGACGTCATTGACTTAGGCTTGGTGACGACACCAATCACCTATTTTGCGACTTTTAATCTCAGTGGATTAATGGGGGCGGTGATGATCACGGGTAGTCATAATCCTCCCGAGTACAATGGCTTTAAGGTGAGTGTTGGTAAGGAAACCATTTTTGGCGAACAAATTCAGGCCTTAAAAGTTTTGATCGAAAATGAAGATTATGAGACTGGCAAAGGCAGTGTGCGACCGTTTGATATCTTTCCGATGTATGTAGAAAAATACAAAAGAGAGTTTGCTGGTCTAAAGAGTCTCCCTGTGGTGCTAGATTGTGGCAACGGAGTTGCTGGTTGTATAGCCCGAAAACTTTATGAAAGCGTAGGGCTAAATCCAGTCATTCTTTTTGAAGAGCCAGATGGAACCTTCCCGAATCATCACCCAGATCCCACTGTCGAAAAGAATTTAAAAGATCTAAAAGAGGCAGTTGCCAAAAATAAAGCCGTTGTAGGAATTGGGTTCGACGGTGATTGCGACCGAATTGGAGTGGTCGATGAAAACGGTCGTATGGTGTTTGGCGACGAGCTTATAGTCATGATTTCTCGAGCTATACTTGAGGATTCGCCAGGTCAAAAGATTATAGGTGATGTAAAATGCTCTGACCGACTATTTGAAGACATCAGGTCGCGAGGTGGTCACGCCATTATGTGGAAGACCGGGCATAGCCTGATCAAAAAGAAGATCAAAGACGAAAAAGCCCCTTTTGGTGGCGAGATGAGTGGTCACATTTTTTTCAATGATAGAAATGATGGATACGACGATGCTCTTTACGCCGGGCTTCGCCTTATCGAAATTTTAGCAAAAAAGAATACGACTCCGTCTAGATTGCTAGATGGATTTCCTCCGGCTTACAACACTCCTGAGCTACGTATAGATACAACGGAAGAAAAGAAAGTCAGCATCGTAGAAGGTCTTCGCCAGAAGTATGCTAATCCTTCGAGTGAAGTGGGCGTCAATCTCATCGACGGAATCAGGGTGAGCTTTAAGGATGGTTGGGCGCTTGCACGGGCCTCGAATACCCAACCTGTATTGGTGTTGCGTTTTGAATCTACTACGCCAGAGGGGTTAACACGTATCCGCAATGAATTTGAATCTTACGTGAATCAGTTCCTGTAGTTTTGCAGGTACTTGGCGTCGATTATTTATAGGTATAAAGTTCCTTTGAGTAGTTTCGGTAGCTACTGAGGTCGCGGGCACCTAGCGTGAAGACCTTGGCAGCAGAAAAAGTAGTTTGTTATGACTAAAATGGTTTCTTATGGAAGCAAATGAATTTCAAGAAGATGGCATTTACGTGCGTGGTTCACGCGTCCACAACCTGAAGAACGTGAGTACGTTTTTTCCGCGCAACAAGATAACTGTCATCACCGGTTTAAGTGGCAGCGGAAAAAGTTCCTTAGCTTTCGATACTGTATACGCTGAAGGTCAGAGACGTTACCTCGAGAGCCTTTCGACTTACGCACGTCAATTTATGGAACAGGTTCAAAGGCCAGACGTAGATGTCGTACACGGGCTATCGCCCTCGATCGCTATCGACCAAAAGACGACATCTAATAACCCTCGCTCCACTGTGGGTACAACTACGGGCATATATGACATTCTCAGGCTAATTTATTCAAAAATTGGAGTCCCACATTGTCCCAACCACAACATTCCTCTTAGCCAGGGGAGTATTGAAAAGATTGTGGATCGCCTCAACGAATTTAGTGACGGAGCTAAGTTTCAGATCTTCTCTGTTGTAGCGAGAAAGAAAAAAGGAGAATTCTCTAAAGAGATCACAGGATGGCTGAGAAAAGGGTTTTCTCGCGCCATGATTGATGGCGAGATGAAAGAGCTGGAGTCAGTTACAAAGCTTGCGAAAACAAAGTTTCACACAATTGAATTACTTGTCGATCAAATCGTCCTAAAAAAGGCGCCTGCTGCTAAAAGTGGTGCGTCAAAAAAGGTTGCCACACCTGTAGATTCCGACTCTGTTTTGCCTTCTCGGATTCACACAAGTCTCTCCCTTGCAATGGAACTCTCTAGTGGTTTTTTGAAGGTGAAGGAGATTGGGTCTCAAGAAGAACTCAATTTTTCACTCAATGCTATTTGCCCAGAGTGCGATTTTCACTTCCCGGAGATGGATGCACGGCTATTTAGTTTTAATGATCCAAGAGGGGCCTGCCAAGACTGCTCAGGCGTAGGAGAGATTCATCAAGAAGAGTGGGGAGACCCACTAGAAGGTGAAGACGAAGATCAACTTTTTTACTCTGTTTATCCTTGCGAAACTTGTCACGGTAAGCGGCTTAACAAAACAGCCCTCAGTGTATTTGTTCAGGCAAAAAATATAGCTGACCTCACCCACGCCTCGCTACCAGAAACTATGAAGTTTTTGGGCCAACTTAAACTAAGTTCTCGCGAAGAAATGATTTTGGAGCGACCTTTTAAAGAGCTCAAACAAAGGCTCGGCTTTTTGGCGGACTTAGGTTTGTCTTACCTTAGTTTAGATAGATCGGTTCGCACACTCTCCGGTGGAGAGGCACAGCGCGTGCGTCTTTCTTCTCAGTTGGGTTCTGGTTTGATTGGCGTGCTTTACGTTCTTGATGAACCTAGCATTGGGTTGCACCCAAGGGATCATGATCGCCTTTTGAAAACACTTGGTTCGCTGCGTGACCGCGGAAATACGATTCTTATGGTTGAACATGACGAATTGACCATAAAAATGGCCGATAAAATTATTGATATTGGTCCGCGGGCTGGCCTCTTCGGTGGCGAGATCTTAGCCGAAGGCACTCTGATAGAAATTTATAGCTCCAAACAAAGTGTTACTGCGCCGTATTTGAGAGCTGAAAAGGTAATTGCAGACAATCGAAAGCGAAAAATTGATTTTGCAAAATCCGTTGAAATTGTCGAGGCAACGGGAAACAACTTGAAGAATATTTCTGTAAAGTTTCCTCTTAACACTTTAACCGTTGTTACCGGGGTCTCTGGTAGCGGCAAAAGCACCTTGGTAATTGATACTTTACTCAAAGGCGCGACGGAAGAATTTTCCGGTCGAGATGTTGGTGCTGCTTCTCACTCAGAGATAAAAAACTTAGATCTCATCCACGGAATAATCCATGTGACTCAGAAACCTATCGGCAGAACCCCTCGCTCGAACCCCGCTACTTATGTTGGTTTGTTTTCGTATATAAGAAATCTCTTTTCTCAGCTTCCTGAATCTAAAATGCGCGGCTTTAAACCTGGACGCTTTAGTTTTAATGTTAAAGAGGGTCGATGTGGTCACTGTGAGGGTATGGGCTATCTTAAGCTTGAAATGCAGTTTATGGCAGATGTAGAGGTTCTCTGCCCCCAATGTGACGGAGCAAGATTTAATCCCGAGACTCTTGCGGTAAAATACAACGGCAAATCTATTTCGGATGTCTTAGAGATGTCGATCACTGAGGCGAGCGAATTTTTTAAAAATCACTACTCCTTACGAAGTAGGCTTGAAACTTTAGAGCAGGTAGGGCTTGGCTATATTAAAATTGGTCAAAGCGCGACAACTCTTTCTGGCGGAGAAGCCCAGCGAATAAAGCTCTCAAAAGAGCTCGCTAAAAAGAAACGCGGACATGTTTTGTATATTCTCGATGAGCCCACGACCGGACTTCACTTCGAAGATGTGCATAAATTGATCGAGCTGCTCCATGAGCTTGTTGATAGAGGCAATACAGTAGTTGTCATTGAACACCATACGGATGTCATGAAATCAGCCGATTACATCATTGATATGGGCCCTGAAGGCGGCGTTGATGGCGGCTTGATTGTCGCTTGCGGATCTGTCGAACAAGTTAGAAAGTCCAAAACCAGCATCACCGCCAAATATCTTTAGGGCATGTCCTAATACTGAATGAAAAATCTCTATTGGAACTGGTAGTCATTCCGTTTTCTTGTTTTCTCGTTTAGTGTCCCCTTCTAGGAAGGCTTGGAGGATAATATGAACATAAAGAAACTGACTTTAACACTGCTGGCCCTAATCTTGAGTCCGGTAATATCGATGGCTCAGTCGAATTCACAACCTGAGCATGCCCGTCGAATAAGTATTACTCGTACGGGCGCTTTGGACCAGAGTACCGGGTTTGGGATGTTCTACATTAATTTGTTTGAATACTCGGGTGGCGGTGCGGCCCTCAACGGTAAAAAAGAAATAACGATCACCTATGAGCAGTCTTCTCGCGCAAGGCAAGAGCGCGATCTTACTTTGTGTAGTCCGCACTACGCCGGACGTACGACGGAACCTACACTCGTACTGGTTTACGGTGCAAAAGAGCAGCGAAAGTCAGAAAGAATTCCTTTTGATTTTGTAAGCAATTGCTCGGGGGATACCGGCGGAAACCTTCCAAGTGCGACGCTTACCATTAGTGAGGTGAGGAATCCTGAACTTTGGAATCGTTTGTTTCCTATTAACTCCGATGGAACGCGCTGGCTGGCTCTAGAGTTTGCAGTGACAAATATGGCCGAGAGATGGGATAGCCGAAACGGAGACAACTACCACGCCATCCTCGGAACCTACTAAATTACGATTTTTACAAACAGATATATTGATCACACTTTTCTAGCTAAGAGTGCGATCACAAAGAAACGGCCGCCTTTAGAAGCGGCCTTTTTTATTCACGAGCTGGTATATTTAGACGACCTTGATGATTACGGCGACAAATGCGAACAATACTATTGTCTCCATAAACACGAGTGAAAGTAGTAGAGGAGTGAACACGTTTGCTTGAGCTGATGGATTACGTGCAATACCCCCAAGAGCGGCACTAGCTGCAATTCCTTGGCCGATAGTTCCGCCGATAGCTGCCATTCCAAGTGCAAGTCCAATTCCGAGGGCTTTTAAGTCACCAGCTGAGCTAACAGCAGCCGCAACAGCTTCTTCTTGACCGAAAGCTACAGTACCAAGAGCGAAGGTCGCGAGGCCTGCCAAGATGTTTAAAATTGTGTTTTTCTTCATAGTGTCTTTCTCCTGTTTTTCAGTGTTCGTGAGCCACAGCCATTGATACGTAGACCATGGACATTAATGTAAAAACTAATGCCTGCATAAAGCAGACAAATAAGCCTAATCCATAAGCAAATACAGGAAGCCCAATCGGGAAGAGATCATGAAACACAGCTAAAAGATTGTGATCTCCCACCATATTTGCCATAAGTCGAAGCCCCAAACTCACTGGGCGAACTAAATGAGAAATCAATTCCACGACAATCATGAGTGGAGCAAGAAATAGAACTGGCCCAGCAAAATGTTTGAGATAAGCAAAGCCGTTCTCTTTAAGGCCTAAGTAATTGTATACAACAAAAGAGAAGATACCCATCGCCAACGTCGTGTTGAGATTATCAGTTGCTGGAACGACTCCGGGTATCAACCCAAACATGTTATGAAACCAAATAAAGGTAAACAGAGCTCCGAAAAGAGGCACCAACTTACGCTGTGACGGACCAATAATCGAGTCGCTGAGCTTCACAATAAACTCTGTCAAAAGCTCGAAGAATCCTCGTACGGTGAGCCGTGGGCTTGGTGTATTTGCCTTTTCAATAGTCCCCAGCGCCATTCGTCCTATTAGTCCGAAGGCCACGATAACACCGGTGCCGACCACAGCAGTAGCCACATGAAGGTTATGATGATCGACTCCAGGAATGAGCTGTGCCCAACTAAAATGCGCCATATTTCTCCGTGTCTTAGACCCTTTGCCAAACCGCGAGGATCAGGCTTGCAGGTATGATGAGAGAAAGTCCGATAACAAACCCAAGCCACCCAATACCAGCGTACTTAAGAGCCAGATAGATTAGACCGAGTAAAACCGGATATTTGATTACAATGGCCGCGAATGCCAAGGCAAGGTTTTTTTTGCCCACAAGGCCTTTAACGACAAATGTGTTTAAAAACAAATCAACCATAAGAGTCGCTCCTCCGAGCAAAATACCCACTGTGAGATCAGCACGACCGCCTAAATAGGCTCCCAAAATACAAATACAGCTAAGCGCAATTACAACAAGATTAAGTCTTCGAACGGGGCTAATCACCGCTGAAATCTCTTCAATAAAAAAATTAGGTGTACTAGCCATACCGTGAACGCCACAAGGATCATGATCGCCGTGAATAGCTGTCCTGAGCCCGTTCGGCCATCTAACAAGCCTCCGACCCATGAACCTGCAACTACCAAAATAAGTAGTTCTAGACCGATCCCTACAAACAACATTCCACGAGTTGAAGTTGAACTTTTATTTCGAGACTTTTGATCCAAAGCAGGTACTCCCTATTTTCGTAGCCCTGAGGCCCCCGGCAGCTGGCTTTGACGGATTTTCAATCGTTCAATTTTTTGATCGACGAATTCGCCATCTTCTATGTGGCCGCGGTATGTCGTAAGCACTTCGATAGCTTTGGAAAACTGTGAGGTTTCTTCAAAGGCCAAAGATAGATTGAGCGCTATCTTTGCCTTTTTAGCTCGTTCTGGAAAGCCTGCCAATATCGATTGAAAGACATCGACTGCTTTTTCAAAGTTCTTGCGTGATAAAAGCACCTGCCCCCTTAGTTCTAAAAAGTCGAACTGTTCGTCGGCCCCGTCTTCAATTTTTGCTAAACCTGATTCTATTTCAACAAGAGACTGGTCAAACTCATTGAGATAAAAATAGCACTTGGCAATTTGAAGCCGAAACTTGGATTTTTCTGATTCATTCTGCACAAGCGGTAGAAGTGACTGATACTCTCCTACCGCCTTTCGGTAATCGAGAAGTTTATAAAATAATATGTCGGCAATCGCTTGTTTGATTCGGGATATTTCTCCGTCTTCTTTAGCAAACGCGAGAGCCTTTCGAAATCGATCTTCAGCGTCTGTGAATTTTTTCAGGGAATTTTCGTAAACCGCAGCACCTTCTAGAAGGCTCTCTTTTTTCACTTCTTGGTCTTCAGAATAGAGTACTGATTTATCAAAGAGGTCGGCAGCTTTAGCATAATTGCCTGCCTTCAGCTCTGTACGCGCCCGGTCTCTGTAGATCTCTCCACTTGATTTGGTGCAACCAGAAGTAAACAAAACTGCCGCGGCAACAATCAGAACAGCGGGGCCTTTAAGTTCTAGCAAACACGCCTTAGTGGACATCGCTGCTATTGCTGTCCGTCGTTACTTCTTCACCACTTTCGGCAATTAGAGCAAATCCTGTAACCAACTCGCCTTCTCGGACATTCATTAGCCTTACACCTTGAGTGTTTCTTCCAACGAGAGAAATTTGGCTACAAGCTATCCGAATAACTTGCCCCTTGTCGGTGCTAACCATAATTTCATCTTTATCTTGTACTTTGCTTGTGCCCACAAGGTAGCCTACGCGATCGGTAATTTTTTGCGTGATGATCCCTACTCCGCCTCTTGATTGCGTGCGGTATTCGTTGGCAGGAGTACGCTTGCCATATCCTTTTTCGGTAACCATGAGAATAGGGGTAGCATCTTCTTTAGTGAGCACTTCGAAACCTACGACTCGATCATTCTGCGACAAGGTTATTGCTTTTACACCTCTAGATGTACGACCCATTCCGCGGCACTGCTGCTCGGGAAAACGAATAGACATTCCCTCGCGAGTTACAATGAATATGTCGTTTTCACCGTTACTCAATTTAGTGGCAATTATCTCGTCATCAAGGTCGACATTGATAGCAATGATTCCTTTTTCACGGATATTAGAATAAGCACTCAACGCGGTCTTTTTAATTATACCTTTTCGGGTCAAAAATACCGTGAACAAATCATCGCGGAAATCATCGATTGGAAGAATAGCTTTTATTTTCTCTGTTGAAGCTAACTTAACCACGTTTGCAATCGACTTGCCTTTGGCTGTGCGACCTACCTCAGGAATTCTAAAAACCTTTAACCAGTAGCCCTTACCCTTGTCGGTAAATATCATGAGAGTTGCATGCGTATGAGTTACGAAAATCTGCGATGCAAAATCTTCTTCTTTGATATCAGCTCCCTTAAGGCCACGACCGCCGCGATTTTGAATTCGGTAGTGATCTAGAGACATCCGCTTAATTAAACCCGTGTTCGACACAGTCACTACTGTTTCTTCTTTGGCGACTAAGTCTTCCATTACGAACTCTTCTAGATCACCACTGATCTGAGTTCTTCGTGGATTTGCAAAGGTCTTTTTTATCTCTACTAACTCTTCTCTAATAATTTTTAAGATTTCAGTTTGCGAAGCTAAAACTGTCTTTAACCAATCGATGCGTTCTGTGAGTTCCTTAATTTCATCGAGGATCTTTTGTCTTTCTAAACCCGTTAGTCTAGCAAGACGCATATCAAGTATCGCCTGCGCTTGGACCAGGGTCATCGCAAACTTGGTCATTAGAGAGTTTCTTGCGCTTTCGGAATCTGTACTCCCACGAATGATTTTTACAACTTCATCGATGTTAGAAAGTGCAACTTTTAAACCCTCTAAAAGGTGAATTCGGTCTTGAGCCTTTCGGAGTTCGAATAAGCAGCGCTTTGTGACGATGTCTTTTCGGTGAGTAAGAAAGGCACTTAGCATTTCTCTGAGACTAAAAACCTTTGGTCGGTTGTGGGCATCTAGAGCCAACATAATTATACCAAAGCTCGTCTGTAGTTGCGTCAGCTTATAAAGATTATTAAGAATAACGCCAGCATTCTCGCCGCGCTTAATGTCGATCACTACGCGGATGCCAAGCTTCGACGACTCATCACGTATATCAGAAATCCCTTCAATGCGTTTGTCTTTCACCAAATCAGCAATCGACTCTATAAGTTTTGCTTTGTTAACTTGGTAAGGGAGTTCTTTAATAATAATATTCTCTCTGTCTCCCTTCATAGGTTCAATTTCAGCAACAGCTCGCAAAGTGATAATACCCCTGCCAGTATGATAAGCTTCTTGAATACCTCTTCTACCGGCAATAGTAGCGGCAGTCGGAAAGTCCGGCCCCTGAATAATTTGAAGTAAGTCGCTTACACTAGCGTTTGGCTCGTCAATGAGAAGAATACAACCATCAATCACTTCGCCCAAGTTGTGCGGAGGAATGTTTGTAGCCATGCCTACTGCAATACCGGCACTTCCGTTAACCAAAAGGTTCGGAAACTTAGACGGGAGGACTAACGGAACTTCAAGTGAATCGTCGTAGTTGGGCCCGAAGGGGACCGTTTCTTTATCTAAATCTTCAAGAATTTGTTCAGCCAACTTCGTCATGCGAATTTCTGTGTATCGCATGGCAGCTGGATTATCTCCGTCGATGGAACCGAAGTTACCCTGACCATCAACGAGGGGATGTCTTAATGAAAATTCTTGAGCCATTCGAACGATTGTGTCGTAAACAGCCGTGTCGCCATGCGGATGGTATTTACCAATCACATCACCCACGACTCGTGCTGATTTTTTGTAGGGCTTGTTGTAGTTGTTGCCCATTTCGTACATCGAATAAAGCACTCTTCGATGCACTGGTTTAAGCCCGTCGCGAACATCTGGTAAGGCGCGACCCACGATGACACTCATCGAGTACTGGAGGTACGCCTCTTTCATCTCTTTATCAATTTCAACAGTTGTTACGCCTAATTCTGGCTCAATGGGAGTATTATCCATATCGCACCCTAAATTCAAAAAATTTCGTTAATAGTTCAAATATCTAATTTAAAGAGTTCAATCTCTCTTCTCAGCTACCTAATTAGTTAAACGTCTAAGTCAGAGACCAACAATGCGTTCTCTTCAATAAACTTTCTTCTTTGTTCAACGCTTTCTCCCATGAGGATGCTGAAGGTTTCGTCTGAAACAATTGCATCGTCCACAGTAACTTGAAGCAAGCGGCGATTCTTTGGGTTCAATGTTGTTTCCCACAATTGATCGGGGTTCATTTCTCCGAGACCCTTATAGCGCTGAATGTAGAAACCTTTTTTTGCTATCTCCATCGCCTTCTCGTAAAACGTTCGGTAAGAATCAAATTCGTAAATCGTCGAATTGATTTCTACTTTTAAAGGAAGAGGCGCCACCTCAACAAGATCCCGCCAGAGTTTTCTCAGTTCTTCCATTTCGGGGCCCTCAAGAAAACTTGTGCTCAGTACTAGGCGGAGTTCCTGGCCGTACTTAGTGAGTTTAAGTTCTGCTTTCTTCGAGCTACTCGATTCGTCCGGAAAGATGGTGTACTCAAAGTTCGACACAATACCTTCGTATTTGCTCAAAATGAATTCTTTGAGTTTGTCGAGATGGGGTCTCAATTTGTCTTCGGATTTTAACAAATCTGAAAGGTTCTCATCTAGCTGCACAAAATATTCTAAAATATCTCTGTCAAATTTACGGCTCACCAATTTAACGACATCAAGATACTTTTGAGCATTGATAATGAGCTCTGAGCCTGTATGGCCGCCGCCATTTTGGGTAATAAGTTTCATCATGCTGGCCGTTTGCTCAAATAAGAATTCCGTTAATGCACGATCGTCCTTGAGATATTCTTCGTTATTTCCTTTTTTCGCCTTATAAAGAGGTGGCTGCGCAATGTACACGTAGCCTCTCTCAAGCACCTCTGGTAGCTGACGATAAAAGAACGTGAGTAAAAGTGTGCGGATGTGAGATCCGTCTACGTCGGCGTCTGTCATGATAATGATTTTATGGTAGCGAATCTTTTCGACATTCACTTGCCCCTTACCGATACCTGTACCTAAGGCAGAAATCATTGTCTTGATTTCTTCGTTCGCCAACATTTTATCAAAGCGCGCTTTTTCTACGTTAAGAATCTTACCTTTTAGCGGAAGCACAGCTTGTGTTCTTCGATCTCTGCCTTGTTTAGCAGAACCGCCCGCCGAATCTCCCTCAACCAAATAAAGTTCACAGAGTGAAGGGTCTTTTTCTTGGCAGTCTGCCATTTTACCAGGCAGAGCACCAGAATCGAGGGCGGTCTTTCTTCGAGCAAGCTCACGAGCCTTTCGTGCTGCGAGACGGGCTCTCGCTGCTTCAGTACACTTAGAAATGACCAGTTTTGCTGCCGAGGGATTTCTGTCGAGCCAATCTGAGAGTTTCTCATTTACCAGGGATTCAACAATACCCTTTACTTCGTTGTTCCCGAGCTTCGTTTTTGTTTGCCCTTCAAACTGTGGCTCCGGAACCTTTACACTTACAACAGCTGCCAAACCTTCGCGAATATCATCTCCGTCGAGACTGTTAATATCTTTTAAAATATTCTTCGCCTGCGCGTACGAATTCATCGAACGCGTGAGTGCAGAACGAAATCCGATAAGATGTGTGCCCCCTTCGACTGTATTGATGTTGTTGCAGTAGGAGTAAACAGACTCCGAATAAGAATCGTTCCACTGCATGGCAATTTCAACCAGCACACTTTCTCTTTCGCCGCTGAAACCTATGATGTCGGCGTTCAAAGGTTTCTTAGAAGAATTTAAATGAGCAACAAATTGCTTTAGGCCATCTGTAAATTGAAAATCTACCGTTTTATCAGTGCGCTCATCGGTAAGTTTGATATGAAGTCCCGCATTCAAAAAGGCGAGTTCACGAAACCTAGTTGCGAGTGTTTCAAAATCGAAACTCAAGTCTCCTTTGAAGATTTCAGTATCCGGTTTAAAAGTAGTTTTTGTTCCAGTCTGGTCAGTAGCTTCAATGTCTTCTATGCTGCCCTTTGGTACGCCTCTTTCATAAGATTGCCTCCAAAGTCGGCCTTCTCTTTTTACTTCCACCTTACACATCGACGAAAGAGCATTCACTACGCTGGCACCCACACCATGGAGACCACCAGATATCTTGTAGGTGCCTTTGTCGAACTTTCCACCGGCATGAAGAACAGTCATTACAATTTCTAACGCCGATTTACCCGTTTGGTGTTGTGCAACTGGAATACCACGGCCGTCGTCTTCTACGGATAAAGATTCATTCGGATGAATTATTATTTTTATTGTCTTGCAGAAACCGGCGAGTGCTTCATCGACAGAGTTGTCTACAATTTCGTAAACAAGATGATGAAAACCCCGCGTCCCGGTATCGCCGATATACATACCTGGTCGCTTTCGAACGGCTTCTAAACCTTCGAGCACCTTAATGGAATCGGCACCGTAACCTGCATTGTTACTTGCTTGATCTGCACTGGTTAGATTGTCGGTCCCCACGATATTACCAACTCCTAATTAAGAATTTTTGCCACTTTAACGATTTGGCCCCCATCTACATGCCACACATTTTGATGGATCGATTCGAATCCGCTCTTCTCAAATTCCGTCGTCGTTAAAAATATCTGAAACTCCCCAGTAGCAAGCAAGCCCCTCAGAGCTTCGCGACGTTCGCTATCGAGCTCGGACATGACATCATCCAACAAGAGAATAGGACGCGTTTTTCGAACCTTCTGATGATACACAATCTGGGCCATTTTTAAAGCTAAAATAAGCCCCCGTGACTCGCCTTGAGAGCAAAAGTGCCGAGCCTCATACCCAGCCCATTTGAATCGAAAATCGTGCCGTTGTGGCCCAAATAGGTTTGCTCCTGCAGACATCTCAGCGTCTGCGAGTTCCAAGAGGCGGTTTGAAAGGTGTTTTTTGCGATTTTCAGGGCTCCAAGTGAGCACTTCTTGCTCTGAAATCACATATTCCACCGAGATATCCACACCACTTCCTAGATTCATTTGCCGAGCCGATTCCCTAAAGAGCGGAAGTATTTCCGAAAGGGCTTTGATTCTCAGCTCCACGATGGCTAGAGTTAGATCGAAAAGCAAAGGATTGAGCCCAATTAACAAGCCTTCAGCCGCTTTGGGTGATATCTCGCCCTTCTTGAGTTTTCTTAAAGTTAAAGATCTCTGGCGCAAAACACGCTCTAAATCCGCGAAAGTCATCAATTCGCTAGGAGACCGAGTGAGCACGATTTCATCAAGCAACTCTCTACGGGGTTCCGGCCCTCCTTGTACGAAGTCCAAACTTTGAGGGCTAAATAAAATGGACGGACTTTGGATCGCCATTTTTCGACTTGTTGTGGGTTTATTGTTTTGATTGAGTTTTAGTTTTTCATCTTGGTAGATGACTTCGTTTTGCAGCAAATGCTCCCCGTTGAGTTGTGCCTGCACACGAAAAAAGCTCTCTCCTGATTTTAAGGCTGTTTGAGTTTGATGAGTTCGAAAGCTTCTGCCTTGTGTGACATAGAAAATAGACTCAAGAAGTGAAGTCTTCCCCGCCCCATTCTTTCCAAAGAAAATATGCAAACCCGGTTGAAATGCCAAATTCAATACCGAGTAACTGCGGAAGTTTTGAAGTTTAATTTTTTCTAAAAACACGGATTAGTTTCAAATCCTTTTTGAAAATCCAAAACGAGTTCAGGTGTCGAGTTAGGATTTCTATATTCGCATCGGCATGACGATACAAGTGTAGTCATTTTTCGATTCTGGGCGAAGAACTCCCGGTGACACTTGATCGTTAACTCCGATTTCAACGTCTGGATTTTCCATAGAGTTTAAGACATCCAAAAGGTAGCGTGCATTGAATCCTATTTTTAGCTCAGTTCCTTCGTAATTGACTGGTAGGTCTTCTTTAGCATCCCCAAGTTCCGGACTGCTAGAAGCAATATTCAAATTACCGTCGGTAAATGTCATTGTAACGCCTTTAGATTTTTGATTAGAAAGCAACGACACTCTTCTGAGAACTGAAACTAACTCTTGCCGGTTAGCTTTCGCATGGTTCTTAACCGTTTTAGGTATCAGCAATCGATAGTCAGGGAAGTTCCCTTCAATCAGACGAATCATTAACAAGGTGTCTTTAAAGCGAACAATCAGTTGGCTACCTTCAACAGCTACATCCGCCATTTCATCATGGCCTTCTAAAAGTTTTCTCAGTTCACTTAAACCCTTTCGAGGAACAATAACTCCTTCTGAAGGAATCGATTTCGCAGCTGTAGATATGTTCTTTTCTACGAAACTCAATCGATGACCGTCAGTCGCCACCATTCGAATAATTGCGCCTTCTGGTTTTTCTTCTTTATGCAAATAAACCCCTGTCAAATGATGACGAGTTTCATCCACCGAGACGCTATAGATTGTTTTATCCACCATCTCCACAAGGATACTCGCAGAAATTTTTTCAAAATCGTCAGTCGTAAAGGTTGGAAAGATGGGATAGTCCTCTGGAGCTACGCCAACAATATTAAACTTAGAACGTAGTTGTTCGATATCAATCCAGTTATTTTTTTTGGTTGTTACGACCACAGGAGCATCATCACTTAACTCTCGAAGAATTTGATATATACTTTTTGCATCAACTGCTACACGCCCTGGTTCTTCAACTTCGGCAGGACACGATGTGGTGACGCTCACTTCTAAATCTGTAGCAAATAAATTTAGTCGTCCATCTTTAGCCTCTAACAAAAGATTTGAAAGAACCTCCATGGAAGTTCTTCTTTCTGCCAAAGCTTGACCCCTTGTAACCATTTCTAAAAACCTTTTCTTTTCGACTCGAATTTTCATGCCTTATTCCTTTACTATTCTTAATTAAATAAACAAGTAGAAGTAGTAGGGGCGTTGATTGATGCGAAATCGACCTAAACCCTTTAAATCACTTGCCAAGTCGTGTGGAAAACTGTGCGGAAAAAATCCAGCTTTGTAGGCGAGTTATCCACAGCAAAATTTATCCACACTCAATTCCCATTACATTCACATGCACTTGTGGAATCCACATTCACAACCCTGTGATATTGTGGATTCTGCTTTCTAAGTCCTGGAGATCTCTCTTGATTTCCGTATTTTTATCTAGTTGATCCTTTACCCGGCGCAGTGCATTAATTACCGTCGTGTGGTCTCTCCCCCCAAAAGATCTTCCAATATCTGTAAGAGATTTATCGAGGTACTTTTTGGCCAAATACATCGCCATTTGCCGGGCCATGACGATAGGTTTCGATCGAGTATTTGATTTAAGATCCATCTGTTTTATTTGATAATGCTGAGAGACAATTTTCTGAATGTCCTCAGTGGTGAGCTGACTCACTTCCGAAAAATGAGTGGCCAGAATCTGTTTCACCACATCAAGACCGATAGGGATGCCCTGAAAGTCTGTGAACATCTTTACTTTATTAAGATTACCTTCAAGCTCTCGGATCGAACGCCTAGAAATTCTAGCTATAAAACTGACGACTTCATCCGGTAAATTGATGCCTCTTTGCTCCGCCTTGTATCTTAAAATGGCCACACGGGTTTCAATTTCGGGCATTTGAATGTCGGCAATAAGCCCCCATTCAAGTCGCGTACGGATTCGATCTTCTAAACCCTGAATATCCTTAGGCATCCGATCACTGGCGACAACGACCTGGCCATTTTTCTCAAAGAAATTATTAAGAGTATTAAAGAACTCCTCTTGAACGGTTTCTCCTCGTCCGAGAACCTGAATATCATCCATCAGCAAAACGTCACTCTTTTCGCGATAGCGCTGGCGAAACTTCTCCATATCACCATGACGGATCCCCGCCACGCACTCGGTAAGAAAGCGTTCGGCAGCTATATAGCGAATACGCAGATCCGGTCGCGTGCTGGCGATAAAGTTACCGACGGCATTGAGGAGGTGGGTTTTCCCCATTCCCGTAGGACCGCATATAAAAAGTGGGTTGTATTTGCCGCCTGGGTTTTCTGCCACCGAAAAGGAGGCCGCGTGAGCAAATTCGTTGTTTCTGCCAACGACGAAGGTTCCAAAGGTATAGTCGCGGTTCAAAAAATCGTGCCTGACAGGAGACGGTTGGGCAGATGGCCCAACAGAGACAGTCGGCTGAGATACTGTATTCCAACTTTGATTTGAAGCGGCCAGCGAAGAGCCCTGCTGTTCATCATGGGAAAGCTCGGAGGGACCATCTGCCGATACAACTAGCTCCACCGTAAATGGAGTCTTATATATTTGCGCGATCTCTGCACAAATTTGATCGAGTAGGTGTTGGGAGATCCAATATTCATGGAGTTCAGAGGGCACAAGAAGTTTAATACGTCGACCGCTCGAGGTGTCCTCAAAGCCACCCAGTCTGACTGGGTTTATCCAAGTATCAAGGCCCCGGTTTTCAGGGTTTTTCTGGCGTAAACTCGTTTTGATGCTTTCCCAAAGGTTTGCTTCCAAACGACTCCCCCCAACGCTCGAACCGCCCACTAGCTGCTATCAAAAGGTTCAAGAACATTCAATAACTTGACAGGCAAACGCGCGTCATGTTTGATTCACGCAGTTTCCGATTTTTCTCATTATTGTCGAAATCTACGGTCGAATCAGGAGTCGTATCATGAAACGTACGTATCAGCCAAGTCGTCGCAGACGCAAAAATACCCACGGTTTTAGGGCTCGTATGGCCACAAAATCAGGCCAAGAAGTCATTTCTCGGCGCCGAGCTAAAGGCCGCAAACGCCTTTGTGTTCAGGTGGGTTCAAAGTAAATAAGTGTGAATAATAGGAGTGAAATCGAGGTCTTGCGAAGGCGCATAGACTTCGAGGAAGTTCGTAAAAGAGGTCGACGGTCTCATCCGGCGCCCTGGCTCATACTTAATCAGTGGATCCGAATAGACGGGCAAAGGCGATATGGGTTTGTTATCCCAAAGAAGGTCGGTTCAGCCGTATTGCGAAATCGTATCCGACGAATCCTCAGAGAGTCCCTTAAGCGAACTTTTTCTAAGGAAGGCATTCCATCCCAAGATGTCGTCTTTGTGGTAAAGCCCGGCTTTATAGATAGGCTTAAAAAACTGAATGGGTCTGATGTGCAAAAGATATTGGAGAAAATTTTTGAGCGACGGTGATCACGAGTCAATCAATTCAAATTCCCTCGGAGCTATGAAGCGAGCCCTCCTGTTTTGCGTGCGCGTTTATCAAATCTATTTACGCGTGTGGCTTCCGAGTGACTGTCGATTTTATCCAACATGTTCAAACTACGCAAACGAGTGTTTGCACAAGCAGCCCACCCATCGCGCCTTGTATCTTATAGGTAAGCGGCTTTTAAAGTGTCGCCCCTTTGGACCCAGTGGCTTTGATGCAGTTCCACAAAACAAGGAAGTGCTTCAAACCAAAATGAAATTGCCAAACTCCAGGAGCTCATTAGGGGCTTCAAAATTGAAACATCTTTCTCGTGAGGAATGCGCATCGTGAGTCTGAACAATGAACCACAGCTTTTTGACAAAAAAGCGTTACTTGCCGTGGGTGTTTCTATTGCCGTCATTCTTGGTTGGCAAAGTTACATGCAGAAAAAGTATCATAAGCCCAATCAAGCCTTGCAAATTGCTCAAGAGAAAACCAAAGCAGGCCCAAGTACGACACTTGAGCAAAATAGCAATGGGGATAGTTCAGCGGTTAGCTCTGTGGTTAAACCCGTGGAGTCTGTGGAAAATGACAGAGAAGAGTTTGTAAAAATTGACAACGAATTTTTTAGTGCAGAAGTTTCTAGTAGAGGCATGGGTCTTCATAACTTTCAATTGAAGAAGTACTCAGATAGAGAGAATCAACCGGTTACAGTTGGCAGTAAGCAGCCACAGTTTGTACTTACCTTGCATTCAGTAAAAGCTAATTTAACAGATGCCGAACCTTTAAGTTTAAACTTTCAACTTCATCACGACCAAGGCTCTCATCTCATCTCTGGCGAGGCAAATTTCGGAGGATTAAAAGTTACAAGGACTCTGGAGATCGTGCCAGAGAAGTATCTCGTTCATTCTCGAGTTCAGGTTAGCGGAGCGAGTGATGGTGTCTCAGGAATCCAAATCGGCTTTTCTGATGGAATTAGGCAGACTAAAGGAGCGAGCTTGTTTTCGCCGACGCTCGATCACCAAAGTGTATTTGTGATTAGTACTGATGGAGAAAAACGAGAGATTATAGACCCAGAAAAAGGGTTGTCAGAGAAAATTGTTAAGTTTGATCAAACGGGCGCTTACATTGCGGCCATCGATAACCTTTATTTCGCACAAGCACTTATTGATAAATCAAATATTTCTCAGTCTTACCATCCGGTCGTGTCGGCAGACATAAACGCATTAACCCAGGAACAAACTGTGAGGGTTAGTTATCCGTTTATAGCTGGCGTTCAGAATTTTCAGGTGTCTTTTGATGAATTCTTAGGGCCGAAATCCATCAATCTACTTTCAAAGGTAGATGATCGTATGAAGAAGATGATTGATTTTGGATTCTTTGGTCTCATCGCGGAGCCACTGTTAAAATTTATGAATCTTCTTTTTACATGGGTAAATAACTATGGAATAGCGATCGTACTAGTAACGTTGCTGGTGCGGCTTCTTGTTTTGCCATTTAACATGATGTCTTATCGCTCCATGAAGGCTATGCAAGAAATTCAGCCCATGATGCAAGCTGTGCGAGAGCGCTACAAAGATGATCCACAGAAAATGAATTTAGAAGTAATGGGGCTTTTCAAACAGCACAAAGTGAACCCATTAGGCGGGTGTTTGCCGGTCATGTTTCAGATCCCTGTTTTTATTGCTCTTTATCGAGTGTTCGGAAACAGTATCGAACTTTACAAGGCTCCGTTTGCTTTCTGGATTCATGACTTGAGCTTGAAAGATCCGTTTTATGTATTACCAGTCCTTATGGGCGGGTTGATGTTTTTACAGCAAAAAATGACTCCAACGACAATGGATCCAGCGCAGGCAAAAGTGCTTATGTTTTTGCCACTGGTATTTACTTTATTTATGGTAACTCTTCCAAGCGGATTGACACTTTACATGTGTGTAAGTTCTCTGTTCGGAATTATTCAACAGTATTTCTTTTTGAAACAAAAAACCAGAAGTGCAGCAGTTGCACAGGCCAAGGCCTAATAAGGAGGAAAAGTGTCTATTTTCAAAAAAATCTTCGGACGATCCAGTAAGAAAGAAGCAACAGGAGAAGTTGCGGATACGATTTCGGAAGTTGTTGACGGAATTATCGAATACTCCGGATTAAAGCTAAAGTTTTCAGTTGAGCAACAAGAAAATATTTATCTCATTGAATTTACTGGTAATGACACCACCTTATTGACCGAAAAAGACGGGCAACTTCTTGAGGCCTTGCAGTTTTATACCAAGCGCGTTGTACAACATCAGTACCCCGAAGCTCGTGTAGAAGTAGAATGTGATAGTGAAGGATTTAGAGAAAAAGTTATCGAAGAGCTTAAGGAATTGGCTGATAGACTCAGAGATGTGGTGGTTGAGAAAAAGAAGTCTGTCTATTTTAGAGCACTTCCTCCAAAGGATCGAAAATTCGTGCATCAGTATTTGGCTGAAGACGAAAGAGTTAAGAGTAAGTCAGTTGGCGAAGGTCATTTTAAAAAAATCAAAATCTTTCCAGCTTCCGGAGATAAAAGTCATCGTAGTAGCCGTTCATCAAATACTCGAAGTGAAGAAAGAGGGAATGTTTAACGGTGAATTTTGGGCGAATCACAATATATTGAAGGGCAGACGGATACGATCTACGCACTCACCACTGGGGCAACACCCAGTGGCGTGGCGGTTGTTCGTCTGTCAGGGGACAAATCATGGCAAATCGCTCGCACCCTTTCAAAGAACTTACCAGAAAATATAGAATCCCACAGGGCCTATTTCACTTCAATTTGTGATCCACAAAATGAAGAGATTTTAGACGAAGGGTTGTTGCTTTTTTTTGCTAATGGGAAGTCATATACCGGCGAGCAAACTTGCGAATTTCAAGTGCACGGATCCGCAGTTGTCGTAAGAGATCTGTGTTCTGCTTTAAACTCTCAGGGAGCTCGCTCAGCATTAAGAGGAGAGTTTACCTTTCGTGCTTTTGTAAACGGTCGAATAGATCTGACTCAGGCAGAGGCGGTGTTGGAGCTTATTCATTCGGAGTCCTCAAAAGAAGCGCGGGCTTCTTTGAACAACCTAAGAGGAATACTTTCGAAGAACATCACAGAGATTGAGGCAGAGTTGGTAAGAATTTTGGCTCACGTCGAAGTCGGCATAGACTTTACCGAGGAGCGACTGGATCACTCTGTTGAATCAGATTTTTTGAGTCAAATTGAAGAGCTAAGCAAACAGATAGGTACAATTCTTAGTAATTACAGACAAAGTAAACTTGTCAAAACGGGCTTGAGAGTTGGCCTATTTGGCGCTCCAAATGCTGGCAAATCTAGTCTATTCAATCAAATCCTCGGAAGAGAAAGGTCCATAGTTTCTAAGGACGCAGGCACTACACGCGATTATGTGGAAGCCGAAATGCTTTTTCGAGGGATTAAGCTTAGACTCATTGACACCGCCGGCCTTCATGAAACGAGCGATCTTGTTGAAGCTCAGGGCGTTCAAAGAGCTCAAGATTTAAAGAAAGATGTAGATTTGAAGGTTCTGGTTTTTGACGCAAGTCTTTTTTTGAATGGTAGCTCCTCTAGTAGATCGCAGATCAACTTAGATTGTATGCAGCACGAGAACGAAAGTTTGCAGTTGAGCGATTGGGTGACGAGTCAGTTTACTCAGTTAGCTAGCGATGAGATAGTTGTGGTTCATAAGTCTGACTTATTGTCTCAGCAAGAGAGGATAAAGATCTTAGGTATCTTTAAAGCGATGAGTGGCGAGAGAGAACTTTTGTTCGTTAGTTCGTTAAGTGGGGAGGGAGTCAAATCTCTGTCGGAACTGATAGCTAAGAGTGGAAACGTCAGTTTAGATGAGACCGACTTCATGATTCAGTCAAGGCATGCGGATGCACTAATGCAAGCAAAACGTGCCCTTTTAGAAGCGAAGACAAGTCTTGATGAAGGCTTGGGTCCGGAGTGTGCTGCACTTGATTTGAGAATTGCTCTTGATCAAATTCAGCGCATTTTAGGGAAAACATTTAACGACGATATTTTGAATCATGTGTTTAGCGAGTTTTGTATTGGTAAATGAGAACTTAAAGCCAGCTAAGCAGGATAGTTACGTTAGGTAGACGGTTTTAAAGATGATTGGTTGGAGAGCAGATTGGCTTTAACGAAAGAATTTGATGTCGTTGTAGTAGGTGCGGGGCACGCGGGCATAGAAGCTGCGCTCAGTGCCGCCCGCTTGGGTTCTAGAGTGCTCGTTATCACTACGAATCTAAAGCGCATAGGGTATATGAGCTGTAACCCTGCGATCGGCGGTCTGGCTAAGGGACACATGGTGAGAGAGCTAGATGCACTGGGCGGTGAAATGGGAATGGCCGCTGACTCAAGCTGTATACAGTTCAGACGCCTAAACGCTAAGAAGGGCCCGGCTGTTCGTGGAAGCCGAAGTCAATGCGACAAAGATCTTTATTCCCGCTACATGTCGAATATTTTAAACAACGAACACCGGATTGATTTGATAGAAGCAGAAGTAAAAGGTCTTCTATTAGAGAAAGGCACTTGTCGTGGGGTCATCGTCGGCGATGGGAGCCAAGTACTCTCAAGATGTGTAGTGATTACAGCCGGCACCTTTATGAATGCTGTCATGCATGTGGGACGTGAGAAAACTTCAGGCGGAAGAGTGGGAGACAAAGCCACTTCAGGTTTGTCAGATCAGCTGCGAGCCGAAGGTTTTCAAGTTCACCGATTGAAAACCGGAACTCCACCGAGGCTTGATGCGAATTCGATTGATTTTAGCCTCACGGAGCCACAAGGCGGAGATGAAATTTTTTATCCTTTTTCGTTTCGCAGCCATGCTCAGTTGGCGCTTCCGCAGGTGGAGTGTTTTTTAACTCACACAAATGAGGAAACGCACGACTTTATTAGAAAGAATCTGCATTTGTCGCCGATTTATAGCGGTGAAATCGAAGGCAAAGGTCCGCGATATTGCCCAAGTATTGAAGATAAGGTTGTTAGATTTGCAACTAAATCACGGCACCAAACCTTTTTGGAGCCAGAGGGAATAAATACAAATTCCATTTATCTCCAGGGAATTTCTACGAGTTTGCCGGCCGAGACACAGGATCAATTTGTTAGGTCGATACCAGCGCTTCGGAATGTGAAGTTTCTCAAATTCGGCTATGCCGTCGAATATGATTTTCTTGAGCCCACGCAGCTAAAAAAGACTTTGGAAACAAAGGGCATCTCGGGTTTGTTTTTAGCAGGCCAAATAAATGGAACAAGCGGTTACGAAGAGGCGGCTGTTCAGGGATTTATTGGCGGCGTAAATGCTTCGCTGATGGCCCAAGGAAAAGGCGAATTCACTCTCGGGCGTCATGAAGCCTATATAGGTGTGTTGATTGATGATTTAGTAAACAAAGGGACGTCTGAGCCTTACCGTATGTTCACTTCTCGCGCTGAACACCGGCTACACCTTCGCGAAGACAACACGTGGGATCGGCTGCGCGGGCAAAGCATTGGACTTGGGGTATTGAGTTTAAAAACAACTGAGAGATTAGAGGCACTTAAGAGCACTAGAGAAGCACTCAAGTTAAGACTTCAAAAGAAGGTGATTGTTCCAAACGGTTTAACACAAGAGAAAATCACGCAACTTGGCTCCTCTCCCCTTTTGAAGCCAACTAGTCTAGCAAGCTTTCTCAAGCGCCCTGAGATAAAATTCGATGATTTGTACCACTTTGATCCTGGCCTAAGTGAGTTTGGTGTGGAGGCCCGTGAGAGCGCTGAAATTGAAATCCGATATGAAGGCTATATCAAGAAGCAGATGGAAATCCTCGAAATGGTGAATCGTCGAATGGAGATAGTCATCCCTGAAGACTTTGACTACTCAAAAATTCAAGGGCTCAAAGTTGAGGAAAAAGAAAAACTGAGCGCATCAAAACCGCGCACTCTTGCGGACGCAGTAAGAATAAGTGGAGTAAACCCGTCTGCAATTCAAATACTCTTCATATATCTAAAGGCACACAAACAAAATCCCACTGCCAAGAGATCGCCACCGCCCTCAAGCGAAGTTCTAGGCTGAGGTGTTACCAATGTCTTTGAAGGACTTGATTTTGGCGGAGGGAGCTTCACTAACTGATAAGCAGGCCTCTAAGTTAGAAGTCATGAAGCAGGAAATCTTAAGATATCAGCGGACTACCAATCTTATTGGCTCTGGCACTGTCAGTCAGATTGATCAGGTGCACTTTTTGGATAGCCTAAAGGGCGCTTGGATACTCAAAAATTGGATATCCAAAACTAGGTTGGATATCCAAAAACTATGGGATTTGGGCAGTGGCAATGGTTTTCCGGGCTTAATTTTGGCTACTCAACTAGATCTGGATATCCATTTAGTCGAAAGAGACAAAAAAAAAGCTGAAATTCTCCGCAGAATTGCCTATCTGATGGATTTGAAACGGGTTTTTGTCGTCGCAGAAGACTTGAGAAATGTTTCTGGTCCTATAGACTTTGCTGTTTCAAGGGGGTTTTCAAGCATTCAGCAGCAACTTGAATGGTTAGACCCACTGACTAATGCCGGAAGTTGGATAGTCATGTGGAAGGGACCTGAGTATTCAGAAGAGTTGACTACATTACATGGTTCTACGTGGAACTTGGATAGTCAAGTTGAATACTCAACTCCCGCTAAGGTCGGTCTTCGCCTACTATTCTGGAAAAAAGCTGCCGAAGGGCGCTGAGAGAGAATTTTGCAGCTCATGAGCGTGAACTCCAGTCGGAAAAAAGCAGCTGTGGTTGGGCCGGGTTTAAACCTAAGCTTTGCTTCTTTGGTTTAATCGACAGAAGGGCAAACCCCCCTTAGTGTTCAGCCTTTTTAGGCGTTTCATTGGCCTTCTCGGATTTTTTTGGCTCTGAAGCCGGCGCGCGCCGAGACCAGTCTATTAGTTCAGTTCGAAGGCGCATGTGAGTGTTGTAATCCTTCGCCTCTTGAGGGTTTGGCCAAGGCTCCTTGGCACGGTACGCTTCCAAGTAGGATCTTCTATCATCAATTCGGCGAGTTTTGAGCCTTTCGGAAAAGTAAACTTCTCTTTCTTTAAGCAGTCTAAGCTTCTTTTTCGTATTGAAATAGGCGGATGTCTTTTGTTTTCTGTCTCGCGTTTGAGGAATTATAGTGTTGAGAGCCTCTTTTGCCTCTAGAAGTTCTTTTTCTGCTTCCGCTACGTCTTTCACGACTAATCCATGTGCGGTTTGAAGTTCTCTGTAGATGGGATCACTCAGTTCTGGAGTTGGATTTGGCTTGTCACACGAGGAAAGAATGACACAAGCCAAAGCACAAAAAAGGGCGAATCGAAAGCTTACACCGATATGTGAAGGGTATCGAAGAGTCGAAAGTCCGTTCATCCTAAAACATTGGATTCTCAACAACTCCCCCAGTAGATCCCAAGAAAACACCGTCAAAAGTCTAGGTGATCTATGACTTTATCGGACAAAAATTGGAAAAACTTCACACTCCTGCTTGTTTCTGATCGTTCTACATGGAACACTGGCTTAGAACCCAAAAACTGCCAAAAAATCGGGGGCTAAATGGCGAGAACAATCTGTATAGCAAACCAGAAGGGCGGAGTCGGTAAAACAACAACATCCGTCAATCTCTCTGCCGCACTGTGTCAGCTTGGTAGGAGCGTATTGTTGATCGATATGGATCCCCAAGGGAATGCTTCTAGCGGTGTCGGAATAAAAAGACATGAGTTCGAAGATTCTACGATTTACCAAGTGCTGATTGGGGAGCGGACGTTGAGCGAAGTGCTTATCTCGACCCCCATCAGAAATTTAGACATCGCCATTGCAAATCCGAATTTAGTGGGCGCAGAGATAGAACTGGTGGATATGAATCGCCGGGAATATCGGCTGAAAGATGCGCTGACTCCGCTCACCTCAAGATATGATTATATTATTATAGATTGTCCCCCTTCTTTGGGGCTTTTAACTCTTAACGCACTTTCCGCTGCGGATACGTTTGCGGTTCCACTTCAATGTGAATACTACGCCCTCGAAGGGCTTTCTCAGCTGCTTAATACGGCGGGCCTCATCAAGAAAGGCTTAAATCCTCAGTTAAAAATAGAAGGTATTATCCTTACAATGTTTGATTCTCGAAACAATTTGTCTCATCAAGTTGTTTCAGAAATCTCTAGTCATTTCGGTGACAAAGTCTTTAAGACCGTAATACCTAGAAACGTTAGGCTGAGCGAGGCGCCGAGCCACGGGCTATCTATTCTGGAGTACGACCCTAAATCTATTGGTGCAATTAGATATGTAGAACTCGCAGAAGAGCTTGATAATCGAGTGAGTTTGGAGACAGGAAAGACTAACCGCGCCAGTATGAATATCCAAAGTGGTCACAATGTGAATATTCAGATAGAAAAAACCAAGGAAAATCGGATAGTTGCAGCGTCCGGCAGAGCAGTGGATAGCCATGGGCAAAGTGTGGATACTCAGGTTTCACAGGGTACTCAATCACCAATAAGTAGCGAGCGGAGGGATAATGTCGAGCGTTGATAAAGTTTCAGCAAAGCGGGGTTTGGGCCGAGGCCTTGGAAGCTTGCTCATTTCTAATGCTGAGCAAGGCCCCGAAGAAGCACCTTCTGCCAATAATTCGGGCGCAAATGCCGGAAAGTCGGCTCAAGGAACGTCTGCGGCGCAAACATCTTCTACTGCTAAAACTATTGGACAAATGATTTATCAGGTTGGAATTGAAAAGGTTCGCCCCAATCCTCTTCAGCCAAGAAAATTTTTTGAGCCAATTCACATCGAAGAGTTGGCGCAGTCCATTCGGCAACACGGAATTTTGCAACCAATACTTGTAAGGCAAGATGCGAAAGTGCCAGGCACGTTCGAGATTATTGCTGGTGAGAGGCGCTGGAGAGCTGCTCAGAAGGCGCAATTAAAAGAAATCCCAGTTATCGTGCAACAAGTTGGCGAGCAAAGTATTTTTGAGAGAGCCCTCATCGAAAATATTCAGCGAGAAGATTTGAGTCCGCTCGAACTTGCGAAAGCCTTCCAGCGGCTAGCTATGGAATTCAAGCTAAGTCATCAGGAAATCTCTGAAAAAGTGGGAAAAGACAGAAGCTCGGTGACAAATACGATGAGACTTTTGAGCCTACCTGATGAAGTACAGAAGGCTTTGTCAGAGAAAAGAATTTCGTTTGGACATGCTAAAGTGCTTCTTTCTATCGAAGATACAGAAGAGCTAAAAAGAATTTCACAAATATGTGTAGATCAAAAACTCTCTGTGCGAGCGCTTGAAGACTTATTAAAAAAACAAAAACCACTTAAAGAAAAGGTGCCCTCGGGCGCTTCACTCGACTCCCCCGTTGGTCGAGCACTTGCTTCCCTTGAAAAAGAACTCGAAAATAAGCTGCGCACTCAAGTGAAATTCGATTACAATGAGGGCTCAGGCTGGATTAAAATTCGCTTTCATAGTGATGACCAGTTCGAAGGAATAACCGGATCCTTAAAGGCGCTGCGAGGTTAATAGCTGTGAGCTCACTTGCCCTGACAGATGAAGAGAAAGTATCTACCAGACAGGTCACTGCACTTCTGGATCAAGGAGCGTTTTTTGAGGGTAACCTCACTTTTGAAGGTACAGTTCGAATTGGTGGCCACTTCAAGGGCGAAATCTTCACTCGCGATACTTTGATCATAGACCCTGGCGCTATTGTTGAAGCTCAGATTGAGGCGGATTCAGTCGTGATTTCGGGCGAGGTTAAGGGCCACGTCTTTGCTAAGCGCAAAGTCATTATGCACCCTCCAGCCATTTTCAGGGGTAGCGTGACGACTCCGAGTTTAAGAATTGATGAGGGTGTCGTCTTCGAAGGTGCCTCTTACATGCCGAAAGCGGACGCGTAAAGCCATTCTCAAAGCAGCCGTCCAGAGATAAAAAGTTGACCGACGCAAGGCCAAATGCTACCTGAGACATCCTAAGGAAGCACCCATGTCCATTCTTAAGACTTTAGGTATCGACTCGACCCTATGGATTCAACTCGCCAGTTTTTTGGTTGGTTTTCTCTCATTATACTATCTCATATTTAAACCTTACATGAAGGCTTTGCTGTCTTGGGAATCTCAGACCGTTGGCGGAGAAGACACGGCCAATTCGGTTGAGGCAAAGGCCGTAGAGGTTGAATTAGCATTTGCTCAAACAAGTTTAAAAGTGCGCCAAAAAATCAATGAGATATTTGAAGAGAAGAGAAAAGAAGGGCTTGTAAAGCAAACGGAGATTCTTACCAAGGCTCGCGCCGAGGCGAATGCAAAGGCTGAGTTATTTAAGACCGACCTCACAGTCTCTGTACAGAAGGTTCAAAAAGAATTAGATCAAGCAATCCCCCAGCTTACAGAACAAATTTGCAATCACTTGATGAACTCCCGAGGACATTGAATGAAATACTTTAGGAATTCAGCGAATTCACACGATGTGAACGGCTCTAGAGCTAAAGGACTAAGATTTCCCCTGAGTGCCGCATTTCTATACTTGGCAATGACATTAATTGGCACTATCGCCCTTGCTGCTTCTGGTGAAGCTACTGGCCCCGGAATCATGCTGCTGTTTCAGTTGATCAATCTATTATTGCTTTTTGGATTAATTTATTTTTTCGCCAACAAAAAAATCAAAAAACATCTCTCAGATAGATATGCCAAATTCATTTCTCAGCGCGACGCCGCCAAGACCAAATTAGCGGATGCCAAAAATCGTCTCAGTATAGCTGAGTCGCGCCTTAAGAATGTCGAGACCACTTCGCAAAAGGCGATCAGTGAAGCTCAAGTGGATTCGACTAAGATGTTTGAAAAAATGGTATCTGAAGCGAAAGCGTCTACAGACAAACTCTTGGTAGATGTAGAAAAGCAAGGTCAGCAGCTGGTGAGTCAAGCGCTACTAAAACTCAAAGACGGTGCAATTGAATCAGCGATATTCACAAGTGAAAAGCGTTTGAGAGAAGTGATTCGATCAGAAGATCAAGATCGTTTACACCGGGAGTTTGTTGAAAAAATCGTAGATACGGTTCGGGTGAATTAGAATGAAGCAAGCAAATGAGGTCGCCCAAAGATATGCCAAAGCGCTATTTGAATCTATTCAAGGCAGCGAAGTTGCCAGAGAAACGCTTGAGAGTTTAAGATTTTTTTCGACAGCGCTAGAAAGCCAAAAAACTTTGTTGGACATTCTCAGAGCACCACATATTTCCGCCAACGAAAAACGAGAAATCACAGAAAAGTTGCTTGCCGAGCTAAAGCTTCCAACGGGCGTTGCAAATGTGGTGCTCTTGTTGGTTGAGAGAAATCGAATGGATTTGTTCGCAGAAATGGTAGGGGCTTTTCAAGAGCAGATGGATGCGGCAAATGGAGTGGTTCGCGGCAGAGCCGTTTCTTCGCAAGAAGTTTCAGCAGAGGACCGTAAAGCCGTTGAGGCCAAGATTTCTACAGTTACTGGCAAAAAAGTTATTCTCGAGTATCAGGTGGATAAGTCATTGATAGGTGGCTTGAGAGCGACAGTTGGCAGTTACACTTTTGACGACACTTTAGACAATCAGTTGAGAACATTAAAAGAGACTTTAAAGAGGAGCATCCACTAAATGGAAATTCGTGCAGACGAGATCACAAGAATTCTGAAGGATCAGATCAAGAACTACGCTAAAAAAATGGATGTCACAGAAACTGGCACAGTAGTTTCCGTGGGTGACGGGGTTGCCAGAGTGTATGGCCTCGACAACGTGGTCGCAGGTGAGATGGTTCTCTTTCCTGGCGACATATACGGTATGGCTCTGAATCTTGAAGAGACAAACGTTGGTGTGGTGATTTTCGGTAATGATTCTCAAATCAAAGAGGGCGACACTGTCAAGCGAACACAAAAGATTGTGGAAGTGCCAGTTGGTCCAGAGTTACTTGGTCGTGTAGTCGATTGCTTGGGCAATCCGATCGATGGCAAAGGTCCGCTCAATGCTAAAACCTCTCGCCGGGTGGAACTTAAGGCCCCTGGAATTGTGGCCCGAGCTCCTGTAACAGAACCCCTTCAAACCGGAATTAAAGCCATTGATTCTATGATTCCCATCGGCCGTGGCCAGCGGGAGCTAATTATTGGTGACCGTCAAACTGGTAAGACGGCGGTGGCCCTTGATACAATCATCAATCAAAAAGGCAAAGACGTTAAATGCTTTTATGTAGCTATTGGTCAAAAGCAATCAACGGTTGCACAAGTTGTTGAAAAACTGAAAGACGCTGGTGCTCTTGATTACACGACGGTTATTGTGGCTTCGGCTTCGCACCCGGCTCCCCTTCAGTTCTTAGCTCCGTACTCTGGTTGCACGATGGCCGAACACTTTAGAGACAACGGGCAGCACGCTTTGATCGTTTATGACGATTTAACAAAGCAAGCCCAAGCTTATCGTCAGCTATCGCTTTTGCTCAGAAGACCTCCAGGCCGTGAGGCTTATCCGGGAGACGTGTTTTATCTCCACTCAAGACTTCTTGAGCGCGCAGCCAAGTTGAGTCCGGCTATGGGCGGCGGATCGCTAACAGCGCTTCCTATCATCGAAACACAGGCAAACGACGTTTCTGCTTATATTCCTACCAACGTTATTTCGATCACAGATGGGCAGATCTTTCTGGAATCAGATTTGTTTTACAAAGGTGTTCGCCCTGCTGTGAACGTTGGTATCTCGGTCTCTCGTGTGGGTGGCGCAGCGCAAGTAAAAGCAATGAAACAAGTTGCGGGTACATTGAAGCTTGACCTTGCGCAGTTTAGAGATCTTGAAGCATTTGCCGCCTTTGGATCTGATTTGGACAAAGCAACAAAAGCGCAACTAGATCGTGGTATGAGACTTGTTGAAATTCTTAAACAGCCTCAATATACGCCCTATGAAGTTGAAGAACAGGTTATTACTATCTTTGCAGGTGTTAACGGCTATCTGGATCAGGTTCCCGTCGCCGATGTAAAGCGATACGAAGCTGAGCTTTTAACATTCATCAAGCAAAAGTATTCGGCTCTTTTTAATAAAATCAAAGAAACAAAAGCTATCGCGGACGACGCAAAAGGAACTTTGAAAGAGGTAATTCAAGAATTCACCGCGAGCTTCAAAGTAGCAAGTAAGGCGTAAGAACCAATGCCAAATACTAAGGATATACGAGCAAAAATATCTAGCACGTCGAAGACGCAGCAAACAACTAAAGCCATGAAGATGGTTGCTGCAGCAAAGCTTCGTCGCGCTCAGCTAGCAATTATTAATGCTCGTCCGTACGCGAACAAAATTTATCAGATTATTCGCCGAATGGCTTTGGTAGATCGGATCCAACATCCGCTTCTTTTAAGTACGGTTAACGAAGCTAGCGCTAAGAAAGTGCTGCTCGTTGTACTCACGAGTGATCGTGGACTTTGTGGTGGCTTTAATTCGGGGATCAATAAATATGCAAGGAACTATTTGGCGGCGAATCGAGATAAAAAAGAAAAGATAGATTTCTTTTTTATTGGGCGAAAAGGCCAAGAGTTCTTTCGAAGATTTGGCATAGCCCCTGTACACTCGGTCACTCAACTCGGTAATGAAATCAAGTATCCCGTTGCCAGTGAGATATCAGAAACACTTTGGCACCATTTTCTAGATGGTGAGTACGATGAGATTCGATTGGTCTATAACGAATTCAAATCTGCACTTAACCAAATTGTGATCGATGAAAGATTGCTCCCTATAGAAATTGGAACTGAGGCCGAAAAAGAGTTTACAGAATATGGGTTTTCAAAAGACTTTATTTTTGAACCTTCAGTTGAAGGTATTCTTGACGAGCTTGTTAAAAAACACTTTGCCATCCAAATTTTTCGAGTGCTTCAAGAAAGCTTAGCATCTGAGCATGGCGCTCGTATGACAGCTATGGAAAACGCAACCAAGAATGCTGCTGAGAGAATACGAAGTCTCACACTCACCTACAATAAAGTGAGACAGGCTGCGATTACGACCGAACTGATAGAAATCACCAGTGGTGCCGAAGCGCTTAACGGGTAAATAAGGAGATATTCATGGAATTAGGCCGAATTAAACAGGTACTTGGAGCAGTTGTAGACATTGAGTTTCCGTCAGCACAACTTCCTTCTATCTATAATGCACTAAAAGTATCAAACCCCGCAATCAACGCATCTGAGTGGAACCTAGTTTTAGAAGTGGCACAACACTTAGGTAACAACACCATCCGCGCGATAGCGATGGATACTACAGATGGTCTTGTAAGAGGAATGCCAGTTAAAGACACAGGGAGCTTTATCAAAACGCCTGTTGGCGATGAAGTTCTTGGCCGAATCATCAATGTTACGGGTGACCCTGTTGATGAACAAGGCCCCGTGAATGCAAAAGAGCATTGGCCCATTCACCGTGAGGCTCCGAAGTTTGATGATCAAAGCACAGAAGCCGAAATGCTCATGACGGGTATCAAAGTTGTCGACTTGCTAGCTCCATATGCCAAGGGCGGAAAGATCGGTCTGTTTGGCGGCGCCGGTGTGGGTAAAACGGTATTGATTCAAGAACTTATTCGTAACATTGCAACTGAGCACGGTGGCTACTCTGTGTTCGCTGGAGTGGGCGAGAGAACTCGTGAAGGTAACGACCTTTGGGCCGAGATGAAAGAGTCTGGAGTTATCTCTAAGACTGCTCTTTGCTTTGGTCAGATGAACGAACCACCAGGAGCTCGCGCGCGAGTGGCTCTGACAGGGTTGACTATTGCCGAGTACTTTCGTGATGTGAAAAATCAGGACGTTCTTCTTTTTATTGATAACATTTTTCGATTCACTCAAGCGGGAGCAGAAGTTTCTGCGCTCCTTGGGCGCATTCCTTCAGCGGTGGGTTACCAGCCAACTCTCGGCACAGAGATGGGCACACTTCAAGAGCGGATCACTTCTACTAAAAATGGATCAATCACTTCGGTGCAGGCCGTTTACGTGCCTGCGGATGACTACACAGATCCCGCTCCTGCAACTACATTCACGCACTTGGATGCTACAACAAATTTAAGTCGTCAGATTGCTTCTTTGGGTATATATCCCGCGGTGGATCCATTGGCTTCAACCTCTCGTATTTTGGATCCCGAAATTGTGGGTGAAGAACATTACCGAACAGCTCGAGACGTTCAGCAGCTCCTTCAAAAATATAAAGAACTCCAAGACATCATTGCAATCTTGGGTATGGATGAACTGAGCGAAGAAGACAAAATCACTGTGGCACGCGCTCGTAAAGTTCAGCGCTTCATGAGCCAACCATTCTTTGTTGCAGAAGTTTTTACCGGCTCTCCGGGCAAGTATGTAGACATTAAAGATACTGTGCGGGGCTTTAGAGAGATTCTCGACGGAAAGCACGACAGTTTGCCAGAAGGCGCATTTTACATGGTCGGTACTATCGAAGAAGCTGTCGAAAAAGCCAAGAAACTAAACGCCTAGCGGTCTTGCGCGCGGACGCCTTTAGCGTCAACGAAAGATGTTCGAAGGTTAGAGAAAGATTTAGCCTTCCACCGAGTTAGGGAGGCGTAGTGAAAAAAAGTTTGCGTTTGGCGAGCAAAGGCCTCACATGCTCACGAAAGAGGCCGATGAAATCAAAGAACAAAAACGTGCTTTGATAAGTAAGGAGAGAAAGTGGCAAAGGCAACAAATCTGATTCTCACTGTTGTGACTCCAGAAAAACGTTTGGTGTCTGATCTTGTTGTGGATCAAGTTTGGATACCTGGCGCGGCCGGTGAGCTAAATGTTCTACCAGGCCATGCTCCTCTAATCACTACGTTGGATACTGGCGTGCTCAAGTATCAAGCTGCCGGAAGTCAAAAAATTGAAAAGGCAGTTGTCAGCTGGGGATACTGTGAAGTTGTTGGTAATCAAGTGAACCTACTTACTGAGACTGTTGAAACAAAAGAAACAATTGATCGTGCTCGTGCCGAACAGACTCTGAAAGTTTCGCTTGAGAAACTTTCAGGCAAAGAAGCGCTCTCTGACTTTGATCGCGAAAAATACCAACGCAAGATCCGCCGTGCCCAAAACCGCCTCCAACTCTGAAGCGCGATCTTCAAATAAAGCAGCACTATCCAACCATTAGGGAAATTCACTGCCGAAAGTGAATACGGCACACCTAGTATAAATGCTGAGAGTGGAGCCGCTCATAGTATCGCTTTAGCTCAAGTAGGTAATGAGATTGGCTCAAATAACCCCCATTTTAAGCCAAAAGTCGGTTGAAAATGGGGGCTATTTGAGCCAATCGTATCTTTTGCTACCTTACGAATGCTGCTAGATTGCCGCTTTCATCTCAAACGGAACCCAGCTTGTACAAGATGTATTTTCTCGACGTGGGATTGTGGAATGCGCTTTCCGAGACCTCATGGGAATCTATAAAGTCTTTTGACAACTCAGCATTGGTTTCTTCAAAGGGCGTTGTTGCTGAACAGGGAGCACATTGGCTTTTTGCAAAAACTTAGGATCTAAACACAACTCGGGCGCGAAGGTTTTACTCTTAACAGACCTTGAGGAACTATTGTCTATGCTCATAAAGCCCCCAGGCATACGCACAGCCACTCGGCTTTGTGAGATCGAACACTCAAAACGATCACCTTTATTATTAACCTTAACGTCAAACAGAGCTGGACCCGCTTGGTAATAATAGAGGAGCCAAGAGGCCCGGTGTATATCGATCTCTTTACAGCTGTAAAAAGAATTCCGCGAAAACATAACTGCGGCCTTTTGGCCTGGCATCGACTTTGTAGAAGGGACTGCTGGGGGAGAAATGTGAAAGGTTTTTTGAAAGTTTGCTTAACTGTACTGTCTCTTTTTGGGACAACAGAAGTCGGTGCGAGAGACGGAAGAGAGGGCGATTTCGACTATCCGGACAAGATAAGTTTGGGGGGCAGGGATATACAGTGTACCGAAATGTATAGGCAATATCTTTACAATAACAAACCTCTCTATACAGAGAGTGGCTACCCTAGCGAAATATCGACATGTGTGATTTTTTATGAAACGTGCAGGCAGGGATCTTATGTTTGGACTCGGGCTAGAGCAAGCTATGGATGCAGATTCTATGACAACGGAGATAGCAGGAGTGACGGCATCTCAAGCTACTGACTTAGGATATATGATCTAGTATATTGGCAGTAGGAAGTTTTCTGGAGGAGCTTTGAAAAGGGCAGTTTTTGTGGGCAGTGAAGCGGGGTTTGATTTTGATTTGAAGATCAACTGGGCCGAAACAGCCGAGAGTGTGGCTGAGGGTCAAATTCAGTTTAAACTTGCTTCAAAGAACACAGGATTAAAAGCACTTCTCAAAGCTCAAGTTGATTACGGTTATAAGAGTAAGTGCAATAAAAATGGCGAAGAATTTGAGGTTTCGGAAGTGACTGAAAGTTGGCGAATCTCTATGAGAGGGAAAACTTTGTTTGAAAAAACTCAAACCGGAGACGAATTCAAATCAAAAGTTCGCTCAAAATGTTTTGATCTGGTTCAAAGCTTTTTTCTGGCAGATGCTGGTAAAGCCGATGAGATTGCCGAGTTTGACATTGCCTTTCCGAATCGCTGTTACCACGTGACTACTGAGTTTAAAGGTGATGAGTTTAAGGCTGAAACTACGTCTGAGTTTACGGCGCCAGCGTCCAAGGAAGTTAAGTCGAACACAGAAGGCCTATCGAACCGTCATTTGGTAGCCCGATCAGGCCCACTCGCCGCCGAATTCTTAGGAAGCCCCATAGAAAAAATGACCGCACGATATGGTGGCAAGAAACTTCCAATCCCCTTGCCTTTAGATTGCGTTACTCTCACAAGAGTTCCTTGATACAGCGGGGGTTATCCAATGAACATTTACACGTATTCGGATGTTCGCAAGTATTTGCGCGATTGGATGAAAAAGAGACCTCGCGGTGGGCACGGCGAATTCCGCAAGCTCGCGCAATACCTTGAGGGCGAACACACTCGCCTAGCCTTCTATTTAACCTATCTTCCAACTAACCTAGGTCAAGTGCCAGTAAACCCTTTTCTTAACTAAGCCAGATAAGTTCCGTCATGCGGCTCGGCTCCATTTGATATATCGAACTCGCATTACTGAGAAAGACTGCTTGGTGTTTTCCCACGAAAACTTAGATCCAGGGTTTACTAACTGCCGAGAGGGAAAGGCGTCGAGCTCGGCAGGCAATTTCTCAAATTCATTGCTAATAAAACGAAGTAAATTCAATCGCTCATGAGGGGGTAAAGACGCCGAAGACGAAACAGCTAGTTCGAGCTTTATTTTTAGGGCTTGTACTCTACTTACGAGCAGACGCATCCGTGACTCAAGTGCAGTATCTTCTTTTAAAACCTTGCTCATGTTTGTAGCTCCCGCTGTAGGCAAGAAGTATTTCATTCAAACCAAAAGCGCCATTCGCTAATCGCTCAAGTCCACAGGGCCATTTTTTTCTCTACCAGCAACCTGCCTTTGAGTCGCCGTTTTATAAACGAGTTCTTTATAGGTTTTGAAGTCAAACTTTTTTGTGCCGATGAGGTTTCTCTGAAGTAAAAACTTCAGTTGGTAAAGCCGAAAGGCTTCGGTATCAACCAGCGTCTTCCACGCGGGCTTGTTATTACTGTTGTAAAGTTTGAGCACATGCTTGAAAGCTCTTAGCTGCTCTTTCGGGCTCCATGCCACCATTGCCACACTAACTCCGGCAAGCAAACTATTCTCAACGCGCTCTTCGATTGTTTTGTATTTACTTGCGCCGCCCATTAGCAAGTCGTCGGTAATAACTATCCCCTTAAAACCCAGATCCTGACGAAGCAGGTTCTGCAGAATATTTTTTGAATATCCCGCGGCTAAACCCGACTCATCAATGCTTGGATAGGCAATGTGAGCCACCATAACACCAGAAGGAATCGTACTTCTAAAAATCGATTTGAAGGGCGATAAATCTTTGATTTGAAGATCGTCTTTGCTACGGTTCGAAACCAACTCTTTCCTATGAGAGTCGCCCTCAACGGAGCCATGTCCCGGAAAGTGCTTAGCGTAAGAAAAAACACCGGAGCTCCACATACCTGCAGTCCACGAAATGCCAACTTCCGAGACAACTTCAGGATCAACGCCAAATGCGCGTGTTTTTAAAAAGCCCGATTTATCGGGAGTACCAATATCTAAAACCGGAGCAAGGTTAATTTGAAACCCGTAGTTTCTCATGTAGAGGCCAACTTGTTCAGCAAGTTCTGCGATCTCTTTTGTTGAAAGTGTTGAGGCCATCTGAGCAGCAGAGGGCAAATGCGGTTTCATCCTGAGGCGAACAACGCTACCACCCTCTTGATCTATGGCAAAGATGGGTCGTGGCCAGCCGCGTGATCTGAAGACTTCTTGAATCTTGCGCGTGTAGATAAACGCTCTCTCTGGCGAAGAAATGTTTCGGCCAAAGAAAATTATCTGCCCAGGACGAATCTCTTCGATAAGCTTTTTAGTTTCTAAATTGAAGGCCTTTTGGCTCACGCCAATCATAAACACATTGCCCACACGCGTTTCGGGTTCTGTTGTGGAAAACTCCTCCTTCAGCGACGAGCAAATATTTGGATCAGAGATAAGCTGGCACTCAAGGGCTGAGGCCCAGCTGTTGAACGAAAACATAAACGACAAAAGCCAGACTCCAAGCACTTTAGTTCCAGTAGTCGGTGTTACCTTAAGCGAAGCTGCGTTTGTCAGCGTTACTTTAGACCGGGAGATGGTAATCTGCGTGAAAGAAAGCGACGTGGTGGCAAACGGAGCTATGGCAAATAAGCGAGCCCGCACGGCGAGCTGCACTAGCCTTACTAAAGATGAGAATTTGTTAGTTGGGCTTGGAATTTTCATTCTCACTTTCCTTTTTCGGAGCGACTGGGCCTATACTTGAAGAGATATGGGGGGCTTTTGACTCATTCCTCTTCGAAACTTCGTGAACGAAAACTAAGGCTCTCCGGACTTGCTCTCATCGCAATTTTTAGCGTTTCCTCTCATCAGCTTGCCGCTCAAGATTCCAGCGACGAAGAAGTCTTTAGCCTAGAGTCGGATGAGCCGGCCTTTGGTTCGGATGATTTCACTGAAGATCCAGTAGAGAGTGAACTGACTCAAGAGTTGCCCGAAGAATCTCTCCAAGAGGCAACCATTGAAGTGCCCGCTGAGGGTCCAGCTAGTATCAGTGAAATAATCGATGATCGCGCAGAGTCTTTCACTACGATTGATGAGCGCGAGCAAACCACGGGTGCTTCGACCTCTGAAAAGCTTGTTTGTAAGCCTGAAACCGTATGGGGCGTCCCCTATCTTGAAAGAAGAAGCACAATAGGCTGGACCATAGGCTTGGGCATGAACTTCTTCACGCCCGATCTTTACACTCCCAATTTCTCTTTGAATGAAAGTTTCTCAGACTACTACGGTTCGGAAGTCACTCCCATGTACAACCTAGAGGTCGGCGCGCGTCTTCAAGGAAGCTTCGGCGCCGTCGGGCTCAACACCTCATTTGGTTATTATCGTAAGCAAGCCGACATCGGAACAACTCTTAGCGTGATGGCTCCGCAAATCGACGTAACATACTATTTAGATATGCTTTTTTCTGAACCCTATATTGTTCCTTATGCGGGCGGTGGTGCCACAATCCTTTTTTATGACGAAAAATTTGAGTCTAACAGTTTTACCGGTCAGACAGTTCCTTACACGTATTATCGAGTAGGATTTCTCTTTCAACTCGATCGACTAGACAAAGATGCTGATTTAGAGTCGTACAAAATGGGCATTGAGAATACCTACATCTTTTTAGAAGCCAGGTCATACATGGACCCAGGTGATCCCAACGTGGATTTGTCGACGGGGCCAGAGATAGGCGCCGGACTCAAGTTTGAATTCTAACCTGCTTCAAAGAAGCATCGTTCCGCGTCGTCGTTAGAGGAGTGAGTTTTTAAGGGTGCGGATTTCGTCGAGAACTTTTGGCCAAGTGATATCCCCTAGACGCACGATCAGTCGATTGTCTGGAGTGATTGCATACTTTTTGTTCGGGTGTCCGGCCAAGAAGATTAATCTCTCCGTACGAATCTTTGTTTTCGGAGAGAACAGCAGTGAAAGATTTTTTGGGCCCGCGGACAAATCTAAAACGCCCAAGCGCTGACACTCTCGCCGAATTAACATGACTCCTAGTAGATTAATTGTCGATTCTGGAAGTGCACCGAACTGGTCTCGTAGCTCGTCTTCTAGCGTATCAATATCACGTTCATCTTCTACAAAGGTAAGTTTTCTATAGTAGTAGAGCCGTGTTTTGATGTCAGGAATGTAGGAATCAGGAATCAATGCAGGGATTCGTAAGTTGATCTCTGTATCTATTGTTTTCTCTGATATCTCTTCGCCTTTAAGCTCTGCTATCGCCTCTTGAAGCAGTTCCATGTAGAGTTCGTATCCGACTGAATTGGCAAAACCACTTTGTTCCTCACCAAGCAGATTGCCAGAGCCTCTCATCTCTAAATCATGCTGAGCAATTATAAAACCACTGCCGAGTTCGGAATTTTGCTGAAGTACGCGCAGGCGCTCTTGAGCTGCGGAATCAAGAACTCGGCCATGAGGAATTATTAGATAACAATACCCGCGATCTTTACCTCGGCCTATGCGCCCGCGAAGCTGATACAGCTGAGAAAGGCCGTAGTTCTGAGCCTGATCAACGATCATCGTATTTGCGCGCGGAATATCTAATCCACTTTCAATTATCGTTGTAGAAAGTAAAACATCAGACTTGTGAGAATAAAAGTCGACCATAACCCTTTCGAGCTCTCTCTCGGGCAACTGCCCATGCCCAATGATAACCCTCGCTTCTGGCACAAGTGTTCTCAATTCGTCTGCAACCGAGTAAATAGATTGAACACGATTGTGAATATAAAAAATTTGCCCGCCGCGCTCCATTTCGCCGAGAATTGCTTTTCTAATCGTTTCTTCATCATACTTAGAAATAAACGTTCTTGTAGGTAAGCGACCTTTTGGAGGAGTTCCAATCAAACTCAGATCTCGAATTCCCGAAAGGCTTAGGTTGAGAGTTCTCGGGATCGGTGTGGCCGACATACTGAGTGTATCGACGGTCTTACGCAAATTACGAAGCTTCTCCTTGTGGCTGACGCCAAATCTTTGTTCTTCATCAACGACAATGAGTCCGAGCCGTTGGAACTTAATATCTTGGCTGAGCAGTCGGTGAGTACCAATTACGATATCGACTTTTCCTTCAGACAAGTCGTGGAGAGTCTTCTTTGAATCTGCAGGGCTCGTGAAGCGACTAAGCGATTCAATGCGCAAAGGCCACCCGTGAAATCTTTTTCTGAAGGATTCTAGGTGTTGAAAACAGAGAACGGTTGTTGGAACAAGCACCGCAACCTGCCGACCTTCTTTTGCACAACGAAAAGCCGCTCTCATGGCAACTTCAGTCTTTCCAAAACCAACGTCTCCGCAAACGAGTCTGTCCATTGGGCGCACGAGTTCAAGATCTGAGTTGATTTCGTCAATAGCACGCAGCTGATCTTGAGTTTCCTCGTAAGGGAACGCGCTTTCAAACGCCAAGTAGTCTTCATCGACGGGAGGGTAAGCTTCGCGTTCAGCCTGTGAGCGAATTGCGTAGAGTTTAAGAAGTTCAGAGGCAATATCTCTGAGATGATTCTTTACCTTAATCTTGGTTCTCAACCAAGCCGTGCCACCAAGCTTGTCTAGTGCAGGGGAGCCTTCAAACTTCTGAATCAATCCCACTCGATATGTTGGCAAATAGAGCTTGTCTTGGTCTTTAAAGCGAAGCACCAAAAACTCGGCAGGTATACCTTGTACCTCGATCGTCTTTAAGCCGTCGAAAATGCAAATTCCGTGATCCTTGTGAACTACCACCTGACCTGATTCAAGGTCTAAATGCGAAAAAGTCTCCAGGGCTTTCTGGGCTGAAGTGGTTTTCGATTGGCCGGCACCCAACCGCCTGGCAGCTCGGTCCCCAAGAAAATCCTGATCTCTTAAAAAGGCGGTTCGACTCTCTAAGTCGACTTCAGAAACAGAGATTTCGGCCGAAGCCAAATGTATCGTGTTATGCGACAAGTCTTCGATTGGCCCCTTCACGATTTCTAGAGGAAGAGATAAAACTTCCATGAAGTGACTCATTCGCTGCAACTGGAGCTCGGACCCACAGGTAACAACGACCCCAATTTGATTCTCTAAAAACTCTTGAAGTTTCGCTCGTACTCTCTTCTGAAGGTCAGGATTAGTTAAAGGTAGATGATCGGCATTTAGCGTGCGAAAGGGCTGAGTTCTATACGTTAAAAGGTGCGATTCTGATTCGTCACCTTCTTCCAATCGAATTCTGTTAAGCTCTATGCGCCGAAACTGGCTATCCAAAATCGTTCGGATACTCTTTTCATAAAAGCGATCAGGAGGAGGTGAAAAAATCTCGCCCGCAGACTTTTCAAAAGCCCTCGCTTCTGAAACCAAAAACGATTCGAAGCTTTGGTTACATTCAATAGAATCGAGCCACAATATTGTTGCCCCAGTGGGAATATAATCTACCGCGCTCGTATCTTGATCAAAAAAATCAGAAACCAAAAAGTCGACACAGTCAAAATTAGCGCCCAGGCTCAGTTGATTTTGTATCTCCTGAACGGCAGAGCCATCGGGGAATCGATCTTTAATGCTGCGTGCCGCCGCCATTCGATATTCCGGTTCGAGTGAAACCTCTCTTGAAGGGATAATCCAAAGTTTTTCTACGCTTTGGAGCGATCTTTGACTTAAAGGATCAAAAAGCCGTGCAGATTCAATCTGATCTCCAAATAGCTCAATTCGTACAGGGGACAGATAGGCCGGGCTGAAAAGGTCAATTATACCTCCGCGAATGGAATATTGGCCGACATCTTCAACCTTTGGGCTTGCGTAGTAGCCCATTTTAATAAGCAGTGACACAAACCCCTCGGGTAAATCAGTCCCGATGCGAAGTTCATGGCAGTGACCGAGAAAATAGTCGACAGGGCTCGTTCGTTGAGCAAGACCGGGTAACGTAGCACTCAGAACCTTGTTTTGCTGCAGATTCAAGGCTGAAAACAACCAGCGGCATCTTTCTCCAATTCTTTGACGGTGCGGTGCTAACCCTGAGTATGGGCCGACATCCATCTCTTCAAGTCGACAACTTGAAATACTTCCGCCCCAAAACGACAGCCCTTCATCAAAGCGATCGAGCGAAGAGGTATCCGCCGCTACGACGACAATGGGCCCACCTTGAATTTGGCAACTCAAGTCGGTCAACCACTTCGAGGCCGCTAACTCAGAGGCGGTGCCGGTAACATGTACAAATCGGCTATTTAAACAAGCGCGATTCAAAAGTGCATAAAAATCCGAATATCTCACTTAATTTCCCAAACATAGAAATCATCAGGCAACTTGACCGGGGATTGCCCATTTGAGTTAATTATAAGAATCCCATTTCGTCCGTGCGTCTTGTTGCTTTGTCGTCGCAGTATCGCCTATACAGCTTCTTCCACGCTCCTCCCGCACGAACCAAGTGGAGTTGGTATAATGGCTTGATATAGGGTCGTCTTGTGTCGCAATTTTTATTAGTTTCTTTAATTTTTGTCACCACCTTCTTTTGTTTTGCAATTGTCATGTCGATTTTTGCAAAAAGAATATTCATCTCAACGCCAGATCTTAACAAAAATCGGTGGCAGATAGTAAAACCTCCAGTAGTAGGCGAAGTTTACAAATATGTTACTGCTTTCCCAAGCTTTTTGGTCTTGGTGATTTTGCTGCCCTCTATTTCGATAAGTGAGTCCAGCATAAAAGTTGTGGGCACGATCTTATTTTTCGCCGGGGTGACCTTCTTGTGTCTAAAATGGTTCGAGCCTAGGATATCAAAATGAATTTGCAAGAGGCTCTCATAGTCGTATTGAAGTTGCTCGGCTTCGTTGCTGTGTACTTCCTGGTAATACGCTTTATGCAATTTTACTTCTTGCCAGGACTATTTTTCTCAAAAGGTTTAAAGGCCAATCCTCAAAAGTTAGTCTTTTTGTTTAAAGAAACTATTTGGTCTTTGTTGCAGCTTTGTCTTAGCTACTCAGCCAATCCCTTTCGAATTTTGACGACGGGACTTCTCTTATCTTCAGTAGCAGTTTTTGCAGTATTTCCCGTCAACATAGATGAGATGTATTGGCGATATCTAATTATTATTTGCTTGGGGCTCCACGGTCTTGTTGACTGGGTTGATTCGCTTCGCCGAGGAGATGGCCAGTTTCGAGAAATTAAATTACAGTTACTTCTCCTCTTGTCTCTTTCTGTCTTCACAGTTATTTGTTTTAAACAGTTAGCCTTTTTAGAGGGTGCAAGCGCGAATCAACTTTCTATTGTTGTTTCGTATTTCTTGATTGCCCCGTTATTAACAGGGTTGGGAGTGGCAAGTTCCCTCGTTTATTTAAATGGATTGTATTATATTGATGGGCCGCTCGAGAACTCTATTGAGAATTTCGAAAAAGAACTCATTATATTAATCGTTTTACTGACTGTAACGATGGCCTTATTTCCGACGAGTATTATGGGAGAGGGTCTAATGTCGTGGGCATTGCCGCTTCTGGCTACCGCTTTCGTCAGATCCATTATTTCTCTACTAGAGAAGTATTCTCATTCTAAATCTCTGGATTCAACACTGCGATCTTTTTTAAGACTACTAAATCCAACACTCATTTTGCTTTTTTGCGCACTCTCCATAGTAAGGAGCGCAATGTGATCTGGGCGACCCTGAATCTTTTAATATTTTCTTTGGCGTTACTCACCCTTGTTAGGGCGGGTCAATATGAGTTCGCAATAGTACTTTCCTTGGCGGCCATTTTTTGTGTGTTGGCCGTCGTTCCTCAGCACAAAAGAGATTTGAAAGCGATGAGAACAAACCAGCACACGACAATGTTGGTTGTATACGGGGTCATCGCTGTTAGTTTTGCAATACTTATGCATTTACTTAAGATCGAACAAATTTCATCAGAATGGAATGTGAACTGGTCGGACGTTGGAGGACTTCTCATTGAAAAGAAGGAGCGTCTATTGGCCCTTTGCACACTTATCGGACTTTCAGGGCTTGTTGCCGGGTTAAAAGATGGAGTCCGAACATGATAGAGGCTTGGGTATATATAGGTTCGCTTATTTTGATTTCAGGTCTTATTTACTTCGTTCCCTCTCAAATGTTTAAAACCCTGTTTCTATTTAATTTCTTCACGGTTATAGCCATTATGGCTTTGAGGTTTTCACAAAACGGCCAAATGACGATTGCGGCGCTCAGTGTGCCGGTCTTAATTTTAGGCGTCTGCTTTGTCGTCATTCAATCTAGCTGGAGAGGTAGACAGCTGGAAAATAGCGATTATGAAGAACACCCTGAAGGTTTGAAATGAAAGTAGCATTTCACGTACTCGCGGCAGTTTTGTTAGCGGTAGGTTCAACGTTTACTGAGACAACGTCAGTAAGGCTTTTGATGCTTTCACTAGCACTCAACTGCTTATATGAAGGCTTTACTCGCGCTGATGTAGGCAGAACAATCACTTTTTTTTTGGTGGGTTTTTCGACACTTCTGCCCGGCGCCCTGGGCGTAGCATTATTTGCAGCCGCCAGTTTTTACACCCTAAGAGCACTCGTCGAATCGGGTGATGGAAACGTTTGGTCTGAAAAACTAGGGCTTCCTATTGTCTTGGGCATTGCTGTGTTGGCCAGAGCAATTATGTCTCTAAACAACCCGGAAGCATCGCTCCTCATAGCCATACTCTTGTCGACACTCTTATTAGTTCGGTTTCTAGAATGGCCTTTTTTCTCATTTTCGAATGTCGAACTTGATTCGAAGGACGGATTTGCTCTCTCTGAGGTATTGATTCTGAGCGTGTTCTGTATGATTCCCGAGGCGGGTCTTTTGCAGTACGCTAAAATCCTTTTAGGCATAGCGTTTTTCTTGGGCTTTACCAGAAGATATCGTGGTGCTTCTCTCGCGATTTACTTGTACACGGCCTCGCTCTGGGGTCCGTGGCTTTCAATTCTGCCAGCCCTTTTATTTTTTTGGAGAAAAGGGATTGTTGCACGGGCCTCATTTGGTATCTCATTAATTGTATCGGCCCTATTTTCTTACGACGCCTCTCTGAATATAGTTTGGCAGCTGGCGACGGCTGCCGCGTATCTGGCGGTTTCTTACTCGGCTTTTTTACGAGGAGATCTTAGAAAACAAATGAGTTGGCAAATCGAAGTGGTCGGTCTTCTCTTCTTTTCGGGGTTTTGTTTTCTATATAATGAAGAGATTCTTGAAATGCTTCGTGAGTTTAGGCCAGAGCTTGGATACTCGGTATATTCAGTTTTTGTCGGTGTGCTGCTTGGCTACTTCACCGATAGGAATTCAGTTGGCAGTAGACCGGTTGGTTTTTCGATTGCAATAGCAAAGTACTTACCTCGACCAATACAGAAAGAGGTTGCTAAAACTCCGAAACTCTATTCGGCATTTTCTGAGTATGGAGTTATGGACCGAGTTGTGGCAAATCCACTTCTTCAGTTTGGTATAGGTACCCTAGTTATCGTTGCTTGTGTCTGGAGTTTCGTTTGGTTCGCAAATTAGATCCCTTTAAAAATATTGCTATAGTCCTATTCTTCGGGGTTTTGTTCTTCGCATTTACAGGACGAATTCACCTTACCGATCTAACTTTTTCAGTTTGGGTATTGCTGAGCCTTTTAGGTTTATTTGCGACTTCTGATCAAAAATACAGCGGCAGCGCATTGCTTTTGTTTCTTGGTTTACCCCTGCTTTACGGAGCTGTTGGCTTAGCCACGCGAAACTGGGGCCTATCCATGAGCCTGCTTCAAATTATTGTTATTTCTTTAATTTCATTTTCATTGAGGCGTAGGCCGGCCAAGTATTTTATCGTGATAATGGCCATTGGCGTGTTGGGCTATTGCGTGGCGCAATTTGGCTGGCTGCTTGCGGAGCAAGCTTTAGCAATAGAGATAGCCTCTACTCTAGTTCTTTCATTTGTTCCGGTTTTTGCGTCGCACTGGACTGACAGTAGTGTTGGCGAATCATCCTTTCTGAGATGGCAGGTGAATATTCAGCAAACAAGTTTGCGTCTTTATATAATTTATCTCGTGTATTCATTCCAGCCAACGCTCTTAAGTTTTTCTTTTGTAAAGAGTTTTGAACTATGGGTTTGGTTAACAATTGCAGCAGCAGCTCTAGGCTACTTTATTTTTGCGAACCTCAAGCACTGGAGTTGGTATGTAATATCCTTTCTTACTCTAATGATTATTGGTCTTTCACTGAACCGTGATGATGGATCAATTACACTTCTCTTGGCTTTGGTAGCATTCTCGTCAGCGGTGGGTTTTTCTCGAAAAGCTCAAAAGAGCGAAGATAGCCACGCTCACTTGTATTTACCTGGACAACACTTCTCTTTGGGCGGCGGTCCCATGTTAATATTTGTGTTCTGCGTTTTCGATTCGTTGGCGAATAGATCCGTCTACTCTGTGCTCGCGTGGCTCGCATTTGCACTTTTACTGGCATCGGTGAGCTGGATTATGGAGTATCAACTCCAAACGCGGCAACCTGAGCCAGCAGATTCGCGAAAGACTTCTTTGCAAGAATATCGATGGGCGGCCATACAGATCGGCACTTTTTTAATTGTTGGAATAAGATTTTTGGGGGTTTAGGTGAGTCATACCTATATAGCGTTGATTGCTGGCGTAGCTTTGATAACCCTTTGGCCACAGCGTTGGAGCTTGAAAGATGCAATCCCTACAATTTTTCTTTCGGCGGTTTCCTTATCCATCATTTTAGAAGGAGTTGAACTCTACAGAACATGGGCAGAGCTGAAAGGGTGGAAGGTCGAGATGACAATCTATAAGGCGGCAGCCCTTTTTACGGCGCTTTTTCTTTCAAGCGGGCTACTCAAGGATCGGTATGGATACCGTCGTCAGTTTTTGCCATTCGTGCTTATCATGTTGCTCTTAACTCTTCAGGCAATTGAAACACAGGATGTTCTTATTCTTACGATGCTACTCCCAGCGAGCTACTTCTTCGGCCACTTAGCTCCTCACTTGGCAAAAAAAATGCCGCTTGCGCCTAAAAAGATAGTCGGTTGGGGGTTAATGGCTGGCGTTGTTGCTCTTATGTGTGTGATTGCAAGCCTCCAGTATCACTTTGCGACGGGGGAATCTGTTTTTGGAGCAGCCCCATCGTTGCAGCCGGGAGAGATGCTCGTGTATTCGACGCTTTTGTGGTTGGCGGTTTCATTTATGCTCATTGCACGATTCCCATTTTCTCCAATTATGAAAGATTTCGAAGAGGTTAATAGCTGGAGCCTCATGGGCTACATACGAGCTCTTTTGACGCTCATAGGGTTTTCTCTCATTTCGCGTGTTTTGGAGTACTATTCTACGCCGGGTCCGTTTGAAGGTATGCAAGAGGCCGTACGGTTGTTTGTGTTCGGCTCGCTGAGTATGATGGCAGTTCTCGAAATTTTTAGTTCTAAGCATATCTATACACGGCTTTTTGCCTGGTTTACCCTGACTCTTACGATAAACATTCTAGCTCACTCACCGCTACTTAAACTGGATGCGGTTTTTCGGGCGATTGTACTCATCGAAGGGGTGCTAGCTCTCTGTTTGATCATTTTTGTGTTCAAACGCTCAAGCCTCTCGCTAAATATTTCTCCGGATCGCTTGAGCCAAAAAATTCAATCTTGGCACCTTTTCCCTAGAATTCTTTTGGGATCTGCAGTCTTGGGTTTATTTCCTGTCGCTACCGAGCTCGGACTGCAACTTGTCGGCCGGTACTTTGAAGCGTATAAAGCCCCCCTTTGGCAACCGGTTCAGCTTTCCGTCTTGTCGCCCTCTTTACTAGTGGCGTTGGTTTTAGCTTTTGTATTTATGGCGTTATTTAAATCTCTTTACGATCTTTTTCGACTCAATGCGCGAGAGGCGAGCGATACCTTATCAGAAAAATGGCAGCCCAGTTTTCTTGAATGTGCCGGTTATGTGGCATTTATAGTGCTTGGAATCTGTGCAGCCCCTTTGTATAACTATTTAAGTTCTCATCCGACTTAGAATAAGTTGTGTGTTTTTTTGGAGTGCAGCATGATTCAGCAGCTTTTGCCGGTGCTTATCTTATTTGTCGTTGTGATTGCCTTTGGAACAGGCATGATCTTACTGACAACGCTAACGGGCTTTAAAGTTCGAGCCACGCAAGCCAAAGAAAACCCCTACGAATGTGGAGTTGCAGGGCAGGCTCCGAATTCCACACAAATCCCGGTCAAATTTTATCTCACTGCTATTTCCTTTATATTGTTCGATATCGAGATTGTCTTTTTGTATCCTTGGACACTTATTTACCGCGAAACAATGCCAGAAGCAGGTCTATATCTATTACTATCAATGGGCTTCTTTCTATTCGTTTTAGTTTTTGGACTTTTTTATGAGTGGAAGGCAAAAGCCTTGGAGTGGGATTGATGGGTGCCGATCAGTTTGAAATAGCGGTCAACTTGCTAAAACTTATTGTGATCTTTCTTGCGATGGTGCAGCTCGTTCCCATTCTGGTGTGGGCAGAACGAAGAGGATCTGCGTTTATCCAGAATCGACTTGGCCCGAATCGAGTTGGGCCGCTGGGCCTGCTTCAGTTACTTGCAGATGCAATTAAGTTTATTTTTAAAGAACAGTTTATTCCGGCCAACGCAAAGCCGTTTCTCTTTAAGGCTGCTCCAGTGATTGCGCTTGTCCCGGCAGCATTGGCCTTTGCTGCCATTCCTCTTTCAACCCCAGTGGAAGTTAGCACCTTCGAGTTGTTTGGGCGCGCATGGGGACCCTACGTTTTTGAAATTCAGACTGTTCATATGAATGTTGGTATTATCTATATATTAGGCGTTTCTTCGTTGGGCGCTTATGGACTTCTCACGGCGGGCTGGGCGTCTGGCAATAAATACTCTTTACTGGGTGCTCTGAGAGCCTGCGCACAAATGGTGAGTTACGAGCTGGCTCTCGGTCTATCAATTGTTGGTGCACTCATACTTTACGGCACCTTTAGTCTCAATGAGATGGTTCAGCTTCAAGAGGGCCCACTTGCATTTGCTTGGTTTGGGAAGCAGGTAACGGTCGGGTGGCTCCCGAACTGGGGAATCATCTTTCAACCACTTGGTGCAGTATTGTTTTTAACTGCCGCCTTTGCGGAGTCGAATCGTCTTCCGTTTGATCTTCCAGAAGCAGAGGGTGAATTGGTCGCGGGTTTCCATACCGAGTATGGTGGATTTAAAATGCTCCTGTTTTTTATGGGTGAGTATGGGCACATGCTGGTTTCGAGTGCCTTATTCGTCATATTTTTCCTGGGAGGTTACGGCATTCCCTTCTTGACACAAGATACGGTGTTTCAGTCGCTTCTCAACAATGGATTTTCGCCAACGGTATCGAGTCTGCTCACGTCCCTCGTCTTTTTGATTTCTTTTCTTATGAAGGTCTTTTTCTTTCTCTGGTTCTTTATCTGGGTTCGTTGGACGCTTCCTAGGTTTCGATATGACAAGCTTATGGATTTGGGCTGGAAGACGATGCTTCCATGGGGCTTGATGAACCTCTTTGTTACTGCGATCGCAGTGTATGTTATGAACAGGGGCTAGCATGTTAATCGATGTATCTGGTCTTCTATTTTACCTTTTAGCTGGCCTTGCCATGGCGTCAGCTCTTTCAGTCGTTTTAGTATCGAACCCCATTTATTCGGCGCTGTCGTTAGCACTCACAATGTTGAGCGTAAGTGGCTTGTTCTTCCATTTGGAGGCCTACTTTTTGGCCGGCGTGCAGCTCATCGTTTATGCAGGCGCCGTTGTTATTTTGTTTGTGATGGTGCTGATGCTTTTCGATTTAAAAGAAGAAAAGAAGGCCTTTTCGGGCGGACTGATCAGTTTTATGTTCAAGGTGATCTTAGCTGGTCTATTCTTAGGTGTCGTTTCATCCGTTATTGGATGGACATTCAAAGGAACTCCCACTCCTAGGCAAGCTCTTCAAGACGGAACAGCTCAAACCAAAGAACTGGCGATTCGATTGTTTTCTGAACACTTAATCAGTTTTGAACTTACCGGGGTCTTGCTCTTGGTCGTCTTAGTGGGCGCAATTGTTCTAGCTAAAGCCAAAGGAGGAACCCATGCTCGCTAATTTAGCAATTGCGACTCAGAATGTCGGGTTACCTCAATATCTTACACTGGGTGCCATACTTTTTGTTGTAGGCCTGATAGGAGTGTTAGTACGAAGAAATACTCTTGTTATCCTAATGTCGATCGAGCTTATGCTAAATGCAGTGAATGTTATCATGGTAGCGTTTAGCCGCTTTTCAGGGACCTTGGACGGCCAAATAAACGTGTTTTTCGTAATGGCAATAGCGGCATCTGAAGCAGCGATAGGGTTAGCCCTCGCTGTGTCTATATTTAGGCAGTTTAAAGGAATAAACATTCGATTTTTTGAAAACTTAAAGGGATAAAGAATGGCCGCCACGCTTCTAGGAATTCTACTTCTATCTCCTCTTGTCGGTTTTTTGTTTAACGGGATCTTGCAATGCAAGCTCAATTACAAACTCGCAGGCACCGTAGCCACCGTGGCTATTGCTTCGAGCTTCGTTTGCTCAGTTCTTCTGTTTATGCAAGTTTCTCAATTACCTGCTGAAGACGGGGCAGGTTTGCTGGTGAACTTTTTCTCTTGGCTAAATTTGTCTAGTTTTCAACTAGACATTTCGTTTCTCTTCGATCGAATTAGCGGAATCATGGCTCTTGTCATTACCGGCGTCGGAAGTCTTATACATATATTTAGCATCGGTTACATGAGTCATGACGAGAAACCCGCTAAATACTTTGCTTATTTGAATTTATTTGTCTTTAACATGCTCCTTCTCGTGCTCGGCAGCAACTTAGTCGTCATGTTTGTCGGCTGGGAGGGCGTAGGTCTCTGCTCTTATTTGCTCATCGGCTTTTGGTACAAAGATGTCGAAAAATCGAATGCTGGAATGAAGGCCTTTATAGCAAATCGAATTGGAGATGCAGGGCTACTTCTGGGAATGTTTCTTCTATTCCAGCTCTTCGGAAGTCTCGACTTCTTAACGATTTCTCAGGCGACAATTGGGCTAGATCCTGAAAAAGGCTTTGGACTAATAACGGCTATTTGCTTGCTTCTCTTCGTTGGAGCAACGGGGAAGTCGGCTCAAATCCCACTTTATGTTTGGCTACCTGATGCTATGGCGGGCCCCACACCAGTTTCGGCTCTTATCCACGCTGCGACGATGGTTACGGCCGGCGTTTACATGATTGTGAGACTTAGCCACTTATTTATTTTATCGCCCATAGCTATGGCATGTATCGCTATCGTTGGCGCTCTGACGGCACTTTTTGCCGCTACCATAGGCACAACCCAGTGGGACATTAAAAAGATTTTGGCATACTCGACGGTATCACAGCTAGGTTATATGTTTTTAGCTTGCGGAGTTGGGGCTTTTGGCGCTGCCATGTTTCACCTTATGACTCACGCCTTTTTTAAAGCACTTATGTTCTTAGGATCAGGTAGTGTCATTCACGCGATGCATGAAGAGCAAGACATTCGAAAAATGGGAGGGCTTAAAAAATACCTTCCAATAACTCACGCCACGTTCGTGATGGGGTGGTTGGCGATTATCGGTACGCCACTTTTTTCAGGTTTCTTCAGCAAGGACGAGATTTTGTGGATGAGCTTTCATAGTCCCCGTGGCCATTGGGCTCTGTGGGTAGTGGGCGTGCTCGCTGCAGCCTGCACGGCGTTTTATATGACTCGGCTTATGGCTCTCACATTCTGGGGCGCTAGCCGCGTACCCAAAGAAACACATCCCCACGAATCGCCGCTGTCTATGACATTTCCGCTCATCGTGCTCGGTGTGCTTTCAGTTATCGGAGGATGGATAGGAATTCCTCACGTCATTGGGCATAGTTTACATATTCCCAATATACTGGCTCATTGGTTAGAACCAATGGTTGCTGCCATACCTGGGCTACAAGAAGCAAAAGCTTGGCAAGAGTATCTGCTGATGTTTGTCTCTGTAAGCCTTGCGGGGCTATCGGCCTGGTTTGCCTACGTTAACTATGTTAAGGGCGCGGCCTTTGTAAAAACCTTCGTGGCTAAGTTTCCGAGATTGCACTCGCTTGTTTATGATAAATACCGAGTTGACGAAGCCTACGACAAAGCATTTGTGAAGCCTACCGTGGAAGTGGGCAAAGGTTTATGGACAGAGGTAGATGTCTCGTTCATCGATAAGATAACCTACAAAGTTTCAGATTGGGCCATCTCAAGCGGTGATGGATTTAGAAGTTTTCAGTCTGGCTCTCTTCAGCAGTATGCAATGTACATAGTGCTTGGTTTGGTTGTCATTAGCTCCTGGATTCTTTGGTAGTTGAGGTGTACATGTTGTTAAGTGCCTTGGTCTTAGTTCCGATTCTTGCTGGTTTAGCTGTCTTATTCATACCTAACGACAAGATCACACGTATAGTTTCATTAGTGCTTTCGCTAGGTCACTTTGCGATATCTTTGGGCCTATTATTAAAATTCAATAAATCTACGGTCAATTATCAGTTTGCAGAGTCTTACGAGTGGATTCCATTTTTCGGAACAAAGCTTTCTTTGGGAGTTGATGGCATTTCATTATGGCTTGTGATTTTGACGAGTTTTTTTATTCCAATAGTTATCCTGGCAAGTTGGAGTGCGATCGAATCAAGAGTTCGCTTCTTCCACTCACAGCTTTTCTTTTTACTTTCGGCCATGACGGGCACATTTCTAGCTTTAGACGCGGTCTTATTCTATGTGTTCTTTGAGGCCTCGCTCGTACCAATGTATTTTTTGATTGGTATTTGGGGAGGAGCCCGGAAGCTATACGCTACAATGAAGTTTTTTCTTTACACGATGTTGGGCTCCGTTTTGATGCTAGCATCAATAATTTATTTGATGCTGCTATGCCAGGATCAACTCGGCCATATGAGCTCAAGTCTTATTGATTTTTATCGACTCAAGATTCCATTCGTTGGAGGCGAGCTTCTCAACCCGCAAACTCTTATGTTTTTTGCTTTCGCGACGGCTTTTGCGATTAAGGTCCCTTTGTTTCCGCTTCATACATGGCTTCCGGATGCGCACGTTGAAGCGCCGACTCCGGGCTCAGTCATTTTGGCAGCCATCATGTTAAAAATGGGAACCTACGGATTTCTTCGATTCGTTCTTCCGTTGTTTCCTGAGGCTACGCAATATTGGGCGTGGCTCCTCATGTTCTTAGGAGTTGCTGGAATCATCTACGGAGCGCTAACAGCGATGGTACAGCCTGACGTCAAAAAGCTAGTTGCTTACTCATCTGTTTCTCATATGGGTTATATAGTTGCAGGAATTTTTGCCTTAAATGTAAACGGCATTGTAGGGGCTACGTACCAAATGCTCAATCACGGCATTAGCACAGGAGCTCTCTTCCTGTTAGTCGGAATGATTTACGAACGAACACATTCGCGCGAGATTTCTAGGTATGGTGGCCTTGCATCTGTCATGCCGCACTTTACTGTTGCTTTTTTTATAGTAACGCTTTCAAGCATAGCAGTGCCTGGGACAAACGGTTTTGTTGGTGAGTTTCTGATTCTACTAGGGGTTTTCACTTCGAGGCCAGTGTACGGAGTTGTTGCGGTCTTGGGCGTGATACTTGGTGCAGTTTATATGCTTTGGATGTTTAAGAGAATCTTTCTTGGCCCTAAGGGTGAGCTTGTAAAAGATGAAGAGCATCCGCTGAAAGACATTAACTTGAGAGAGTGGACGGTGCTTAGTCCGCTAATAGTATTGATATTTTGGATGGGTGTTTTTCCGAACCACTTCTTAGACTATTCAAAGTCTAGCTTAGAGCATCTCTCAAATAATCTGCACAATTATCATATTGAAATGGGTACCGAAGACGGAGGGGGCAAATGAATCAGTTCACTATTGGATTGTCAGATGTTTGGCTTGCTCTGCCGCTCTTAATTTTATTCTTAGGCAGCATGGTGCCACTTACAGTACGAGTTTTATCGCGCAACCAAAGCGTTCCACCTTTTATTGCCGTCGGAGTCGGCGTGGTAGTGGCTGTGCTTGCTCTTATTACCATCTTCTATCAATGGGATAATAGAGTGGGTTTGAGTTTTGCTTCCAAACTTGTTTTTGACGGGATCTCCAGCTGGACAAGTGCTGTCGTTCTCTTCACTGGAATTTTAGTTATGTGGCTCTCGCTTGGAAACCCAGCGACGAGGTCGCACCAGTCATCTGAACAGGTATTTCTTATTCTTAATTCTGCCTTAGCAATGATGGTGCTCGCTGCAGCTAACGATTTGATCATTGTATTTATCGGAATAGAACTTATGTCCCTGGCCCTCTACGTGCTTGTCGGTATGAGCAACGAAGAGCGGTTGGCTAAAGAAGCCGCCTTTAAATATTTCATACTTGGAAGTTTCGCGTCCGCTATTTATCTTTTTGGTGTCGCGTTTGTCGATGGTATTGCTCAGACAACAAACTTCATAAAGTTAGCAGAATCGGCCCCAGGTCTTGCTTCATCTCAGCCGCTATTTTTGATGGGAATGGTGGGTATCATTGTGGGCCTCGGGTTCAAAGTTTCTTTGTTTCCGTTTCACGCCTGGACTCCGGATGTCTATCAAGGTGCTCCCACTCCAATTACGGCATTTTTAGCGACGGCTTCGAAGCTTGCTGTTTTTGTGGTTTTGGTTCGCATTTTCTCTACAAGATTCCTGGTTGGTGTTCCTGATTTGATCACCGTACTTCAGTGGCTGACAATTCTAACTATTTTTCTTGGTAATTTCGCGGCACTTAGGCAAACCAACTTTAAGCGGATGCTCGCCTACTCAAGCATCGCTCATTCTGGCTATATAATGACGGGCTTGATTGCAGCAGGTCTCAGTAGTAACGCTACTTTTGCTGCCTCGGGTGTTTTGTTTTACTTACTCACTTACACTCTCATGAACGTCGGCGCATTTGCTGTGCTTAGCCTTTTTGAGAAAAATGAAAACACAACGCTTCTACTCGAAGATTTTAAAGGACTTGGCCGCTCAAGACCATGGGTCGCAGTGGGCTTAACGATTTGTTTATTGAGTTTAGCTGGAATCCCTCCAATGGCGGGCTTCTTTGGAAAGCTGTTCCTGTTTTCTGCAGCCATTGAAGAAGGCCTTGTTTGGTTGGTAGTTTGGGGTTTACTTGGCTCTGTGGTGGGCGTTTACTACTATTTGCGTCCCATCGTGCTTATGTATATGGCCGATGAATCACTCGAACCTGTAGCCCCAGGTCGTGACTGGTTCAGTCGATCTGCCCTGGGCGTTTGTGCCGTTCTCACATTGTTCTTGGGGATATTCTCGAGTCCGTTTTACGGACAGATTCAGCAGGCCATCTTCAAAGCCCTCGAGTAAGGTGCCAGGTCCAATTCGTGGAAGCGTCGCTTCCACGAATTGGACCTGGCACTTAAAAAAGCGTCGAACTTGTAGACAGTCCGTGAAATCTCTCCTCTCACCCCCCGGCAGGGAATCCAGTATAATCATCACAACACAAACTATTAACAGGTGCCTTCGCAAGGTTGTTTTTCAACAAACTTTGGGACGGTACCCAGGATTTCAGATGATTAAAAACCTTCTTTTAGTAAGCTCTTTGTTTCTAATTTCGAATCATTTGGGTGCGCGTCCAAAATCCAATTCTTTTGCCGAAGCACTAAGAACTGTTTTGACAGACAATGCCACGATCGAAGAAATTGATAGAGCATTGGGAACCATGACGGCCCGTAACTCGAAGAGATATGACTTGTCGCCAATACTGGATAAATTCCAATCTGTCCGCAGGGTTGTTGGTGGTGACTTTTTCAGGGTGCTATCTCTTGTAGATGCGGTATCAAATACCAATATTGAGGAAGCCGTCGAGATTCTGCTAGAGAGGGTAGAGCAAAGGTCGGTTGATGACGAGGATTTTGAGCAATTCACCCAGCATGATATTTTGGCAATAGATAAAATCGCGGCGAAGTTGGATCCACAGTTGCAGCTCACCTATAGAAGAAAAGCCAACTTAGTGCTTTTGAAAAAATACAATGAATCTCCGGGTAACGAAGACCTGGCGTTAACTGTCGTTGTCAATATTGAAAGTATTAAGCTACCCGAGGCGAGTACAGTAGAGTTTCTCTTTTCGCTAATGAAAAGTGGAAACTCCAAGATTCGAGAGTGGGCGACTCGCTCTTTACCAAGCTATGATAATATCGAGCTTATTCGACTGGCCTGGCGGGAGATTGAGCAACTGCCGCATGAGTTTCGTCAAGATTCGAAAATGGCGTTAATTGAGGGTATTGGTTGGTCCAGGGACGAGCCTGCGTCGAGGTTGTCTGAGTTTGAAGATTTCCTGGCCAGCGTAAAAGAAAACGATCCTTCGCCTGAAGTGCGGGGGGAGGCCAAAAAGCAGCACTACGTAATTACTTTTGACGACAGAATCGCGAAAGAATTTGCACGGTTGTCCCCAGAGGATCGTAAGATATATCTTGAAAGGCTAGGAAAAGTTTTGGAGTTCCTTAATGGTGGTGATGATGATGCCATCGAGGGCGGAGCTAAGGCTTGCGATGGCCTCTTTGGCGGTGAAAATCCAAATCACTAAAAGTTGTAGCGGCGGAGGGTGCGAAGCGCTGACTTGAATCCGCTCATCACGATTTTGTTTAAGATATTTCCGTTGAGGCTAAAGTGGTCGGCAAAAAAGAAGTCGTAGTCTTGAGGGTGTGGGTGAATATACATGTAGTCCACGGCCGCCCGGTAGTTGAGTCTTTTCGATAAAGCATCTACCAGTCGGGTACGGTGCTCATCGGCGATGTCGTTTTCTCTGCAATAGCCTTCTACAATATTAATCGTAGCTCGAATATCACCCTGATGCTGGATATGCCTCTTAATTTTTTGTTCGACAACTTGGTAGAGAGCCTGATTGGCAATGATAGGTATTCCGAACCTGTGAAGTGATCCGATCACCGAGTTAAAGTGATAGGGCTGGATCGAATAACTTGCAATCACCAGATCGGCTCCAGAGTCGGTAGCCGCGTGGGTCGATAGGGTGTCGCGGATCTCTCCGTCAAAAAAATAAATCGTTTTACCTTTAGGGTTTCGAATGCCGTAAGGAGAAAACACGGGCGGGAGACTTGCCGACGCAGCGACAGACTCACTAATGGACGCCCAGTTAACAAGTTTGATGTCGTCTTTTTTAACGTATTCGTCATAAGGCCCAAAGATAGCTTTTCGGCTGTGATTTAACTGCGTGGCAACAATATAAAGTGCGCAATCGAGCAGATGAAAATCATTCGTTGGAAGAACCGCTTCACGAAGATATCTCTCAATTCCTCGGGTGGTGAAAAGCCCATTTACCTTAAAGCCATATTTTAAGAGAGCCTCTATGCCGCCGCTGACTAAAGACTTACGACGCATAAAATCGGGCACCAGCCTAAAAAGACCATTTCGATTGATCGAAAAAATATCAAAATAAGTAATTTTTCGAAGGCCCGACGGAGTATTAAACCCCCTCATGGCCTTTTTTGTTCCGGTTTCAATTTCAAAAGCATGTAACAAATCGCTAATCGAGTAGCCGGAGGCGAGTATAGAACTAATAATTGCTCCAGCTGACGAACCTACGAAGGTTGCGATTTCTAAAGGGAATTTTGCAACTGGGTCGGGTCTTTCACCTTCGGTTCGCATGCCGCCACGAAATCGAAACCCCTTTTCATGGAGGGCCATGCAGACCCCAATGTGAAAAGCCGCGGCTTTGATTCCGCCGCCACTTAACACCAATGCAATCTGTCTCTTTTCGCGGATTTTCTTCACGATAACATCATAGTTGGATGGCGCCGATAATATCAACTAACGCCTCTGGAGCCACTGGTCAGAGTGGTCAAAACGGCAAGTTGGCTATCCAAAAGTCGAGGATGAGTATCCACATGGATAGCCAAAGATTAAAGTGGATAGCCAAAAATATCGAGTGGGTATCCACGCTAGCCAAAGGGCTATCCAAAGTAAAGAATAGCCGATGTAGCAGCTTTTCCTTGTCAATCAACGTTTTGCTCTGAATAATCGTGAGTATCCATGGAATGGTTAGGTTTAGTTGAGTATTCAAATAAGTATGGGGTGAGTGTCTCTACCCTGAGAAGGCGAATCAGGTCGAACACCCTAAAGTGTAAGTCTGATTCGGGGCGATATCTTGTTCCTGACATCCCCTTTAAAGATGTTATTCAGCTTTCAGCAGAAAAAGAGAGCGATCAACCGAAGAAGAGAGCAAAAAGGGGCCGCACACCGCTTAAACCTTCTAATGGGCTTGCGATGTTGAACTTCGACGGCAGCCTTGCCGAGGAAACGTTTGAATCCGTTTCTGAGCAAGTGGCAGGTGGCTACGCAGGGCGTGCACTACCGACGTTTGCGGTTGAAACAAAACCTCAAAACACGTCGGCTTCCAAAATGAAAGCCATCTCAGGCAACCATCTTACGGAAAAGCTTTTCGAAGAGGTCAGGGCCGCCTACGGAACGATACTCAAAGAAAAAGAAGAGCAGATTTTTATGCTTCGCGAAGAAATCGTAGACCTTAAAACGCTTATTCGCGTACTTGAAAGCGAACTGAAGGCTCGCTGAGCCAAGCCCAGTAAAATTTTGCTCAATTCATTGGCATTTGGTAAACCTGCATGCTCTGTTTGAGGGGTTAATATTGAGAACTCTATTAATAAGGAGCCGAACACATGGATCAAATTATGGTTGAACCGACCTATCGTCCTACAAGAGTACCGAACAAACTTCCGTACGGAGCGCTGGTTGTTGACACCCGCCCTCGCACTGGAAGATCAACCAAGGAGCGATTTGTCGTAAAAAGAGCCGAAACTGAAAAAGCAATCGATTGGGGTGTTGTCAATCAACCTATAGATGCAGACAAAGCCGACCAATTTTTTGAATTGGCTCAAAAATACTTGGGCGCACTTAGTGCTCGGCAGTTCCAAGGAGCCGTTGGTCCTTGTAGCCTCACCGTTCAAACAACGAGTGATTGGCATGTTGGTTTTTGCCAAAATATGTTTCGAACAGAGCCCTTCAAAGTAAATGGCTTAAAAGAGTTCTCGACGATTCAAATTTTTCACGTGCCAGATAAAACTCCGGCTGAACTCGGTATGGCATTCGATTATGACGTTGCTATTTTGTTAGACCCGTATAAATCGCAAGTTTTGATAGTTGGCACAGCCTACGCCGGTGAAATAAAAAAATCTGCTTTCACGATGATGAACTATCTTTTACCAGAGCAAAACGTACTTTCGATGCATGCTTCGGCTAACTGCAAGCCGGACGGCAGTAGCAGCACGGTTTTATTCGGACTCTCTGGGACGGGCAAGACGACTCTCTCTACTGCGAGTGATCGCTCCATGATTGGTGACGACGAGATAGTATGGACGGATGGTGGCTTGTTTAATTTAGAGGGCGGTTGCTACGCCAAACTGATTGATCTTGATCCACAAAAAGAGCCGGGCATATTTAGTGCTATCCATAAGCCGGGCGCCATTTTAGAGAACGTGGTTTTGACTCAAGACGGATCAGATGTGGATTTTACCAACAGATCTATTACAGAAAACACGCGTGGAAGTTATTCTCTCGAAAACTTAGACGATGTTTACAACCAACACACCTACGCGTCTCAACCAGAAAACATCGTGTTTCTTGTTGCAGATGCTTTTGGCGCGCTCCCGGCTGTTGCCAAACTCGATCATTGGCAGACGCAATATCATTTTGTCTCTGGGTATACGGCGAAAGTTGCTGGAACAGAAATGAACGTCACCGAGCCGCAGGCGGTTTTTAGCCAATGTTTTGGCGCGCCATTTATGCCACGGCCAGCGCAAGTCTACGCAAAGCTTCTTGCAGAGAAGGTGCAAGCGCATAAGTGCAATGTGTGGCTCCTTAATACAGGTTGGATGGAAGGCGGCTATGTCAAATCGCAGCGCTACCCAATATCTGTAAGCCGCGCCCTTTTGCGTTCAATTCAAGATGGCAGCCTTTTGAGTGCAGACATGGTTAAGCATCCAATTTTTGGATTCTCTGTTCCACAGAGTTGCCAAGGGATAGATGAAAAGTTTTTCAGAATCCCAGAAGGTCCTGCAGTTACTGCATTGGCTAAGAGATTTCAAGACAACATGAAAAAACACGAAGCCAGCGGAATGGATCCGCACGTTGTTGCAAACGGCGGCCCCAGAGTTTAAAAAACCAAAAGCCTTGTTAAAAGTTCGCTCTTTTCTGGCTAGAGAATTTTAAGTGTCAATGAGTTTGATTTTTGCTCTAAAGTCGGGCTCGAAGGGTCAAGAAGACCTTCGGCCCGAAAAAATCTGAAATACCACTTTTGAGCAGCGCCTAATCTCGTACTTCCATATTAATTTTGATTCCTACGTCGCAGGCGTAAACACCCACGAGATCGGAATCTAACTTACAGTTAAAGTCAGAGATCTTAAGATCTAGCTTAGCCGATGCACCCGCCTCGCTGATTTGTCGGCCGATCTCTTCGCCAGCTTGTGCGAGTACGAATTTTTCCATCGCACTGCCTTTAATTTTTAAATTTTGGGTTTGTTTAACTGGCCAGCCTTTTGCGGTGTTTGATTGTCCATACGAAAATATTTGCGTGAGCGAGCAGAGAAAGCAAGCCGCCAAAAGGGGCAAATTTCGTGAGAAACTTAACCTCTGTGATTGAGTAGGCAATCAAAGAGAAACTGAAGAGAACCTGCACTGCTAAAAATGCATGGCCCGATAGGCGCAACCCAGTTACACCTACCAGCTCAGTGCTCGATCGACGTTCGCGAGAAATTCCCAGGCTATTTTGTGCGACGAAAATCAAAAAGCAAACTAATAGTAAAGAGCCAGAATGAAACATCATAAAGAGCACGGCGGTTTCAAAAATCTTAAACATCTCGGGAGAGATCCGGCTCTTAAGAGCGTGTGATCCGATAGCACCAAACAAAACCGACAAAAAACCAAACAAAGGCACAAAATAAACAAATGGTCTCATTCTAACACCTCCTAAATTTCATTCGGTTTTCTCCTGGTTGAAAAACACCAAGACCTTATTGTGCCTCAAACCCACTGGACCTCTTTACAAGAAAAACGTTTCATATAGTATACATTTTCTCCATTTTGTATAGAATAAGATACATATGTCAGCAAGAAAACCTCGGTTAAGTAGGAGAATTCAAACTGAGCTCCAGTCGCTAGGTGACGGGATTAGGCAGCGTCGAAAGGCGCTGGGAATCAGCGCCTCCGTGGCTGCCGAGTCAGCTGGAATATCTCGAGTTACTCTCTACAGAATAGAAAAAGGAGAAGATTCCGTTTCTATGGGGGCATATCTGAGCATTATAGCGTCTTTGGGTTTCCGCTTTCACCTAGAGTTGGACGGCGATACTGAGCAGAAGTCTGCCAAAGACTTAAAAGAAAAAGTCAGCCTCTCGGATTACCCACAGCTCAAGAAGTTGGCTTGGCAAACCAAAGCATCTCGCAAAATGAATCTCGAAGAAGTTCTCAATGTTTATGAACGCAATTGGCGACATATAGATTTCAAAGCAATGGACCCAAGCGAAAAGGCGTTTATCAAGAAGCTCCTTAGGGCCTTCGGAAGGAAGCGATTACTTGTTTAAGCGTGACCATCATATTCGAATCGCAGCCATTTTGCAGGCGCTTGATGCGGATCTCTTGCGCCAGCATCAGTGCTATTTTGGAGGCGGGACCGCGATTGTGCTTTCTCGTAATGAATACCGCGAGTCAGTGGACATAGATTTTTTGATTTCTGACCTAGATCATTATCGACTTTTGCGGCAATTGATTACTGGAAGCAAGGGAATTTCGGCTATTGTGCGCGAGGGTTTTAGTTTAGTTCCTTTAAGAGAAATTCGGGCAGACCAGTATGGAGTACGGACGATGCTTCAGGTTGCTCAAGCAGAAATCAAGTTCGAAATTATTCATGAAGGCAGAATTGAACTGGAGCCACCCTCTCCTGCGAATCGAATATGTGGCGTGAGCACGCTGACACTCATCGACATGGCAGCGAGCAAACTATTGGCTAATTCGGATAGGTGGGCCGACGATTCCGTTTTTAGTAGAGATGTTATTGATTTGGCAATGCTAGATTTACCTAGGGCAAAACTATCTGCCGCAATAAAAAAGGCGAAGGCCGCCTATGGGGAAAGCGTTGAAAGGGACTTGCTAAGAGCTATTGATAAACTTCGCGAAAGAGTCGATCGCCTCGATGATTGCATGGACGCTTTGCAAATGAATCAGGTACCAAAAGCTTTACTTTGGCAAAAAATACGAAAACTAAAGCCTTGACGCCTTTTCTGGTGGGCCGTCTGAGGCGCCGCCGCCAAAGATACTAGCACCCGCCTTTAAGCGGCGGGGGCGGCGATCTTTGTAACTTTGCGGTCCTTCGAGTGACCGGCAACTTTTTTCTTCGCTACCGGATTCTTTTCAAGTGCCACAGCAATGACTTCGTCAAAGTGCGATACAGGAATAAAATTTAACCTGTCTCTAAAAGTCTGGGGAATGTCCGCGAGATCTTTTTGATTCGCGATCGGTATAATTATATCTTTGATTCCGTAGCGAAGCGCCGCCAAGGCCTTATCTCTTAACCCACCGATAGGCAGTACTTTGCCCGTTAGTGTGATCTCACCCGTCATTGCAACATCTGAACGTACCGGAGTATCCGTCATCAAGCTAATCAGTGCAGTTGCAAGAGTGATTCCAGCAGAAGGGCCATCTTTCGGTGTTGCTCCCGCGGGTATGTGTACGTGCACTTCGTTCTTCTCAAACCAATCATCGGCAATTTGCAGTTCATCGAAGTGCGCTTTTGCGTACGACATGGCTGCCGTGGCGCTCTCCTTCATGACGTCACCAAGCTGCCCGGTCATAACTAGTCCGCCTTTGCCGCGCATCTTGAGAGTTTCAATATAAAGAACTTCTCCGCCAAATGGAGTCCAGGCAAGACCTGTTGCCACGCCCACGCGGCTTTCACCGAGTTCATCTTCTCTGATGTACTTGGGCACTCCCAAAAAGTTCTCGACCATTTTTTCGTCAATCAAATATTTTTGATCTTTTCCTAAAACAACTTCTTTAGCCACTTTGCGGCAAACACTTCCGATCTCTCTTTCTAAACTTCGAAGTCCAGCTTCGCGAGTGTAGTGAGAGACAATGTGGCGGAGCCCTTCATCTGTGAACTCAATGTTGTCTGATCTGATACCGTTCTCTTCGATTTGTCTTTCGATAACATGCTTTTTGGCAATCTGAATTTTCTCTTCTTCTGTGTAACCGGTTAGCTCGATGATTTCCATTCGATCACGAAGTGCTTGCGGGATTTGGCTCAAATCGTTCGCAGTTGCGATGAACAGCACTTTGCTCAAATCGAAATCCACATTCAAATAGTTGTCCCTGAATGAATTGTTTTGCTCTGGATCCAAAACTTCCAGCATAGCTGCACTTGGATCTCCGCGGAAGTCACTTCCGAGTTTGTCGACCTCGTCGAGAACAAAAACTGGATTGCGTGTTTTCGTTTGTTTAAGCGCTTGAATCACTTTACCCGGCATAGCGCCAACATAAGTACGTCGGTGCCCACGTATTTCTGCTTCGTCTTTAACGCCTCCAAGAGCGATGCGGTGATACTTTCGGCCCATGGCTCGCGCAATACTTTTACCAAGACTCGTCTTACCGACACCCGGAGGTCCTGCGAAGCAAAGAATAGGACCTTTCATGTTTGATTTTAATTTTCTAACAGCAAGGAACTCTAAGATTCTCTCCTTGATTTTGTTAAGTTCAAAATGATCTTCGTCGAGCACTTTTCTGGCGTGCCCAAGATCCAAGTTGTCTTCAGACTCGATTGACCAAGGCAGCTCAATTAACCAATCTAAGTAAGTTCTTAGCATGGAGGCTTCACTAGCATCTGGATGCATTCTCTCAAGTCTGGCCAGTTGCTTAAGTGCTTCGGGTTCAACTTCTTTAGGCATATCAGCATTCAAAAGTTTTTCTCGAAGGTCTTCGATCTCATCGTTCTTTTGATCGCCTTCACCGAGTTCATTCTTAATAGCTCTTAGTTGCTCTCTTAAAAAATATTCCTTTTGATTCTTAGACATGCCTTCTTTTGCTGAAGTTCGAATCTTCGCTTGAATAGAAAGCACATCTACCAAGTTATCTAAAAGTTCATTGACGTATTTTAAACGTTGAAGTGGATCCTCGAGCTCAAGAACACGCTGAGCTTCATTAACTTTTAAGGCAATGTTGCCTGCGATTTTTTCGGCAATCACTCCAGGGTGAGTGATTTCATCAAGAGGGAGCAAGATATCCGGCGACATCATTCTGCCATGAGCGATTATCTTTTCAACTTGTTCGCGAGCATGGCGAATAAGTGCTTCAGAATCTATCGGGGTTCCAAGAAATTCCTTCTCAGGAATGGAGTCAATTGAAACTCTAAAGAATGGCTCGTTTTGGACATAGTCTTGAATGCGAGCTTTTGATACACCTTGAAAGAGAACTCTCACCCTACCGTCGACGAGTTTTCTCATTCGAAGAATCATTGCCACCGTACCCGTTCTGTAAATTGTCTGCGGTGCTGGTGATTCTTCTGCAAGATCCTTTTGTGCAACTAAGAGGATCATTCGGCTAGAAGTCAGAGCTTCTTCTAAGGCTTTGATGGAGCTTTCGCGACCTACAAAGATGGTTTGAACCATATACGGAAAGAAAACAAAATCTCGAACCGGCAGCATTGGAAGAAGTGCTGGTACTTCTAAAACCTTCTCGCTGGCACTCACATTGACCCCCATTCCTTGGATGATAAATCGCTACTATCTCATTCGGAGTCAGTGCGCCTAACCTTAAAAAAATCTCCTGAAAGTCGAGTCGGGAATCTTACTTAGTGGGGCGTCTCGTCTAGAAAGGACGAGCCAAAAGACCAACAATGCGCGAGCGCACCTATACTTTTGCTTATTTAACTAAAGCGGATGTTGCAGTTCGATTAAAACTTCGCCATGACATCAACTTTAATCGAATTTTTCGCGCCACTAATGTGCAAAAAAAAGCCCACATTGTGGGCCAAGAAAATACCGACTAGTTTTCACTAACAGAGTGGGTGTCTAACGGGCGTAACGTCGTTGTAAAGCTTCGCGAACCTCAGCGCCTTCGATACTTAAACGAGTCCATGGAATAGCCTTGAGACGCTCTGGCTCGATAGGCTCCTCGGTTTCTTCACAAACACCGTAGCTGCCGCGTTCAATTTTACTAAGAGCAATTTCAACTTCAAAAAGCATAGAGCGTAAACGCTCCTGATGCGCCATCAACTCGCCCTCTTCAATCATGCGAACACTTTGATCACCTTCGTCACCGCCAGCATCTTGCACGTCCAGTAGCTGTGTTCGCACATCTTTTACGCGGTTAAGAAGGTCCTCTTTTGTCTCGAGTAACTTGATCTTGCAAAATTTGATGACCTCAATAGGTATCTTAGTCATTACTCCGTTCATAACCCCCCCTTGAGGCCTCTTTGACCCCACCTCATCTATTAACTCTAGACGAGGTTGTGTTTTGGACCAAAAGCTTGGTGGATTCGGTTAAAAAAAAACGCAGTATTTAGACCTTAGTCGCTAGATAAAGCCCGAAATCCGCTAAAATCCATCAGTTGGGGCAGAACATTAGTATTTCTTTTAGACAAACAAAGAATTGTTTAGCAGTTCACGAAAGTGCGACATCTTGCGAACTTTTATTTCGAACAGACTTGAATGTCGCGGCAATAAGACGAATCTACTGAGGAACAATCTTCTGATTTCTAATAGTCAAAGCAACTAGTGGACGTATCACCTCGCGGTTACGAGACATTTTTAAAGCAAACATAGCACCCTTGACTCCGTTTGCTCCGGCGAGTTCTTCTTTGAGGCGCGAGCGCGTGGTGGCGCCGCGGTCGACAAAATTCTTAATGAGCATGGCGGAGTCATAAGCGCGAAGCTCAAAAGTGTCCGGGGCGTAACCAAAACTCTGTTTGAAGCGTTTAGAAAAGGGTGAGTTCAAAAAAGAATCGGAATTTGCTTGGAAGGTATCTACAAATATTGATCCCTCCACAAATTGCCCGGCTCGTCTAATAAGATCGTTTGTGTTCCATAAGCTTGTACCCGCTAAAGTGACGCTTTGGACATCGTTATAAGCAAGCATAGGGGCGATTTGCCCAACCGCACGTGCACTATCAGGAATGAAGAGAACTTCAAAATCGACTATAGGTGGAAGAATATCGTTCGGTATTTCCTTTCGACCATGTGCCTGATTGTGCGCCTGATTCCAAATTTTTAATCGAGCTTTAAGTTCGTCCGCACGATCCTCTTTGTGGTAAAGTCCGACGAGTTTTTGAATGCCTTGGCGAAAATCTGTTTCTTTTGGGTCGTAGATTTGCGCAGCTCGGATCTCTCCCCCACGAGCCAAGACCTCATCCCAAAAAAGGTTAGAATACTCTGTGCCGTAAGCATCATTGGGAAACAAAAGCGCAAATTTCTTTTTGTTGAGCTGACTAATGAACAGATCAACAAGAGCAGCTACCTGCATTTCACTTGTTAAAGCGTTTCGAAAAACATAATCACCGGTCTGAGTGAGTCCGGCCTTTTGAGACAAAGTGATGACGGGCACACCGAGCTCCTGAGATTTTGATGCAACCTCTTGTGCCTCTCGGCCAATAAGACCACCAATAATACCGATAACTTTGTCTTCTAAAACCAGCCGTTCGACACCACGGCGAGCCAGCCCAGGATTGCCCTCGCTATCAATAATACGCAAACTATACGGTGATCGTCCTTCTTCGCCGGGAGCAATTCCAAGTGCTAACTGGATTCCATAAAGAGTCTTATACCCAATCTTTGCATACTTACCAGATAGCGGAAGAATAACGCCAATTCGATTCGGCTCTACTCTTTCACGGGAACTAAGTTGATTTAAAAGTTCACTAGCCTCTTCGGCATACTGGCTTTCTGGATATGCCTCTACTGTTAACTGCAAGTATCGTCGCGCTTTTGATGTATTGCCTTGGTCAAGATACCAACGCGATAGGCGCAAGTATCCGGGCGACAAAAACGGATAAAGTGACGAGTCTTCGCTCTCAGAAATTTCGGGAAGTGTCATCTGGAACTCAGCGGTTCGGAGTCCAGCCTCTAAGAGATTGCGCTTTTGACTTTCTGGTGCAACTTCGTAAGCGGCCTTAAGGGAAATAAGAGACTTACCTATCTGCCCTCTTTCTTTGTAAAGTTTGAAAAGCTTGGCCGAAACGGACAAAACATGTTGAGGTTCTTTTGCCACTTTTTGAGCTAACTCAAAAGCACTGATCGCGGCTTCGGTATCGGAGCTCGCCGAACTGCAATCACCTAACATGCTGTAGGCCATATAAGGGCTTTGCAATTGATACGGGCGTTTAATCAAAGATTCGAGGAGAACTTTGCATTTTACCGGGTCTGAGCGCTTCTGGTGTTGTGTAGCGAGAACCAAGTAGGCCTCTTCTGCCTCTAAAGATTCGGGGTAAGCTTTAACGAGTTTAGATGCAGTTCGATAGGCGGCAGCCTGTTTGCCAGACTTTAAAAGCGCCTGCACTTGATTGAGCAATTTTTGAGCGCTAGGATCTGATTTTGGGGCTTCTACCTTAGGAGTCGACTGACATCCTGCAATGAGAAAAATCAAAATACTCAGGCGAAACCATTTCAAAATATTATTCAAAGTCATCACGTATCCTTTGTTCGCAGGGAGATACTCATAACAATACTACAAAAAAGCGTTAGTTTTTATTTCGGTTACTAAACCAATGTTCAAATTTTTCACGCTCTTCGTACTTTAGCATTGAACTATCAACTTGTCTCAGGACCTCACTCACTTTTTCATCCATGATGCGAGGGGGCCGAAAAACAAGATGCACAAACAGGTGGCCGCATTTTTGAGTTCGAAGATCTGGAAATCCTTCAGATTTCAACCGGAGTGTGTCTCCTGATTGGGAACCTGCAGGCAACGTCAAATATTTGAAACCGCTCAGTGTCGGAACCCGCACCTGCGCGCCAGCAACGAGTTCATTCAGCTTACAGTACAAGTCCAGGTGAATGTCTTGGCCGGTTTTCCTAAAATAGGGATGTGGTTCAATTTCGACGACCACCATTAGATCGCCGGGCTTAGAGTCGCCATGTGCAATTTCGCCTTCATTTGCAATTCGTAAGCGCTGGCCAGCCTCCACTCCCTTTGGGATGGTTACAATGAGTTTTCGCTCCTGAGTGGCGCCGTTGTAGGACCTTATATATTGGATTTCTTTTTCGGCCCCATTGGCGGCACACTCTAACGAAATTTTGATATGATACTTAAGATCTCTGCCTTTTTTAATACCGGTTTTTTCGAAGACTTGATCCCAGATTTCGCCAAAAATTTCCCCTAGCTTAGGACCGTCGTTCTTTGAGTTGGTATTCTTTTTAGCGGACGGCTCCTTGGGAGCGTTTCTTTCAGCTCCACCGCTTTTTGAGGTCGTTTTTTGCTGGGAGGAGGCATTTGCCCTTCTCGCTCTGATGCGATCATACTTGGTTCGTGAGTCCGAATTCGAAAGCACTGCGTACGCTTCTGAGATTTCTTTAAATCTATTTTGTAATACTGGATCGGGATTTTTGTCTGGATGGAATTGGTGAGCCAACTTTCGATAAGCCGACTTGATTTGCTCAAGACTCGCCGTAGGTAGTACGCCGAGTGCTCCGTAGTGATCTTTCATGCAGAATCAAGAATCTTTCTTTGAGGGCTCTTTGGCAACAACGACTTGGCCCGGCCTAATAATACGGTCATGAAGTTTGTAGGCTCGCCTAAAAATTCTAACAATACTGCCGGGACTAGCCTCTTCAGACTCTTCGCTGGCGAGTGCTTCAAAAAAATTGGGGTCAAAATCTTTTCCCAACCCCTCAATTTCTTGAACCCCGAATCGTTGAATCAGTTGATTCAGTTCATCCGAAATCATGCGAACACCCTTTTCGAAATCTTTAAAGTTGCCTTCGTTCACATCGGTGTCGAGAGCTCTTTGAAAGTTGTCCATCACATCAAGTATAGCAACCAGAAGTGGTTCAGAAGCATACTTCCTCAGATCACTTTGCTCCTTAATGACGCGCTTTCTGTAATTGTCGAACTCGGCGCGTAAATAGAGTTGCTCTTTTTTGGCGTCATCTCTTTCGCCGCGAAGGGCTTCTAATTCCGCGCTTTGAGATGCCGCGGCAGCCTCGGCCTTGTCGGCGAGCCCATCCGCAATGCCGTTACCGCTAGTTTCCGACTCAGAGGAAGTGTCGTTGCTATCGGTCATTTCTTCACTATTTTCGGCATCTTTACTCATTTTATCGCTCCTCTATCTACGAGTTCCGAGGTTGGGGTTTCTCGTATTATGGTTTTGCTCAAGTCTTTGTCAATAAGTGGAGACAAGAGATCGTCAGCGGTGAAACAAAGCTCTGTGAAAATGCGGTTGCTTATAATAAGTGCATCTTCGCTAAGAGTAACCTGCGAATTTTGTACCCTCAGCCAATTTTTAACAAGAAGGCGTTCAAGCCTCTTATCGAGTTGCTGTCTCACAGGGAGTCCAAAAATTTCTTCGAGGCTTTCAAGGCTGAACCCAGCCTTTGTGCGAAGGCGCGTGTAAAGATAATCTGTCAAAGCCTCATGCTTAAGAAGATTTTCATAGGAGTCACGAGTAAACGCATCAGTAAAATTGCGGTGAGTTGCGTCTTTCAAGCCCTTCACCCAACTCTCGTATTCTCCATATCGGCGCGGCTTCCAGTAGCGAATTCCCCACTCATTTGTAGGCTCTACTTCGATAGGTGGATCGAAGCCTCGATTTGGCTGCCGGTGTGAACTTGATAAATTGAGGCCATCAACTTCGTTCGGTTGCTCAGGTTTCGATTCAGTGGTTTTCGCATTATCTACAGCAATATACCCGTGAGCTCCAAGACCCAAACCCCAATAGGGCGCTCCATTCCAATAACTTTTATTGTGTTTAGAATAGAGACCGTCTCTTGCGAAGTTACTCAGCTCATAAGCATCATAGTCTTCTTCGCTCAGTCGCTTTCGAATGATATAAAACATTTCTGCCTGCACTTCATCTGCGGGGCGCCCTTGATTGAGGGGGTTGTTGTCGGCGACATTTAGATTGTAGAGGCTGACGTGAGGAGGTCTGTATGCAAGAACTCGATCAAGGTCTGCCCGAAGGTCTCCCAGGGACTGGCCAGGTAAGCCATACATCAAATCGAAGCTATAGTTGAGCTTTTGTTCTTGGAGTTCATTCAAAAGAAAAACGGTATCTTCTACAGAGTGCCTCCTGCCAAGTCTCTTGAGATGGTCCTCGTTAAAGGTCTGTGCTCCCACGCTGAACCTATTCACTCCGGCAGCCAAAAGCTCCTTGATTCTTTCTCGGCCAACCGTTCCAGGATTAATTTCTATAGTTACTTCGCCATCGTCTAGGAGCTCGAAGCCCAGGGTTGTCAGGCCTTCAAGAAGATTTAGAATGGCGTGAGGGGGCATGAGGCTCGGAGTTCCACCGCCAAAAAAAACGGTGGCCACCTGTTTTTCCTTCACAAAAGGAGCCAGGGCTCTTGCCTCGTCTGACAAGAGATTTAGGTAGTGCTCCGAGGGAGGAATTTGCGACCTCTCGTAGGTAGCAAAATCGCAATAAGGGCAGCGCTGAACGCAGTAGGGATAGTGAATGTAAATCCCGAGTTTCACGAAAGAGTTATTACATTATGGTTCAAAAATTTCAATTAAAGAACGGTTTGACGGTCGTATTGTGTGAATCCCACAAATCGCCAGTGGTGAGCGTTCAAATGTGGGTGCGAACTGGCAGTGCAGACGAACTGAAGGGCGAAGAAGGGATCAGCCATTTTATCGAACACTTGGTCTTTAAAGGTACGAACCAGTTTGGAGTCGGTGAGATTGCCAGCATTGTCGAAGGAAGCGGGGGCGAGCTCAATGCCTACACGTCTTTTGATCAGACAGTGTTTTACGTCACAATTTCTAAACAATACGCAGACACCGGCCTTAATGTCATAAGCCAAATGATGGGTTTTCCGAAGTTTGACTCTGAAGAGATCGACCGCGAACGAGAAGTAGTCATTGAAGAGATAAAAAGATCAGAAGACAGTCCTGGCCGCCAAGCAAGTCGGGGTATGTTTGAAACTGTGTTTAAAGGACACCCCTACAGCATCCCAGTGATTGGTTATTCAGAAAATGTTAAAAAGTTTAGCCCTAAAAAAATCAGAGAGTTCTTTGAATCAAGGTACAACCCAGAGAACATGTTCTTAGTCGTTTGCGGAGACTTTGAGAATGACGACATGAGGGCCCGTGTAGATCGCCATTTCTCAACTCATGCAAAAAGAAAACTACGTCACTCGGTGCGAAATAAGGCTCCACGGCAAAAAAAACCACGTCTCTTTTTAAGGCAAAGCGAATTTGAAGAAAACTTTGTCCAAATTTCTTTTCCGATTCCGGGGGTCAAAGAAACAGATGTTCCGGCCCTTGATTTGATGGCGTTAGTTCTTGGCCAAGGCGAGAGCTCAAGACTTGTGTCAAAAGTACGAAATGAATTGAATCTTGCTACAACGATTGGCTGTTATGCCTACACACCAAAAGATAGCGGTGTCTTTTCGATTTCTATTTCTTACCGAGAAACAAATATCGGAAATCTTTTAAGTGCGGTTGGCGAACAATTGTTGCTTATGAGAGAGTTGCCAGTCGAACTAGAAGAACTTGAGAGATCGCTTTCGATATTAGAGGGCGAAGAGCTGTACTCCATAGAGACAGTTGATGGCTTATCAAGCAAAGTCGGCAATTATGAATTTCACTTTGACGATCCGGCTTACTTCGAAACCTACTTGCGGCAGCTTCAAAGTGTCACAAGAAAAGACATTTTGAGAGTTTCAAAAAAGTATATTGATCCTACAGGAATGAGTGTGACGGCGCTTGTGAAGTCAGATTTAAAAGAAATAGATTATGAGCTTAAAAAATTCGTGAATGATTTCACCTTAGCGATAGATTCTTTGAATACCTTAGCAGCTGAAGAGGCGCCAGAGCGATCGGTGAATCGAAGGCCCTTGGGGTTTCAAGTGGGAAAATCAGAAGATTCAACGCCCGAACTTGTGCGACTGGCCTGCAATGTAGATGTGCTTCTAAGGCCAAACCATGACGCTCCTTCGGTCTCGATGAAATTGGCGAGCTTAGGCGGAGCCAGGGCGGAGTCGGCAGAAAAGTTAGGTCTCACTCAGCTTGCTTCGAGTGTTTGGCCCGCTTCCACGTCAAATTTCACCGAACAAAGATTGAGTCACGAAACTGAGAAGCTTGCTGCAAGCATACGTGGTTTTGCCGGCAGAAACTCTATGGGCCTTGGCGTCGATATGTTAGCTCCTCACTCTGCCGAAGTTTGGGCGCTTTTAGAAGAGATCGTTGGGAACTTTCGAATTCAACCCGAAATTTTTGAGCGTGAGAAAAGTCATCAGCTTGATCATATATTGAGTAAAAAAGATAACCCGGCTCAAATCTGCATTCAGAACTTTTACGATTTAATTTTTAGTGGACATCCTTATGGTCGCGAGCCGGAAGGAGATATTGAAACCCTTAAAAATATTACAGAAAGAGATATTGAATCTTGCGCTCGGGAACATTTGGGGCGAGGGCGACTCAAAATATCTATTTCGGGATCGTTCGAAAAAGAGGAGACTCTTAAACGAATTGAAAAACTTGTGAAGCCTTTAAAGAATTATGAGCATGACCTCTTTGTGTCGGTGCCCCTCGCGCAGCTCATCGCTAACAAAAAGGTTTATGTTCAACAAAAGAAGGAACAAAGCCACATAGTTGTGGGATGCCGAGGACTCAGCTTTAAGAGCGAAGATCGTTTTGCCCTTTTGCTCATTCAGTCTATCTTAGCGGGCCAAGGTGGCAGGTTATTTTTGAATCTTAGAGACAAAGCTTCGCTAGCGTACACGGTTTCTCCGCTAAAGATGGAGGGTGTCGAGGGGGGATACTTCGGCGTGTACATTGGTTGCTCTCCAGAAAAAGCGAAACTTGCTATTTCGATGATACACTCTGAGCTGCAAAGACTTGTTGATGATATGGTGCCTTCTCTAGAATTAGAGAGGTCTCAAAAGTATTTGATAGGCAGGCATGACATCGATCTACAAAGGAACTCAGCTATTGCAAGCAGTATGCTATTTGATCACATCTACGGGGTGCCATTTAATCAGTACTTAAATTTTAGCGAGAATATCAAAAAAATCACCGCCCACGAGATAAAGGATCTTGCTCAAAAACTCTTCACGCAGAGTTTCGTTGAGGTTTGTGTAGGCCAGCAAAACCCCTTCGGCTCCGACGCCATCGAACGAGAGATCTCAGAAAAGAGTTCCGTCGCTTCAGCGCGGTAGGCTCGTACGAGTAAATACGTCGCACCGATAGGTACTGTCGGAATCGGTGCATAGCATATGTTAAAGACAACCACCGCCGTGCCTAGTCGATGCCATAGAGCGTTTTGATTGAATGCACATTTTCGGAAGTCACCTTCCCTCGAGCGGCGCTCGACATAATATTCTTATCATTGACCTGATCAATATAGGTGCAAGTTGAAGAATCAAAACTTGTAAAATACTCATCCGGCAGCCCGAGCACGTGGCCAAACTCATGCGCGAGTGTTGTAAAGCGAATTGGTGCGTAAAGATGCATTTTCATTTTTGCACGACTGACGTAGGCGCGCTCGCCAACTGCATGAGAAACCACTACCTTATAGACATCATCTCTTTGAATGTCGCGAACTTGAATCCGGAGGTGATCACTACTCCACACCTCTTCTAAAAACGAAGCTACGCGCGAAGATTCGTCGCCGAATGTCGAGAGGTCTATAGGCACAATGAGTTGATTGTTCTCCTTAGAAATGCTGAAGTTAACTTCGCCGCTAGTTTTGTCTATAGCTTCTGCTACAATATCGTATATGATACTGATCCATTCGCGGCGTTGATCAAAGCTATACTCAGAATTTAAAGGTTCAGAAAGGGCTTGCTCAATATGGGGAGATCGATCTAGCCACTCTCTTTCGCGGGCAGTTAAGTTTGGAGATATGCAGTTTGGATCGGCAAGACACTTCTTTAAACTATTGGCTGACGTTTCTATGATCTCTTTTAACTCTCTACGTACCCAAGGGTGAGTGCCTCGTAGAATTCGATCTTCGTCTTCTACGATTAAAGATCTTGCGTCTATATTGATGTCTAACCAACGTTCATCTTCCAAATTATCTTTGATTTCTTGATAAGTCCTAAAAACTTTCTTCCAGCTAGTGAATACCTCATACCATTCATCGTCAGCTTCGGAAGTATTAGATACGGGTTCCAAAAATGGGATATTATTGATTAATACCGTCTTGTATTTATTCCCGTTAGAACGAAACTTCTCGTACATGGATTCAATTTTGGTTCTATTGACTTCTAAAGACCGAGCAACTTCAAGTATCTGTTTTCTCTGCTCGTGGTCGCAGCTATAAAAAAAGCGTTCGTTTTCACGGCTATAGATCTCTTGAGCTTTTCTATCTAAATCACCAACATATTGCGGCCGGGGCGGTTCTTTCGAGGTATTGTCACTATTGGGGGAGCAGCCCAATAAACCGCTAAAGGATAACAACAAGAAACAAGGATAAACCCAATTAATCATGGTCGAGGAACATATCACGCATATGGTTCCGTGCTAAGAGCGCAAACAGTTGCTGTAGAAAATACTCTTTCAGCGCCGGTTCAACCCACTCTCAGTTTGGGGAAAATAGTTAAGGCTCAACTTTCTACCCTCATAGGAAACCAAAACTTAGTGACACACCAGCCGCCTCAGTACGATAGCTCAACACTTGGTACCGAGAACTGCTGCGGTGAGATCCGCTTATAAATGAACCGCGTGACGCCTTGCCTTCGCGCTTGACGGGCAATTCTGCGGTTTTCTTAAAAGTTGATTGCAAAATAGACATCTTGTTTTCTTCTACTTTAACAGCTCAGGAAGACGCTCTTGCTGCTCTTTTAAGCCCACCTGTGCCGCTTGCGGCAAATTTTTCCACCGCCCTTTCAGAGCATTAATAGAGCGAAAAATCAGTGTTTTAAAACCGAGTGTATTATGCCTCGAAACCAAGAAACCAAGAAACCAAGAAACCAAGAAACCAAGAAACCAAGAAAC